>JAEIGA010003329.1_pt1 | contig 25226 bp, 25 predicted proteins | sample 9270691 | NCBI WGS metagenome assembly JAEIGA01 (sample SAMN17057246, study PRJNA624740) | gut metagenome | biome: biome; isolation source: fecal sample | host: Bos grunniens | place: China: Xizang | collected 2019
AGAAGATGGCAGGAATGAAGTATAAAACAATCCAATGTCCATTCTGTGAAGAAAACCACGCACATATTACCTATGAAGAAAACAGATTGTATCAGCTTAATTGTACAGAATGTCACAATGCTATTTTTCACCGGGATCATAGTTGGGATTCTGCGGTTAGGTTCTTCGAACACTTGCTGGTTGTAGAGGAAGGGAGAAATCCATATGGCAAATGAAAAGCTAACTGATTGGCTGTACAATCAACCGAGCTACGGTGTCTTTGCACCTCCTATGGATGCACAGACGGCGGTTGATTTTTTGCAAAGGTATTTGCTCGGTGATAATTGGTATTCGGTTCAGACAAATACGAAGCAGATTAACACAGAAATCGTGCATGAAATTCTGCTGAAGTATTCCAAAGAATACCGAAAGGAATGGAGGAAAGCAAGGAATGGCAAATGAAAAGATACAAAAAGAACCGTTTCGATTTGAATATACCAAACCATCGCTTGATTGGTATGAAATTGTAAAGGTTGAAATCCAACCAAAAGAATATGCTTTGTTCAAAATTGAGTTGAGGTTTGGTAACACTTGGTGGCTTGTAGGTATGAACCCGCCCAAAAGCGCCAGCAAGCCATCGTATCTGTGGGATGAAACAGACCTTGGAAGAATTGGAAGCCGTGATATTATCCGATTTATAAAGTGGGCAGAGTGTTCGTTCCACGGAAACAGGATCGTTGAAATTAAAGCAATTTCCAATTCTCTTAATATCGTGAATGAGGTTGCGAAACTGGTAAAAGAAATGGAGAAACAAGATGGCAAATAAAAAGCGGTTGATTGATGCCAAAGCACTTGAAAAGCAGATTAAACAAGCATTTGAGGATACCAACCCTTATGCTATGGGCATGATGCTTCGATGGATAAGAAAACAAACCACCGTAGATGCCGTGGAAGTGGTTCGCTGTAAGGATTGCAGTGGTTGGTGTCGGAATATTGGCATCAAAGACAGCCCCAATGGTCATTGTTTCACCCACGATATTGACACAAACGGACATGATTATTGTTCATACGGAGAAAGGAAAGACAATGAATAGTTGCGGACAGGCTTGCCCTTACAACACACTTAATGGGTGCAAAGTAAAGGAGTACAACAAAATTTGCCCACTTACTAATATGGCAACACCAATTACAGAATATCGGATGACCAACGCGGACCGCATCCGGGCGATGAGCGACGAGGAGTTGGCTACGCACCTGTACGATATCGGATGGGATTGTCAGCTTTGTGCAGAGTATATACGGCTTGAGAACGAGCCTTTGCTTCGTGGTGAAAAGTGCGATGAGAAATGCGTGGAGCATTGTTTGGAATGGCTCAAACAGCCTGCGGAGGGAGAAGACAATGGCTGAAAACTACAAGCACCTATATGAGCAAACAAATAAAATGCTTGCCATGTATCAAGATGAACTGATACCGGGATTCCGTAAGACCATAGCGGAGTTGGAAGCGAAAAGCAAGTGGATTCCTGTAACGGAGAGGTTGCCGGATGCACCGAAAGGAGATTGACCATGGGTAAAAACGCATTTTTACAGAAGCAACAGGCAATCAACCAAGGGATGCTGGATGTGGGCATGGACACAGGGTTCCAGAAGTGTTGGGACTTGATTCAAGTATGCTTACGTGATCCAGAGGTTGTGGGCAAAGACACGTTCGGAAAAGAGCGGATGCAAAGACTTCACACGGCACTCAAAAAGCATGAAATGGAACTAGGGACAGCATGGCTACCCACAAAGGAAAAGGATGCGGATGTGAAACAAAGGGACTTAGATGCCATACTGAAAGAGGTTTGGGGAGAAGAACTGATTCCCTTCTATGACCGATATCCCTATATCAAAAAACCAGATTACACAAAAGGAAGAAAGGATTGGAGATAATGAAAGTTGTTTTGGACAAGGGAGCGATTCTGCCCACAAGAGCGCATGACCTGGATGCAGGATTTGACATTTATTCCCCGGTGGATGCCATTGTATATGCGGACGATAGCTGCACCATTGACACCGGGGTTCACGTTGAGATTCCAAAAGGGTATGTGGGGATGATCAAGAGCAAATCCGGGCTGAATGTCAAACACGGAATCCAGAGTGAGGGCGTGATCGATGCCGGGTACACAGGGAGCATTTGCGTAAAGCTATACAATCACGGAAACTGCGCTGTTTCCATTCAGAAGGGGCAGAAGATTTCACAGCTTGTGATTCTTCCCATCCTTACACCGGAACTGGAAGTGGTGGAGAGTTTGGAAGAAACGGAGAGAGGAAATGGCGGTTTCGGCAGCACCGGGGCATTCTAAGGGATAAGACGAAAGATTGGTGGTGATAATTTGGGAAAGAAGCCAACGAAGAAAAAAGTAAAAAGCAAGGCTCAAATCTATCTGGAACAAATTGAAATGCTGGATGCGATCATTGAAAACAAAATGATTGAGAAAAAGCAATGGGAAGATATTGCGCTTGGCATCACCGCCAATATGGAAGGTGAAAGGGTACAATCTTCCGGGACGAAATCCAAGATGAGCAATGCGATTGAGCGGTGCGTGGACATTGAAAAAGAGATTGACAGCTTGATAGACAAGCTGATCGACACGAAAAAAGAGGTCACCCAGACCATTGAGAATCTACAGAGTCCTATCCAGTACAAGGTGCTTCACATGAAGTACATCCAGTACAAGGAATATCCGGAGTTTTGGGATATTGCGGACAAGTTCGGTAGGGATTATTCCTGGGCTACCACGGTACACGGACGGGCATTGAAAGCGGTTGGGGTGATACTCAAAGAAAGGAAACAACGTGAGAACAGTACGTAAGAGAGAAAAAGAGCAAAGGGGCTGCATGTACTGCGAGGATTGGGTGGAAGGCTTTGAAATCAAAGGCAAATATATCCCGGGTGGATGCAAGCATACGCAATGCCCGTATCACGAAATGGACAACGAGAAAAGCTATGACGAGTATTTGAAGCATACGAAAATGGACAATACGGTGTATCAGTTTCTAAAAGGGCTGGACAGGAAATAAAAACAAAGGAGAGCATTTGCGCTCTCCTTTTGTTATGGTTTTCTGGCTATGCGTTCCAGGGCTTCTGCGATCCGTTCCAGAAGTTTCGGCACACGGACTACGAAAATTCCGGTCATAACAAAAAAGTATGCTATAAAACCGACCATCCCTAGCATGAGGATAATTGCCAATGCTCCGATTGTGAAATATAAAACTTCCACGGTTATTCTCCTTTGATGATAATTCGCTGGGACAAGGCTATTATAAATCTGAAATAAGAAAAAGCAAGATGGAATTTTTGTGTTTTTCAGAAAATATGTGACTTGGTGTGACTAAACCATATAGAATGTGACTGTTTCCTCTGATATGCTATAGAATGAATAAGTGAGCGAAGGACACCTGGGGAAATGCCTGGTGTCCTTTATTATTTCTATACAAGCACCAGCGAAGGGGCGTTTTTGGGCATGATGGGCGTTTCTTCGTTAAATACCTACCTCCTTAGGGGGCGGTGCAATCGGCATCGCCTATGGTGCAATACTTTAAAAAGGAAGTGAGAGTATGCTAACAGCAAAGCAAGAGCAATTTGTACAGAATATCATACAGGGCATGAGCCAAGCGGATGCATACCGCTCTGCCTATAACACAAAGAGAATGAGTGACAACTCTGTATATGTAAACGCCAGTAAACTGGTAGCCGATGCTAAGGTGGCACTAAGGCTATCTGAACTGAGGAATGAACTGGCTAAGCCTAGCATTATGAGCGCACAGGAACGGCTGGAATGGCTGACACAGCTTATTTTGAGTGAGGAAGAAAGCACCACGGACAAACTGAAAGCTGCGGATATCATGAACAAGATGCAAGGTGAGTATGTGCAGAAGGTAGAAGCGGATGTGAAGCAGGAGTTCACGATCAATGTGGAGTTGGTTGACGAATGAAAGTAAACATCAAGATAAACAAGAACGTATTCAATTCTGTATATCTCCCATACCTGGAATGCTGGGACAGATACCTCACATTTTATGGCGGTGGTTCTTCCGGCAAGAGTTACTTTATTGGACAGCTACTTGTATATCGGTTACTGCATCCGCAAAGGTTTAACGTTTTAGTATGCAGACAGACGGGTGACACCAACAGGCGTTCCACGTTTCCCCTATTAAAGCAAGTTATTTCAAACTGGAATCTAGGGGAACACTTCAAGATAAATGAAAGCGATATGCGGATCGTGTGCAAGCTGACCGGGAATGAGGTGGCTTTTGCTGGCTTGGATGACGTGGAAAAGATTAAGTCCATCACATTCTCCAATGGTGAATTGGTATGCGTGTGGTGCGAGGAAGCCACGGAAATGCAGGAAAGTGACATTAACCAGCTCAAGGTTCGTTTGCGTGGTGGTAAGAGTAAGAAGCAAATGATTCTCAGTTTTAACCCCATCAACATACAGCACTGGATCAAGAAGCATTTCATTGACAGCGGATTGGCGACGGTCTGCTTTTCTACGTATAAGGACAACAAATTTCTAACAGACGATGACCGGAAAGCCCTGGAAGACCTAAAGCTGACGGACGAATACACCTATGAGGTCTACTGCCTGGGCAAGTGGGGCATTCTTGGCAAGACTGTATTCGATGCCAGGGCGATACAAAACAGGCTAGAAACGATTCCTAGAGCCTTGAAGACGGGATATTTCCGGTATGACTATGACGGGCTGAGGATAAGCAACATTGAATGGGTCAATGACCGGGACGGATATATCAAGCTTTACACATTGCCAAGTCAGCTAGTCCATACCAGGATGTGCATTGGCGGTGATACAGCCGGAGAAGGAAGTGACTATTTCGTTGCGGATGTTCTGGATGCCAAGACAGGAATCCAGGTAGCAAAGCTACGACACCAGTTTGATGCAGACCAGTACACCAGGCAAATGTACTGCCTGGGGAAATACTACCACGATGCTTTAATTGGCATAGAAGCGAACTTCGACAGCTATCCCATTATGGAACTGCAACGTTTGGGATATACCAACCAGTACACCCGGACAGCCCAGGACACATACACCGGGAAGACGGAAAGACGATTTGGTTTCAAGACCACATCGCTGACCAGGCCCACGGCAATATCCCGGTTAATAGAAATCGTCCGGGAGCATTGCGACACCATCTGCGACAAGGAAACGTTGGAAGAACTACTGACCATTGTCCGCAACGAAAAGGGGCGTATCGAAGCACCACAGGGCGGTCATGACGATCAGATGATGAGTCTTGCAATCGCACATCAAATTAGGGAGCAAGTGGTATTCCCAAGTGATGTGATTGAGGTTAAACCGCAGCACAGTTTCACGGTGGAAAAGAAATGGGATGTAGCTTACGACTATGGCGAAGAAATTACGATTGTGTAGGTGAATATATGGAATTGATATTGATGGCGATGATAACGGCTTCCAACGTGCTATGTTTTCTGATTGGCGCAAAGGTAGGGCAGAAGGTGACCAAGGGGGAAGGAATTGAACTTCCAAAGGTGAATCCTATGGAAGCGATTCAACAGAGGGAAGCACGAAAAGAAGCAGAACGAGTGAAAGACAAGGTAGATACCATCCTGCGAAACATTGACAGCTATGATGGTACTGGTCAAGGGCAGGAAGATGTTCCGAGGTGAGTAAATGAACATTCAAGATATTCAGCAGACCCCAATCTGGACACTCTATGAGAAGGGGCGAAATTACCACAGGTTAACTGGCGTATATGCCGACACCGACAGAAACTATCGGATGTACAACGGCAATCAATGGGAAGGTGCAAAGCTGGGTGATGTAGAGCCTGTGCAGAAGAACTTTATCAAGCCCATTGTCAAATACAAGGTTTCTGTCATTCATGACAATCTATACGCAGTTGTATACTCTTCGATGAACTATGAGAACCGGGCGTTCCGGGCAACGGCTGAAAGATTATGCGAAATGCTGAACCGATATGCCACGAACATCTGGGAACGGGACAAGATGGATTTCAAGGGAAGACGAGTGACGAAGGATGCCGCCATCAATGATGAGGGCATCATTTTTGTTGACTTCGATACAGAAAAGATGCTTCCGGTCAATGAGGTCATCAAGAAAAACGATGTGTATTACGGCAATGAGAATGACGATGAGATTCAGAAACAGCCGTACATTTTGATTCGCAAGAGAATGCCGGTAGTCAACGCCATTGAAACTGCGCTGGGTGCTGGTATGAGCAAGGACAAAATCGACCTTATCATTGGCGATAACGATACCTTTGAGGAAAGCGGAGATTCGGCCAAGCAGGAAGTGGACGATATGGTGACCATCGTGTACAAGCTGTACAAGAAAGATGGTACTGTGAACTTCTCCATTGCGACCAGGTGGGTTACCATTGCAGAGGACATGGACACCGGGCTTACCCTTTATCCCATTGCACACTTCTGTTGGGAAGAAAAAGAAGGTAGTGCCAGAGGTGAGGGTGAAGTTCGTAGTCTGATTCCCAACCAGATTGAGGTCAACAGAACCGAAGTTAGACGGGTTCTGACAGTTAAGTACCAGGCATACCCCACTAGAGTTGTGGACACGTCCAAGATCAGCAATCCGGATGCGCTGAACAGAGTTGGCATCACCATCAAAACCAACGGACAGCCTGTGGAAGATGTGCATAAGATTGTGGGTGTGATTCCCCCAGCACAGATGTCTGCGGATGTAGTGAAGCTGCAAGAAGACCTTATTAACGTGACCCGTGATTTGGCTGGTGCAGGAGACACCGCAACCGGACAGGTTGACCCGGAGAGTGCTTCCGGACGTGCTATTTTGGCAGTACAACAGGCAAGCCAAGCCCCCATGACGGAGCAGAAGGAAAGCTTCAAGAACTTTGTGGAAGACCTGGCCAGAATCTGGCTGGACTACCTCATTGTCCATAGTGCAGAAGGTGTGAATCTGGAAGAGGAAGTTACCGATCAGAACGGAGAGGAATTCGTTCAGCTTGTGAACGTTCCCCAGAGCGCATTGGAGCAGTTACAGGCAACGGTCAAGATTGACATTACGCCAAAGAGTGTATATGACCGCTTTGCACAGGAGCAGACCATTGAAGGAATCATGATGAACGGATTGTTCAGCCCCCAGAGAGTGAACGAACTGGAAGTCTATGCCGACCTTCTGGACGATGATTCTGTTGCACCCAAGGTAAAGATTCAAGAAGCGGTTAAGAAGATTAAAGATCAGCAGAGAAGAATTGCTGAGATTGAAGCCAAGGCACAGGAAATGCAACAAAGAGCGCAACAGTTCCTTATGGGAGACCCGGACGAACAGGCTGACCAGATGGCTGGCGCACAGATGCAACTTATGGCGCAAAGAGAAGCACAGCTGGCCGGACAGGAAGCGGAACTAGACAAGGAAGTTCCAACAGAAGAAGTAGATGAAAGCATCCAGTAATGGGTGCTTTTTTCTTTGTCCAGACATGGAAGACGTTAAAAGCACATGGAATCGGTGAAACAAACACCACTCAAAAAATAGGAAAGGAAAAGTTATGGAGAATAACGAAAACTTTGTGGCTGAACAAGCCGCTGAAAACGTGGAGCAGACCACAGAACAAACCCCTAAAACATACACCCAAGAAGAAGTGGATGCGATTGTGGGCAAACGGATCGCCAGAAATGAAAGCAAAATCCGCAAAGAGTATGACCGGAAATACGGTCAGCTTACGGACGTGCTGAAAGCTGGCACAGGCAAAGAAAGTGTTGAGGAAATGACCGATACCTTCCAGAAGTTCTATGCTTCCAAGGGCGTAAAGATGCCGGAGAAGCCTAGCTATTCTGCTAAGGATATCGAAGTGCTTGCCAAGGCAGAAGCAGAGGAATTTATCTCTGCCGGATTTGAAGAAGTGGTGGAAGAAGTTGACCGCTTAGCTGCCCTGGGTGTGGAGAACATGACCGCCAGAGAAAAGGCGGTATTCAAAGCACTTGCAGAACACAGACAGAACGCAGAACGGGGCAAGGAACTGTCCAAGTTGGGCGTAACTGAGGATGTATACGCAAGCAAGGAATTTAAGGACTTCATGGGTAAGTTCAATCCTGGCACTTCCGTATCGGATATCTATGATATCTACCAAAAAACACAACCTAAAAAACAAATTCACACTATGGGAAGCATGAAAAACAACAGTCCCGGTGATTCCGTGGTGAAAGATTACTACTCTCCGGAAGAAGCGAAGCGATTCACACAGAAGGATTTTGACAAAACTCCTGGTCTGTTTGAAGCTGTCGTAAAGTCCATGCAGAGTGGTAAATGGAGAAAATAATGCTTCCCTTCTTCATGAAAGGAAGGAATTAAAATGGCAGTAACTAATTTTATTCAGACTATTTGGTCTCGTGACATCCAGAAGGACCTGGAACTCAAGTGCAAGCTGGTGGACAACTGTCTGCGGTCTTATGAGGGCGATTGCAAGTATGCTCGCACCGTTAAGATTCTGGGCGTTGGTGAACCCACCATTTCCGCATACTCCGGTGATACTCCTTTGACCTACGAAAAGCTGACCGACAAGGGTCAGGATTTGGTCATTGACCAGCAGTATGCGTTCTCTTTCCTGGTGGACGATATCGAGACCGCACAGTCCGTTCCCGGTCTGCGTGAGGAATATCAGCGCAAGGCTGTTCACGGCCTGGCTGTGAAACGTGACACCTACGTTGCTACTCTGATCCAGGGTGCAAGCAACAAGACCAACGTTACCTTGACCGAGGAAGGCTTCAAGAAGGGCATTGACGATGCTATCGTTGCTCTGCGTGAGCGGAACTTCGATGAGGATGGTGTCATCGAGATCACTCCTGCTGGCTACAATCTGTTCAAGAACCATCTGATTACCCTGTCCACCGACAACCCCAGCTACATCAAGAAGGGCATTGTGGGTATGTACGATGGCTTTGAAGTTGTTATGTCCAACAATTTGAAGACCCCCGGTGATGTCCGTGGCAAGAAGGCTATCGCTTTCGCTGGTCAGATCAACGAAGTGGAAGCCATGCGTTCCGAGCAGCACTTCGCTGACCTGGTTCGTGGTCTGGACACCTTCGGTGCAAAGGTCATTGACGAGGATCGCATCCAGGTTCTCGTTACTGCGTAAGAAAGGGCGTTTAAGTCCCTATAAGGGAATTGCATAGCGCATAGCATAACGCCGGGAGGGGAGCAATGCTCCCCTCTTTTCGTGAATATAGGGAGTATTGACGAAAGGAAATGAGGAAATGAACTATATTTTGAAACCAAGTATTGACCTCTATCCCGGCATCCGGGTAGACAAAGATACCAAACTGGAATACAAGACAGAGACTATGGAACAGAAGATTGAGAATCTAAAGTTCCACTCTGTTGCAAAGGTAAAAGGCGATAGCTTTGAGGGCGTGTATGACACCACAGTCGAACTAAAAGAAGGTGACATTCTCATCTTTGAAGATGGCGGTAGGGGCTATATCAAGCCTGTGGAGCCTGTGGTGACCATTGAGGAAGCAATCGAGGAACTAGAGTGCTTAAAGGGAGTTGGTGAGTAAATGTACAAAGTAAACGATGATATGTCCGTGTATGTGACCAGGGGCGATATTGTACTGCTGGATGTGAAAGCAGAGTATATGGACAAGCCTTACACCTTCCAGCCGGGCGATCTTGTGAGAATCAAGGTATTTGCCAAAAAGAAGTGTGAGGAAGTGGTTCTGCAAAAGGACTTCCCTGTTACTGCTATAACCCAGCTGGTACAGATTTACCTATCTGGGGAAGACACCAAGATTGGCGAAACCATCAGCAAGCCAAAAGATTATTGGTATGAAGTAGAACTCAACCCCCTTTCGGAACCCCAGACCATTCTGGGCTATGACGAGGATGGGGCGAAGATTTTCAAGCTGTTCCCGGAAGGTGCTGACAAGGAACTGAAAGAATACAGGGCTAGTGATGAGGATATTCTATCCCGGTTTATGGACGAGGAATTGGACGTTTCTTCTACTCACCCGGTACAGAACCAAGCCATTGCAAGGGGTATTCTGAGAATCCAGGAGATTGCGGAGAAAGCACACGAAGCGGTGGCTGAAATGTACGTTACCCCGGAAATGTTCGGTGCGATTGGTGACGGAAAAGCGGATGATACGGAAGCCGTGCAAAAGGCTTTGAATGCCGCTGGGGAGAATGGCTGTGTGCTGATTCCTAGTGGTGTATACAAAGTGAGATCGTTAACGCACAACGTTAGCAACTCTAAGATTGTCATGCACGGCAAATTTGTTCAGATGGGCGGACATAATGGCACACTTCTGACGGTTTCTGGACGATATATCGAATTGCACAATCTGCATCTTGAAAGAGAATGCACACAGAATGGCGTAGCAAGCGAAGACCTACGGAATGTTGGACTAAAAATTACTGAGAGTAAGAACGTGAACGTTTACTCCCCTGTGATTAAAAACTTCAACGTGGGTATTCTTGCACACTCCGACAATTCTGGGTGTGCATATATTGATATTTATTCGCCCCAAATTATTGCCTATGAGGGTATCAAGTCGGATGGTAATGCATGGGTGAACGAGATTCACACCTTCGGAGGTCGCATTTCCATTCACGAAACTTACAGCGATTATAGTGGTTCTGCATATTTGAATCTTATGGGCGATTGCAACCGCATTTTCGGTATGTGTCTTGAGGGTACGTTTGTAGAGCGCAAAATCAAGGGCAACTTTTCTAGTTCTTTGTTTATCGGCTGTCGGTTTGAAGGCAAGAACAAGAGTGGCACGGATATTGAGGTACACGGTGGGTGGAATGCATTCATCCACAACAGAAACTTCAATGAGGTTATTGAAGATCATGGAGAGGGCAACAATTTCTTTGATTATGCCTTGTACAAATTCGGTAGTGCCATTTCAAAACCGATTGTTACCATTACTTCCACAGCAAGTGAGAATAAGTTTGAGGGCAACTGGAAAAAACCATTCATTTTGGCAGATGCTACGGTGGCAAGTATGACAATCAGCTATCCGACAGCTGACAACGATTATGTCAAGGGTGTTGAGTTTACTGTCAAGAAGATTGATTCAAGCGAAAACACAGTTTATGTATACACCAGAAACAGTCTTGATGGAAGACAAATCACGTTGTCTGTGCAGAATGAGGCTATTACTTTCTTTAGTGATGGCTCTGCGTGGAGAATAAAAGACCACTACATTCCAAACTGATGAAAGGAGAAAACAATGAGCAATATTTTACGTGGTATCGTGATGAATCCGGAAGCTGTACACGGCAAGAGTGCGTATGAGATCGCTGTTATGCACGGATTCCAGGGGACTGAGGAAGAATGGCTGGAATCGTTGAAGGGCGAAAAGGGCGAAAATGGCGAAAATGGTGGCATTGATCCGAACAATGTAAAGACCAATATTAACATGGGCGGTTACAAGATAACAGGGCTTGGCACACCTACGGAAGACACAGATGCAGTTCCCTGGGGCGTTGTGCGTAGTGTGATTGATTCTATGGCAACGGCTACTGTTGAATAAGGGGGAATAAACGATGCCGAATATTCGAGTAGATGTAGGATACACCATAAAAGATGGTTCGGAGATTAAGTTCAAATCTCCTGTAGATTGCTCTGTGATTACCGGGCTTGTTGTGTATTATCCTACGGATGAAGGAAAAACAGTATCAAAGGTATTCGCCTTTGCTGATGCTCACGGAAACAACGTGGGTGACATTGACCACCTGTTTGCTGAGAATGTTGTTGTAAAAGTTATCCTGGACGTTACCACAGGTATGGCGTTCGTCCAGAATGCAGATACAAACACATACCTGGAAAACCGATTTAACGAATTGAGCGATTGTATAATTAACACCTCCTGCGGAGAGGTGGTTTCTGTGAAAGATTCGACAAATCGACTTTTCCGGGGTCTCACCGTCTACGGCAAAACCACGCAGAACGGCACACCTAGCCCCGAAAGCCCTGTGCTGCTGGAAAGTGCTGGCGATAGCGGAAGCGTGGTTGTATCGGTGACGGGCAAGAACATCTTCGGCGGTGATGCGCTGGCTGATAAGTTTGTATCAGAAGCAAAGGCAACCAAAGACGAAGCAAACAGAACAATAACATATACACCCGCTAATGTTAACACTAAGGTACTTTTTAGGTTTAGTAATCTAAACCCAAATGCACGATATACAATTATCTTATTTGGTAGTAGTTCTGTTGACGGGGCTACGCAGACAAACATTGGTATTAACTATACCGACGGCACATCTACCACTATTAATTTTAAAGCAGGAAGTAATTACGCAATTTTCACTACTGATAGTGGCAAAACACCGAAATCGATGTATGGCGCATGGTTAAGAGGCAACGTAACTCTTTACTACGACAAATGCGGTATTTTTGAGGGTGTCTTGACCAAAGCAGACTTCGAACCCTACATTCCTGCCCAAACCCTAACCATCCAAACACCAAACGGACTGCCCGGTATTAACGAAATTGTCAGGGACTGCAAGGACTACGGAAGCGGCACACAAACGCAAATGGTTGGAAAGATTGATAGCTATGCTGGCGAAGAAATCACCGGCGCATACATTAGCTCCACCGGCGAATTATCCAACGGTGCAACTGTCTTATATGAACTTCCTGAACCCATCGAAACGCCCATCCCTGCGGAAGAAATGGCACAGTATGCCGCACTGCATACCAACAAGCCCAATACCACGATTTTCAATGATGCTGGGGCGCATATGGAAGTGGAATATGTGGCAGATACGAAGATGTATATTGACAACAAATTTACCGAGTTGCAGAATGCTATCCTTGCAACCGGAGCAAATGTTTAAGGAGGTATTACTATGTTCAGTTTAAGCAATTTCGTGAAAAAGGGTCTGCTGGATGCCGTTGGCAAAATGGCAGACTACCAGGTGATTCTCAATGCCGTGGGCTGGCACGAAAAGGGCGTTTTGACCGAAGATGACCTTGCGGAAATCAACGCCAAAATCGAAGCACAGTATGCCGAGCCTGTGGAGATTCCGGAAGAAATCCAAGAAGAAACCACAGAGGAATAACGACCAGATTAAGCACCGCCCTTCGGGGTGGTGCTTTCTCTATTAAAGGGGTGAACATATGACTTTACTCGAAATGAAAAAGAAGGTACTTGGGCTGATTGAAGAACTGAACCCATTGAGCGAACTATTAACGGATGATCCGGATATCTCCACGAAGATTAACGATGTGATCAACCAAATCATGTTTGAACTGGTGCGGTTCAAGAAGATTCCCAAGTATGTTGAAATGAAGGTAAACCAGGGAGATACCATTGAGTTTGCTGACATTGAGAAGGAATGTGGGTACGAAATCTATCAAATCAATCTGGTATGCGGTGTGCGGTATGTTCCCAAGGCAAACGGCACGATTTTAAAAATCCTGGAAAGCGGTACGGCTGAAATCGATGTATACGTCTATCCGGAGAGAATCACGGAGAAGACCAAGGACAAAGCATATGAATTTGAACTTACAAACGATGTGCTGGAAATTATGCCATACGGCATTGCAGCCGACCTTCTAAAGAGTGATGTATCTACGGAATACGGCAGAATCTACGAAGCCAGATACAAGGAAATGATGATGCAGCTTGACCCAAGATACCAGATGAATGCCATCGTGATTGATGGGGGGCTGAGTGTATGAGTACAGGAGATATTGTTTCTCGCATCTACAGCGGTTTCCGGGGTGTAGACTTCCGGGGTGAGGAAATCAATCTGGTAAGAAGCCCGGATTCTTTGAACGTTTGGAAAGATTACAGAAAGACGGACAGCATCCGAACAAGACCTGGCATGAAGCTATTTAGCAGCTTCCCGGGGGCGGTATACGGCATTTTCTTTTACAAGGGGTATACACTCGTCCATTGCGGAAATGAACTATACAAGCTGGCTGGTGGCTCCAAGACTTCCCTTTTTACAGGACTTAACGAAGGGGAAAGCAACGGGTTTATCTATGAGGATGTTTTCTACTTCAAGGACGGAAAGCATTATTTACAGTATGACGGAAATACCATAAAAGATGTTGTGGGCTATATTCCCACCACGTCCATTGCCAGAAAGCCGGAAGGTGGCGGCACCATGTACGAAGACGTGAATATGCTTTCGGACTATCGAATCAACACATTCACCACGGATGGCGGTTATCTTGACTTCTACCTGGATACCAAGAGCATTGATACGGACTATGTTCCCATCGTGAAGGTGGACGGAAAGGAAAGAAGCGATTTCACCGTTGACTATGCAAAGGGTGTGATCAAGTTCACCAAAGCACCGGATGCACCCAAGACGGACGGACAGGACAATGTTTCCGTTGAATTTAAGAAAACAGTACCGGGCTACCGGGAGACCATTTTGAAGACCACTCTGTTACAGGTATTTGATAACAGAGTGTTTTTTAGTGGCAATGCAAATTACCCAAATACTGTTTGGCATTCTAGTTTGAATGACCCATCCTACGTGAGCGATACGGACTATTACCAGGAAGGTATGGACAAGGCAAGTGTGAAAGGTATGGTAGCCGGAAACAACGCCTTGTGGGTGTTCCGGGAGCCGAGCGAAGCCAATACGAATGTATTTTACCACACGCCAACCATTGACGATGAACACGGCAAGATTTACCCAAGTGTTCATTCTAGCATTACCACGGGATGCAAGGGAAAGGCAATCAACTTTGGGGACGATATTATCTTTTTCTCCGAGCAAGGAATGGAAGGTATTTCCGGTGACGTGACCACGGAACAGGTGGTAGCCCACAGAAGTAGTTTGGTAGATAGAAAGCTGATTGCAGAAACGCAGTACCAAAAGATGCTCCTGGAAGAATGGGAAGGGTATTTGATGGTCTTCATTGGGGATAAGGTCTATCTGGCTGACTCCAGAACGGCTTTTAACAATGAGGGGCATCTGGAATACGATTGGTTTTATTGGCAGCTAGAGAAGGCTGTAACGGCTGTGAAGGTACATGAAGGGGTTCTATATTTGGGAACTTCCGATGGGGTTTACACACTTACCGACACGGAATGTGACGTGGAAAGCTATTGGGTGACTCCCAAGGATAAATTCAAGCATCCGCACATGATGAAGACCACCAACAAACGTGGAAGTGTAGCAGAAGCTACGGGTGACATTACTGTCTACGCCAAGACGGAAGACACGGATTTCCAACTGATTGGGGAACACAAGGACGTGACGGACTATTTTGTAAGCCGGATCAAGCTGAAAAAGTTTAAGGATATCCAGATCAAGTTTTATTCCAAGACCAGATTCAGCTTGGAAAGCTTCACGATTGAAGCCTTTATTGGTGGGTATGTGAAGCGGTAGAAACAAGGGGTGAGAAGATGGCAACAGTAAACTATGACGTAAATTACGATGATTCCCGGTTTCATGCGGTGAACGATGCGAAAAACGATGCGTTACAAGCAAACGAAGAAACCTACCAGGGGATGATCGATGAATCGGATAGGTTTTATCAAGACCAAATCCGAGAGAACGAAAAATGGGAAGACAAGCAGATTGACTTGCAGAACCAGCAGACCGATCTTGCCATTGATCAGATTGAGCAACAGAAGTCCGATGCCAGAAAGGACTATCTAAAAGAACAATCCGGTGCGTATGTAGATTGGCAGAAGCAATCCAACGAATACGGAGTGAATGCGGAGAAAACCGCAGCTTCCGGCATGGCGAACACGGGCTACAGCGAAACTTCCCAGGTGAGTATGTACAACACATACCAGAACCGGATCGCAACCGCCAGGGAATCTTACAACCGGGTGATTACGGACTTCAACAACAAAATCAACGAAGCCATATTACAAAACAACGTTGCGATTGCGGAGATCGCTTATGAATCCCAGAAGCAGAGATTGGAACTGACTCTGCAAGGATTCCAGTACAAAAACCAGTTGCTTCTGGACAAAGCCGAGAAGAAACTGGCAATTGACAGCGAATATTACAGCCGTTATCAAGACGTGCTTAAACAGATCAACACCGAAAATGCATTGGCTGAGGAAGTCCGGCAGTACAACAAGAATCTTGAACTGGAAAAAGAAAAGTTCAAGTTGCAACAGGATATGTTCCAGTTTGAGCAAGACAAGTACGCAGATTCGAAGAGTTCTGGTGGTTCTGGCGGTTCTATTGACGAAGATGGCAATGGTGGAAAAATCAACGATGACAGCGGTTTGCCGGATGCAACCAAGAACAGCATCATCAAGATGGGTTATGGACCGATTAGTGCGGAAAACCTTGCAAGCAAGGTGGCAAGCGGTGAGGTCAAGGAAACTACCAAGAACGGTGTCACCACATTTAGTAAGACCGGAAAGAATACCAAAAAGACGAATTCTGCCGGAAAATCTACTGTGGCTCCATCGACTAGCAAGACCAAAAACAATGCAAAATACTACTCAAGTTTTAATGGCGCACTTTGGAAGCTGAACAAATAATGTGGGGGTGATTCCATGGGTTTTATGTCTGATTATCAAACAGCACTTAAAAAACTGAAAAAAGAGGAAGAAGCAACGGACAAGACGATTTCCAAAAGCGGTTCTTCCGGATTCATGGACACCTACAAAGCCGAATTGGGTAGGCTACAGGCTGAGCGGAAAGCAAAACAGCCCCAGATGTTATCCCCCACAATTGCGCCAACGAAAGAGGACGATACCAAGGATTTATTTGGTATGGACTTCTTCCAGAAGGGTTCTTTTGAAGATGGCTACCAATTTGGCGACGTGACAAAAGCAATCCTGGGTACTGCCGGAGATGTGGGTACGAACATCATCAAGGGTGTTGCTGGGGTTGGTGAGGGCATCGGTGACTTCATTGGCTACGGTGCTGCCGGGCTTCTGGATATGGTGGGTGCTGACGGAGCAGCCGATGTGATCCGGCAAGGCGCAAACAAGAACCTGACCGAGGAAAAGTTCAAGGCTGTAGAAGAATTCTTTGACAAGGGTTCCTTGCTTGGTGAGACTTCCGATTCCATATCGGAAGCTATCGGACAAGTGGGTGCAACTGTTGCGGTTGGTGCGCTTGGTGGTGGTGCTGGGCTTGGTACTTTGGGTTCAACTTTGCTGACAAGCGGTACGATGTTTGCTAGCGGTACTGGTTCCGGTATCAGCGAAGCATACCGGGGCGGTGCAACGGATAAGGAAGCATACCAATACGGTCTTGCTTCCGGTACTGCCGATGCTGTGTGGGAACTTATGTTTGGTGGTCTTGGTAAAGCGGTCAATGCCGTTGGCATTGGCAAGGGCTTATCTTCTCTTGACGATATGGCAGCCAAGGCGGTATCTAAGTTCATTAAGAGTCCCACAGGAAAGAACGTTGCTGAGTGGTTTGTGAAAAGCGGATTTGAAGGCTTGGAAGAAGTGGGCGCAGGATTCACCCAGGCCGCTGCCAAGAAAATGACCTACATGAGCGAAAAAGATTTTGCAGATATCCTAGAGGACGAAAATCTTTTTGAGCAGTTTGTTGTGGGTTCGTTTGCTAGTGGCATGATGCAGTCCGGTGTTGTCCCAGGAACTGTTGGCGGTAGTTTGAAAGAAGCGAACCAGACCGGAAAAGACTTCATTACCGGCATGACTCAGAACGAGCAGAAGGTGGTTGACAAGATTTATGTGGAACGGCTGGCTGAACTAGAGAAAAAGGGCAAGGTCAGCGCAAAGGAAAAGAGAGAACTTTACGAAGCGGTGGAAAGTGACCTGGATAAAGGCTATCTTTCCACCAATACCATTGAGGAAATGTTTGGCGGTGAAAGCTACACCAAGTACAAAGAATCCGCTGAGCAGGAAAAATCCTTGCAGGACGAAATTGAGAAGTTAAGCCAGGAATATGACGATCTATACAACCGGAAGTTGGGTGACAAGTCCAGCAAAGATACGGACCGGGAAGCGGAGTTGAAAGATATGCTCCCTAAGCTGAAACAGAAGCTAGACGGGATGCAATCTACTGTCAACTTGAAAGAGTTGAGAGATCAGATGGAATCGGACATTTTCAATCAAGTTAAGGGTGACAGGCTGGAAAACAGCTACGCAGAGAAGTTCCGGGCAAGACAGAAGTTTGAAGCGGATGTAAGCCAGTATGACGAAAAGTACCGGAAGACTTACGAAAGAGCCATGGAAAGCGGTGTTTTAAACAACACAAACAGGTCTCATGAACTGGTTGATTTCATTGCGAAAATCGAAGCTGACAAGGGCGTTCCTTTTGACTTTACCAACGATGAAAAACTAAAGGAAACGCAGTTTGCTGTGGAAGGTAAGAGAGTCAACGGCTACAAGACGGATTCCGGCATTGTGATCAATGTGGATTCGCCTAAGTATCTGCAATCTACTGTGGGTCATGAAATCACCCACGTTCTGGAAGGCACAGAGTTCTACAAGACCTTGAGCGAAGCTGTCAAGAACTATGCCATTGCCAAGGAAGGTCTGGATGCCTTTAACGCAAGGCTGAAAGCTACCGAGGAACGGTATAAGGGCATGAAGAACACCACGGCAGAACAGGAACTGACCGCTGATTTGGTTGGTGACTATCTGTTCCAGGATGGGGATTTCGTCAAGAAGCTGTCTACGGAAAACAGAAACGTATTCCAGAAGATTTTCGATGAAATCAAGTATCTTTGCAAAATCGTGACCGCAGGAAGCAAGGAAGCCAGAGAACTGGAACGAGTGAAAAAGGCTTTTGAGGATGCTTACCGGGCAGATGTGAAGAAGCAGGATAAGACACAACATTCGCTAAGTGAGACAACGGACGGACGATTTGTTGCTGTGGTTGACAATGATATTCTGAGCAAGATCGATACCAGCACATGGGACAAGAAAACAAAGAAGAAAGCTCAAAGTGCTGCCAACACAGCACTCAAAAAGTTCTCGGACGGATTCACCTTAAACGGAATAGAGTTCGTTGGGAACAAGGCAACCCGTGACGAGTACACCAGATCGGATTATACGGATACATTGGCTCGCAAAGACCAAACCGCATTCCTGGACAAAATGAGGGCATCCGCTGTCCTAGACGATGTTATCAAAGTTGCAACCGATTGGAAAAACGACAATGAACTGAAACATGAACGCAAAGACTACGTTGATTTTGTTCGTGGAAAGACATTGATTATGTCCGGTGATAGGAAGTATAAAGCCGTTGTTCTGGCTGGTATTACAAGTGACGGAAAGGCGATTTTCCACGATGTTGTGGATATAACACCGGATTCCTTTGAGATCAAAAAAGAGGAATCCCCTACCGCCGCTACTACGCCAGGTGCGAATAGCGCCATACAAGGAGATTCCTCTGGCAAGACTGTAGCACAAAAAAGCGGAAAAGTCAAGACCCAGTTCTCTATTAGTGACGAAAACATCAAAGATTATTCTACCGGGTATGCAAGTGGTGAAACGTATTTCACTATGACATACACGCAGGATGATAAAGTGGTTGGTACTTTGGAATATGGTGATTACGATGGTAAGCCCAACGTAAAAATGATAGAGGTTTCTCCGGAGTACAGACGTAAAGGCATCGGCAAGAAACTTTTGCAAGAACTGCAAAGGAAATACCCGGATGCCGAGATTGACTTTGGCATGACCACACCGGATGGCACGAAACTTCTTGATGCGATCACTTACACACAGACGGATGAGCGAATTGTGGAAGGCAAGCGCAACCTGACTTCCTTGCAAAATGAACTTGTCGAAGTCGAGAGAAGATTGAACGAACTCTACGATTTGGACGAACTCACAGCGGAGCAGGAGCAAGAAGTCGAGCGGTTGGGCGAACGTTGGGATCAGCTATACTACACAGAAATACGAAATCTTACTGAGGAATTCGGAAACGAAAAGGAAAGTAAGCGATTCGTTAAATTGGACGATGCCAACGAGAATCCGACAAAGGACATGGATATTCGGTATTCGCTGAGCGATTCTAACGGAAGACAGCTTTCGGATAGACAAGCTGCGTATTTCAAGGATTCCAGAGTTGTTGACGAGAATGGTAATTTGCGAGTTATGTATCATGGTTCGCAAGAAAGTTTTACCGTATTCGATAAGAAGAAAGCAAAATCGAGCGGCACATACGGCAAGGGGTTCTATTTCACGGATAGCGATTCCCACGCCAAGCAGTACGGTAATACCTATGAAGTGTATCTAAATATCACCAATCCGATTCAAAATGGTACAAATGATATTACAAAAGACCAGCTAAGAAAGTTCATCGAAGCGATTGCCGAGGATGAAGACTACGGCATTGAGAACTACGGCTATGAAGCAACCGTGGATAGTGTAACCGAGGATGTTTTCGGAAAAGGCGATTTCGCAATGCTCATGGATATCAATGTAACTTGCATTGGTAACATGGTTGAAGCAATCAATCTTTTTAACAAGGTGAATGGTACAAGCTATAACGGTATTATTGCACCTACTGAAACGGTGGCTTTTTATCCAGAACAGATCAAGGCGGTCACAAACAAGAATCCTACTGACAACCCGGATATTCACCTATCCCTATCCGATATTGGGGAACAGCCGAAGAAGTACGGTGACTTTGCCACACTTGGCAAGGATGTAGCCTACACTCCGGAAACTGCCCCGGTAACCGAAGTAACTGAGGTAACCGAAGCAACGGATATGTTCCCGGACAATCTGGCTCCGGTCCAGGCTGACATTGAAAAGCTGGAAGCACAGAGGGAACAGGTTCGCAGCGGTTTGGAGACCGCTTTGGAGCATGGCACAGCAAACGAAGTGAGCCAGCTTGCAGAAGAATACGACTCTCTGACCGCAAGAATCCGAGAGTTGGAAGCGGAGGACAACCAGAGGGCAGACAGCTTGACGGATGCGGATGCGCCCCCGGAAATGGATGCGCCATACTACGGTGATAACAATTCTGCACCAGTTGAAAATCCCTTTGACAGCAGAGAATGGGACGAGGTGACCGGAACCAAGGGCAGAAAAGCAAAAGCCTATATGTATGAGCATCCAGAGGTAAAGCCTTTCTTCCAGGCAGAAGCCCAGAATCTTCTTGGAGAACTAAATGACACCCAACGGGGCGAACGATGGTATAACGATGAACTGCACTATGAAAGCGGTGGCGAAAAGGGCTTTATGGGGGTTAAGAGACTAACTTCGGAGTCCATGAAAACCATGCTGGACGAGTGGGGTATGAGTTACGATGACATCGAAAAGGGTCTGAAAGCCATTATTGAAGACCACGGTGCTGAGAACATTTCCGCTGCCAAAAAGATTGAGTTTATGCTAAACGATAGACTCCTAAACGGGTACAAGAACTTCTATGACAAGGGGTATGTGGAGCCGAACCAGGCGTATATCAATCTGGTAGAAGAAATGCATATCAACAGCTATTCCAAGGAACAGTTTGATGCGTTCATGGCAACGGCTGACCAGTATGCACCTGTCGAACCGATGAAGCCTACGGAAACTGTCAACACGAACAGTCAAAAGGGCGTTATCAAGGGACAGCAGACCTATATCACCACAGAAGATAAGCTGAACAGACCGCAATCGGACAGAATTGCGGATGCTCCTATCTTTGATTCCAAGGACAAAACTGCGGTCAGAGGACAGCAGACGATGTTTGAACCGCCTAAGCCGAATCCGAAGGTTGCAAACGTGCTTACTGAGGAAAGCGCAATTGCAAAAAAGAAGTCCGGAATCGGTTTGAAGCTGGCAACGGCATTGGTTGACAAGGGACAGGTATTTGAGAATCTTTCCCTCAAAACGAAAAACCGGGAAATTCAAGCTAAGTGGAACTATGCGCTTCCTTCCAACACGGAAGCCAGAGCGCAATATTTCATGGAGCATGGCGCAGAGGGCGTGAAGTCCTTAAAGAGCATCATGGACGAAGTTGACAAGACCGGGAAAACGGATGATTTCTACAATTATCTGTACCACGTCCACAACGTTGACAGAATGACTCTTGAGGAACGTTTCGGTGTGGAAAACAAAACTGTTTTCGGTGAGACCATTACAGCAGATGTGTCCAGACGGAAAGCGGCTGTGTATTTGAACAAAAACCCGGAGTTTCAGAAATGGGCGAATGACATTTACGCATTCAACAAGCATTTAAGAAAGATGCTGGTTGACGGGGATGTGATTTCCCAAAAAACTGCCGACCTGTGGGAAAAGAGATACCCACATTATGTTCCCATCCGCAGAGTGGACACGGAAGGGCTGAATATCAATGTTCCCCTGGACACTAAGAAGACCGGAGTTAACGCACCGATCAAGAGAGCAACAGGCGGTAACAGCAATATTGAACCGCTGTTTCAGACCATGGCAATGCGGACAGAGCAGATATTCCGGGCGGTTGCAAGAAACAGCTTCGGTATCGAACTGAAGAACACCCTTGGCACTACCATCCATTCTCAGCAAAACAAGATGGGTGTTGACGAAGCAATCGACACCATCGATGCCCAGGAAGACCATCTGCTGAAACCTGGTACGCAGAGCGCAAGTCCCACGTTCACAGTCTTTGAGAATGGCGAACGAGTGGAGTTTGAAATCACTGAGGATATGTTCGATGCCTTGAGACCTGCCGGGAAACTTTTGGGACACAGATTTGAAAACAGCAAAAAGAAAGCTGTTAGGGCTGTTGGCAAGGCACTGGATGCAAGAAGAAATCTCTTGACTGTCTGGAATCCTGTGTTTGCGCTGTACCGAAATCCCATCAAGGACTTGCAGGATGTAGCTGTCAACTCCCAACACGCAGCGAAGACTTACAAGAACATTCCGACAGCAATCTACCACATGGCTACTGGTGGACAGTATGCAACCGAGTACCATCAGAATGGCGGTAAATCGAACACTTACTTTGACAGCAGAACCAAGAAGTTCAAGAAAGAGGACAATGCTTTCAAGAAAATCTTTGGTATGCCGATTAGAGCAATCGAAACCGCAGGAGAATTCATCGAAGAAATCCCAAGACTTGCAGAGTATATCGCAAGCCGACAGGAAGGACGAAGTGTGGAGCAATCCATGCTGGATGCGGCCAGAGTTACCACAAACTTTGCAGCTGGTGGTGACTTCACGAAGTTCCTTAACTCTCACGGATTTACTTTCTTGAATGCTTCGGCACAAGGTGCCGCACAGCACGTTCGGAACTTCCGGGAAGCCAAGCAACAGGGTCTCAAGGGATATGCAAAGGTTCTTTCCAAGTATGTGATTGCCGGACTTCCTACTATTCTGCTGAATGGTCTCCTGTGGGACGATGACGAGGAATACGAAGAACTGAGCGATTATGTCAAGCAGAACTACTATGTAGTTGCGAAGACACAGGACGGAAAGTTTGTCCGTATTCCCAAGGGCAGAACAGCAGCTGTCATGGGTGAGCTGATGAACCAGATGGAGCATCTGGTCACAGGCAACGATGAGGTTGATTTCAGTACGTTCTACGAACTGTTCATGAACAACATCGCACCGAGCAATCCGCTTGAGAACAATGTCATTGCTCCTGTCACGCAAGTGGCAACCAACACAGCCTGGTATGGTGGCGATCTTGTGCCGAGCAGACTGCAAAAACTTCCGGATGAAGAACAGTTTGACGAAAGCACCGACTCCATCTCCAAGTGGCTTGGTGAGCAGACTGGCTTCTCTCCCTACAAAATCAACTATCTGCTGGATCAGTACAGCGGTGGCTTGGGCGATGTGTTCCTGCCAATGCTGACTCCGGAAGCGGAAAGCGGTGATAATACCTTTGGTGGAAATCTGCTTGCTCCGTGGAAGAAGGAAATGACAACAGATAAGGTGCTGAACAACAAGAATCCGGGTGACTTCTACGATTTGCGTGATGAACTTGAAATCAAGTCCAATTCCAGAAACGCAACGGAAGAAGACGAAATGAGAAGTATGTACATGGACTCTGTGAGTTGGGAAATGTCTGACCTTTATGCACAGAAACGAGAAGTCCAGAACAGCGATCTACCGGACGATGAGAAGTACGAAACTGTCCGACAGTTGCAGGAGCAAATCAACGAACTTGCCAAGAACGCCATGAACGTATACACAAACGTTCAAATTGACGGGCTGTACAGCGAAGCCGGAGACAAGCGGTACAACAAGGATGCTGAAAGTGGAAAATGGTATGAGATCAGAGAGACAAATTCGGATGGCTCTGAGAATTACTATTACAAGAAAGAGCAGGAAGTGACTAAGGCACTTGGTATCACTTCTGCCGAGTATTGGAACAACCGAGAGGAATACAACTACGCATACGATAAACCGGAACAGTACGCACTTTCGCAAGCTGTCGGTGGCTACAAGAGTTACCGAAGCTACACGAAGGAATTGTGGGACATCAAGGCAGACAAGGACGAGAACGGAAAATCCATCTCCGGTAGCAGAAAGGAAAAGGTGATTGACTATCTCAACAACCTGGATGCCGACTACTACACGAAGATCATCCTGTTCAAGAACGAGTACAATGCGGATGATACCTACAACCGGGAAATCATCGAGTATCTAAACGGCAGAGAGGATATTTCTTATCAGCAGATGGAAAGCATCTTGAAGTACCTTGGCTTTGAGGTGGATTCGGAAGGAAACATTTCGTGGTAAACGAAGGGGACTGGAAACAGTCCCCTTTCACGTTAGGAGGGATTTGATTGAGCGCAAAACAAGATGGTGTAGCACCGAGAACCGCAAATGATATCGAGCAGAGATACAATTTCCGCAGAAGTTTTGCGGAAGTGATGGGTGTTGCTTCGGATGCCAGGAAAGCGGCAGATAGTGCAATGAAAACAGCAGAAGGGACATATTCCGAGTTCATTAGATTTTCTGACAGTATCACCATGAACGTTGTGGGCGGTGTCGGTGATAAGGCATCGATCACGTTAAAGGTCGGTGATAAGGAATATTTCGGTGAACTGGATTTGGAAGGTGTTCTCACAAGCAACAGTTTATCCATGGACGTAACAGGCGGTGTTGGTAACAAAGCAAGCATCGTCCTAAAGGTTGATGAAAAAGCTGTTGATTCTGGTGAAATTGATTTGACGGACGTTGTAACCGCAAGCAGTTTGTCCTTGGACGTGTCCGGTGGCGCAGGAAGCAAGGCAAGCATTGTACTAAAAGCCGGAGAGACGGAAGTCGATTCTGGTGAAATTGATTTGACGGACGTTGTAACCGCAAGCAGTTTGTCCTTGGACGTGTCCGGTGGCGCAGGAAGCAAGGCAAGCATTGTACTAAAAGCCGGAGAGACGGAAGTCGA
>JAEIGA010003330.1_pt1 | contig 25225 bp, 23 predicted proteins | sample 9270691 | NCBI WGS metagenome assembly JAEIGA01 (sample SAMN17057246, study PRJNA624740) | gut metagenome | biome: biome; isolation source: fecal sample | host: Bos grunniens | place: China: Xizang | collected 2019
CTCCACTCCGTCAGACATTGGTATATACACGCTCTGCGTACAAGCCGATACCGTCTCGGGCGAAAGACCGTGCCCCTCGTTCCCTATGACCACGCAATCGCCATCCAATATCTCAAGCTGTCCAAGCCTTGCGGCATTTTCGTCAAGGGCAGCGGCGAATACTCTGCGTCCGCGTACTTTGAGCACGGACACTGCGTCCACTACCGAATCAACTCGGCAAATAGGAAGTGAGAATACCGTTCCCATTGATGCCCTGACGGTCTTTGCGCTGTATATATCCGCGCAATCGCGGCTCATCACCAGACGGTCCACGCCAAAAGCGGCGGCAACCCGTATGATAGCCCCCACGTTCTGAGGGTCACGAACCGATTCAAGCAAGAGTATCTTCTCTCCCTCAAATCCCGGAATTTCTTCCGCCGTAACGCTTTTATGGAGCTCACCGTCATACCTTGCCACGCAGATGACCCCCTCGGGAGCGTTCTCCTCAGACAGTCTTGCAAACAGGTCGTCGGTTATCACTACTATCCTACATTCAAGGCTACCCTCGCCTATTTTGTAGAGCTGCTCGGCTCTTGCAAATACTGTCTCATACTGAGACTGCGCGACTATCAAGAACTCAATTCCCACTCCCTTACGCACCGCCTCACACATAAGCTTTATGCCGTCAAAGCGGAAAAGAGAGCTCTTTTCTCTGCCCTTTTTATCCCCAAGACTTCTCGCCAAGGAGACGTATTTATTTTGAGCCGACGTTATTATCTCACCGTTATAAGCCACTTTCCGTACTCCTTTTCTACCAAATTTGAGGATGCTTTTTTGTTGAATTTGCACTATAAAAAAGTTTTTCCATACAATCAAGCCAACACGCGCAGAGCAAGTCCGCACATATAATTATATGTAATAAAATTACTTTTTTGGAATTATTTTTCAGTAAAAAAGTCATTTTAGGGATAAAATCAACGCCAAAGTCGTCTAATTTTTTAAATTAAAATTACCCCTATCTATGACAAAAACCCGGTATTACCTAACCGGGTTTTTATTCAATAACGATTAGAGAGCTGCCTTTGCCTGCTCAGCAAGTGCTGCGAAAGCTGCCTTGTCGGATACTGCGAGCTCTGCAAGCATCTTTCTGTTGAGAGTAACGCCTGCCTTCTTAAGTCCGTTCATGAACGTAGAATAGTTCATGCCGCATACCTTTGCCTGCGCGGAGATTCTGGTGATCCAGAGTCTTCTCATATCTCTCTTCTTGAGCTTACGGCCTGCAAATGCATAGTTACCGCTCTTCATTACCTGCTGCTTAGCCATCTTGAAGTGCTTGGATTTTGCACCCCAATAGCCCTTCGCTGCCTTCAATATTTTCTTTCTTCTCTTGCGCGTCATCATAGCGCCCTTAATTCTTGCCATTTTAAATTATTCCTTTCTCGATTACTGATGAAATTACTTCTGAATGAGTGTTCTGATGTTGCCTGCCATAGCCTCGCTCATGATAGCGCCGCTACGAAGATGTCTTTTTCTCTTCTGGGTCTTAAGACCGAGGTTGTGGCGGTGATGACAGTGGTTCATCTTTACCTTTCCTGTGCCGGTAACCGAAAATCTCTTGGCAGAAGCCTTATGTGTCTTGACTTTTCCCATTTTTATATACTCCTTATGCTTAAAAATTACAAATATTATTTGGTTGCTTTTTGTACGATGGGCGATATAACCATGCTCATAATACGACCGTCAACCGACGGCTTTTTGTCCACCGTTCCCACCTCGGAACAGATATCCGCAAATTTGTCTATAACCTCGCGTCCTATCGCCATATGGCTCATTTCGCGTCCTCTGAATCTCATTACCACACGCACCTTGTTTCCTGCCTCAAGGAACTTGCGTGCCTGCTTGGCTTTAGTCTCAAAATCGTGCGTGTCGATTCTGGGAGAGAGCTGTATTTCCTTAAGCTCTACGGTCTGTTGCTTCTTCTTTGCTTCCTTCTCGCGCTTCTCACGGTCAAAGCGGTATTTACCGTAGTCCATGATCTTACATACAGGCGGATTTGACTGAGTGGACATTGCCACAAGGTCGAGTCCCTTGTCGTATGCCATCTGAAGTGCTTTCTCGGAGCTCATTATGCCGAGCTGATCACCTTCGGCACCGATAACTCTTACCTCAGAGTAATCGATTGCCTCGTTGATGAGAGTGTCCTTGGAATTATTTGCTGCTATGGTTATACACCTCCGTTAAATAAAATGTATATGTTTATAATATTTGTCTCCGTATCCCGACGACAAAAAACGCCGGACTGTAAAAGTCCCGCGCAAAGCCTACTCCACCCGACGTATCGAATGAAGGATAACTATTGACCTCTGCTCGCCGTGCGGCAGGGTGGAAGCGGAACTTCTCTTTATTACGTCGAACATTATAACACACCCATCGACTTTTGTCAATAGTTTTTGCAAAAAAATAAAAAAGTTTTACGCACAAAAAATTTTTTTGCCTTCCGTCATATTCTACAAATTCAAGGGCTCACACGAACACCATGCTCCAAAACCCTTTACTTTATCAGAAGTTTCCTGTTTTGCATCTCTTTTTTAAAGACACAAAATATTATTTTTGAGACGGGAGTGCGACAAAATATATTAATGCAAAATGCACAAAACCGACTACGACATCTGTTTAAATTTTCTCCATGCTATGCATTTCAACAAATTTTACGACAAAAAATCGTACAAAATGGATATTTACAAATTCGACAAACAGGTGTATAATGTAAATCCCGAGTAAAGCCCCGATCCGCGTCGGTGCTTTATAATTTTCCTGCACAACATTCTGTTTTTCTGCGAAATATCAATCTCATGATATCTGTCCGCAAAGAAAAAGGTCTGTTGTGCTTTCTTTTTTTGCCTCGTTGCGACAGCTTTGTGCTCGCATCGGGGCTGTTTTCGCAAAATGTTATATATATTTATATATAAAATTGTAAAAATTTTTAAAACTATGGAAATTTGGAACAATTTATGGTATAATGTAATGTGGTTATATGTACGCTCATAAAAGATACCATATGGCAGACTTGTATGAGCTTTGGATATAAATAAATCGCTAAGTCAAATCGGAGAAAAATCAAAATGTCAGAATATACGGTAAAAGCCGAGAAGCTCTCTCTGCCGCTCATAGCGCTTGACGGCACGGTGGCATTCCCGGGCGAAATAGTAAATTTGGAAATAACAGACTCGACATACGGCTCGTGTGAGGCTGTGCGCGAGGCATTCGAGGGATCGAAATATGCCATCGCGGTACCCATTAAAAGCCTTGAGGGTGAGGAGCCCGAGCTTTTTGAGATCGGAACGGTAGTAAGAGTCAAGCAGGTCATAAACGTCGGTGAGGGTGCTATTCGTTGTATCGCCGAGGGAATGTCCCGCGCGACAGTCAACGATATACGCAAGACGGGTAAGTATTACACGGCAAACGTAATTTGCAAAACTGTAACTCTGCCCGACGGACCCGGTATCAAAAATCAGGCGTATCTGCGCCGTCTCAACGACACTGCGGCAAAGATGGCAAAGCTGCTCCCTCCCCCCGCCGAGAGCATACTTCCTACATTTAAAGCTATAAAGAACCCCGCTATGCTTGCGGACGTGATAACCTCGGGGCTGTTCATAAGATTTGAGGACAAGCTTGAGGTGCTCGGGATATTCGAGCCTTACAAGAGAATAGAAGCCGTGCTCGCGATAGCTGAGGATGAGCTCAACGTGTTGAGCCTTGAATCCGAGCTTCACAAAAAAACACGCGAGCGTATCAATCGCGGGCAGAGAGAATATTATCTTCGCGAGGAAATGAAATCTATTCAGGAGGAGCTCGGAGAGGGTGTATCCGACGTAGATGGATATTATCAGAAGATAACCTCGGCGCATCTTCCCGCAGAGGTTGAGAAAAAGCTTTTGCGTGAAAACGATAGACTTGCGAAGTCACCCTTCGGCTCTGCCGAGGCTACAGTGCTCGCAAATTATCTCGACGTGTGCCTTGATATACCGTGGAACCAGTCTACAAAGGACCGCACTGACATCGCGGCGGCAAAGAAAATACTCGACGCTGAACACGAGGGACTTGAGGACGTTAAGGAAAGACTACTTGAATACCTTGCGGTAAAACAGCTCAATCCCGACCTTAAGGGACAGATAATTTGTCTCTACGGCCCTCCCGGAGTGGGCAAGACCTCTATAGCCGCGTCTTTGGCAAAGGCTATGAAGCGTAAATACGTACGCGTGTCTCTTGGGGGTGTGCGTGACGAGGCTGATATTAGAGGTCACAGAAAAACCTACGTCGGAGCTATGCCCGGACGTATTATAACCGCCGTTTCGAACGCCGGTGTCAATAATCCGCTCATACTCTTTGACGAAATAGATAAAATGGCAAACGACGGCAGAGGCGACCCCGCGTCGGCTATGCTTGAGGTGCTTGACCCCGAGCAAAACAAGTTCTTCAGAGATCACTTTGTAGAGCTTCCCTTCGACCTCTCCGACTGTATATTTATAGCGACCGCAAACTCTCTTGATACCGTGCCGCGACCTCTTATCGACAGAATGGAGATAATTGAGCTGCACACCTACACCAAGAGCCAGAAAACAGGCATCGCAAAAAATCATCTTATACCAAAGCAATTAAAGCGTCACGGACTCAACAAGCGTATGCTCAAGATCTCGGACGAGGCGCTCTCGGACATAATAGATTGCTACACTCGCGAATCCGGAGTGAGAAATCTCGAACGTGAGCTGGCTTCTCTTTGCAGAAAGGTCGCAAAGCTTATGATAGAGAGCGGACGCAAGAGCGTCACCGTACGCCCCGAGGACCTCAAGAGCTTTTTGGGCCCAAAAAAGATACTCCCCGAGCTCATTTCCGAGCAGGACGAAGTGGGTATCGTCAACGGAATGGCTTACACCCAATCGGGCGGTGATCTTCTCCGTGTGGAGTGTGCCGTAATGGACGGCACGGGCAAGCTTGAGCTCACGGGCTCTCTTGGAGACGTTATGAAGGAATCGGCTCACGCAGCGGTCACTTACGCGCGCCAGATAGCAGATAAATACGGAATATCCTCAGATTTCTATTCTAAAAAGGATATACATATCCACTTCCCCGAGGGTGCCGTTCCCAAGGACGGTCCCAGCGCGGGAGTTACCACGCTCACAGCACTCATCAGCGCGCTCTCTGGCATCCCCGTGCGCCGAGACATTGCTATGACGGGTGAGATAACCATACGCGGTCAGGTTCTTCCTATCGGTGGTCTCCGTGAAAAGACCATGGCTGCATACTGCGCGGGCGTGACCACTATCCTCATTCCCGCGGAAAACCTCAAGGATCTCAACGACATTGACCCTATGGTGCGCGAAAACGTGACCTTTATTCCCTGCCGCAGAGCGTCTGAGGTGCTTTCACACGCACTTGTGGAGGGCAGTGAGAAAATCAGGCGCGCAACTCTTGAGATGTGCGACGGTTGTGCGGATGGCGAGAGCATTCCCCTAAAGCAGAAGGCTCCCTCTGTCACGGGCACCGTATCCGCAGGGGCGACAAAATAATTCGACGGAGCGTATAATGGGACTTAATACTCAAAACGTAAATCTTAAAATGACGGCAGGTTTTGCAAGTCAGTTTCCAAAAGACCCCCTGCCGCAGATAGCTCTTTCGGGACGCTCCAACGTTGGAAAGAGCTCGCTTATAAACACTCTACTCGGGCGGAAATCCTTGGCTCGAGTCTCCGCAACGCCCGGTAAGACCATAACCGTAAATTTCTACGAGGTGGACAAGAAGCTCTTTCTCGTAGACCTCCCGGGATACGGCTTTGCGGCGAGAAATCACGAAAACCGCAAGCAGTGGTCTGCTCTTACCGACGGTTACTTTACCAAGAACCCCAATATTGATCTTGTCCGCGGTGTAGTACAGCTTGTAGACAGCCGTGCGGGCATTACTCTCGACGACGCTATGATGCTTGAGTGGATGAATAGCGTAGATCTTCCTTACGTTGTTGTCATTACCAAAATAGATAAGCTCAATAAGACCGAGCGTGCCGCTTGTATTGAAAAAATAACCGCGGACGCTCTCATAGCCGAAGGCACTCCCATAATCCCCTTCTCCTCTCTCAAGGGTGAGGGCAAGCAGGAGCTCTGGCACGCTATCGCGGAGCTTTCCGATATCAAGCTTTAATCAAACGCAACCATTATTCATTTTCGGAGGTGATCTCAATGCTACTGTCATTACTGTCGAGCGGCAATATAAGAGACGCCATCATCAGCATACTTTTAACTCTCCCCGCCGTATTGATAGCTATCTCATTCCACGAGGCCGCTCACGCCTACGCCGCATATAAGCTTGGCGACCGCACCGCGCACAATCTCGGACGGTTGACATTTAACCCCATAAAGCACATAGACCCGTTCGGATTTTTGTGTATGCTCGTGTTCGGTTACGGTTGGGCAAAGCCCGTACCGATAAATCCGAGGAACTTCAAGAACGCCCGCAGGGGTATGGCATTTACCGCAATAGCGGGCCCTATGATGAATCTGCTCATCGGAATCATAAGTACGATAATATACACTGTAATATTTTTCTATTTCGGTATGAATATCGTAGGCATTATATACAACGGCTTTACCGCAAAGCTTGTCTGGATGGCGCTTATGCTTTTTCAGTATATGGCTATTTTGAACTTTATGCTCATGGCATACAATATGATCCCGGTGCCTCCGTTTGACGGCTCAAGATTTTTCGGGCTTTTACTGCCCCAGAGAATCTATTGGAGTATTATGAGATACGAGAGACATATACTCGTAGGTGTCATTCTCATCTCTGTGATCTTATCAAGATTTTTTGATTTCTCTCCGTTTGCTTGGATAGCCGAAAATCTGTTTGAGGGTATCGCAAATCTTATTTTGAAGCTTTTGGTAATTATTTCAAATTAATTTCTGTGAAAGGAGGTCCGTATGGACGCTATAAGCTACCGTCTTGAAATATTTGAAGGGCCTCTTGACCTTCTTTTGTCCCTGATACAAAAAAACAAGATGTCTATCGAGGACATACAGATAAACATAATCTGTGAGCAATATCTTGAATACATTGCTCAGGCAGAAATGCTTGATATGGAGCTTGCCAGTGAATTTATAGTTATGGCGAGCGAGCTTATGCTCATCAAAAGTAAGCTTCTGCTTCCCAAAGCAGAGGAGGACGAGGAGGACCCGAGAGCCGCTCTGGCAGATGCGCTTGCCAAATATCAGCAGGCCAAGGAGGCAGCGGCAAAAATGGCTCTCCTCTACCCCAAATTTTCAGGCAGACTTGAAAAAGACACCGACGAGATCTCAATAGACAGGAGCTTCGTGGCGGATCAGGAGGTCGAGTCTCTTTGTCTTGCAGTAAGACGCATAGTCACCTATAACGAAAACAGGCCCAAGCTTGAAAGCTCGGTCTTTACCCCCATGATAAGCTCTCCTATCGTTCCCGTCGAGGTGAAAATAACGGGAATACTGCGACGTATGTCCAAAAAGAAGGCGACCTCTCTCGGAGAGCTTCTTTCGGACTCGGTGTCTCTCCCCGATATGATAGCCATATTCCTTGGAGTATTGGAGCTTATCAAAATAAGAAAGATACTCATTTTGGATTCCGAATCCACTATTCTCGACGATAAAGCTACATTCTACATCAATGACGATCCCGACGACGTCGAGACCATACAAGATAATTACGAGCAAGGAGGAGTAGACCTTGAATCAAGATAATCAGACTCCCATAGGATTGGAGCAGATAACCGCCGCAATAGAGGCGATACTTTTTGCGGCAGGACACCCCGTTGAATACTCAAAGCTCTCCGAGGTGCTCGGTCTTACGGTTAAAGACGTTAAAAACATGGTCGAGGCTATGGGCGAGGAATACAACGGCGAAAAATCCCGAAGAGGACTTTTACTCCTTATGTATCCCGAGTCCTGTCAGCTTGCCACCAAAGAGGAATTTCTCCCCTACATACGTGAGGCTCTTGGAATAAAGAGAGGCGGAAATCTGTCCGCGTCTACACTTGAGGCTCTCGCGATAGTCGCGTATAATCAGCCCGTCACGCGCTCCTACGTGGACGCGGTGAGAGGCGTTGATTCCTCTTATGCTATGACGTCACTGATAGACAAAAACCTTATTGAATCTCTCTCGCGTCTTGACGCCCCAGGTCGTCCTATGCTCTACACCACTACTGAAAAGTTCTTGCGTGTGTTCGGGCTCAATTCCCTGGACGAGCTTCCCAAGACCGAGCTATCTCCCACGTCTGTAAATCAGGAGGACCTCACGGTCGAAGAGGTAGGTATTCCCTCCGCTATGCTTGGATTTACCGCCGTGCAGGAGGCTGGCGACGGGCAGGCGTCCGACGTAGAAACCGCAAACGAGGAGACAGCAGACTGACCTGCGTTTTGGTAAGTAAAATCTTTTGGGAAAGGAGTGGTGATATTTGATCGCGTTTCTGATAATTCTGGCATTCTTCGTGCTCATCTTCTCGGTCAGAGTCAAGGTCACGATAAACCTTGACGATGAACTCACACTATACGTCAGGGCATTCGGAATAAAGATCAACATTCTGCCCAAAAAGCCAAAAAAATATCGCATCAGCGACTATACTCTCAAAAAAATAGCCAAGAGAGACAAGAAAAATGCCGAGGCCGCGGCAAAAAAGGCTCAAAAGGCAACAGAAAAGAAAGCCAAGAAGACGGCTCAAAAGCAGAAGAAGAAGGAAGAGGCTGCAAAGCTCACTAAAGAAGAAAAAAGAGCTCAAAAGCAGGCGAAAAAGGCCGCAAGACCCCCTATGCCCGACACGGTAAGTCTTTTCTTGAGAATAATCAAGCTCTTTTTCTCGGGATTTTTATCACGCTTCCACTTCCACGTCGCAAGGATCAACATAATTGTCGGCGCGGATGACGCCGCAAAGACAGCACTGACCTATTACGTTATATCAAATGCGATCCGTCCCGTACTGAACTTTCTTGACAAGCACTCAAATCTGCACGGAATGAAAAACGCCGAGATAAACGTAGCGCCCGATTTTCTCTCGGAGGAGATCAAGGCAGAAGTCAATATGAGCTTTTCTATGAGCTTGGGCGGACTCCTCGGAGTACTGTTTAAGACCGCATTCAGCTTTGCGTTTGGTTGGTTCAAGATAAAGCCCTCATCTACACAGACAAGCTCTGACGGACATAAGATACCCAAAAGCAGCTGTGCAAAAAACAGCGCGGACAATAAAACTGAAAATAAATAACACTTATATATAAGGAAAGGAATTCTATTATGGCATCAGAAAACAAACTTCAAGAGGTAGTACAATCCACTCTGGCTCAGATCAGAAATATGATCGACGCTGATACCGTTATCGGTACTCCCGTCGAGACGGCTTCGGGAACCACCATCATTCCCATTTCCAAGGTGGCTATGGGATTCGCAACAGGCGGTCTGGACTTCAACGACAAGACAGGCGGTGCCACCGGTAAGCCCCAGAACTTTGGTGCGGGCGGCGGAACAGGTATCACTGTACAGCCTATCGGTATGCTTTGCGTTTCCAAGGACGGCGACGTTGAGCTCATCAATATTGGAGTAAAGAATCCGTCCGATCCTATGGAGCAGCTCTCGGACATAATCGACCGCTCTCCCGAAATAATCGCAAAGATAAAGGCACTCTTTGCAAAAGAGAAAAAGAGCCAGAATTCCGAGGACGAGTCTGCGGCTGAATAATCTTGCAAACCGACAGACGTCATATCGACAAGTCGGTATCTAATGTAATAATATTCCTTCCGGACAAATATAATATAACGATATTACTTGTCCGGAGGGATAGCTATGCCTAAAAAATTTTTCAGATCAAGCAGGGGCTTGTACAAAACCGTTGTGATAGTGATTATCGTTCTTTGTTTTGCCTCCCTGCTTTTAATTATCTCCTCCTCTTTTGGTAAAAACGAGGAGGTAAATGCATCACAAGTCCAAGGTGACGCTGACAGCTCGTCGGGCTCAACCCTGTTCCCTTTTATATCCGCAGAGGACGTCTCGGTATCCACGCCGCAGGTGTCGGCAAGGTCGGCTATACTCATAGAGGCGGAAACCGGTAGCGTGATATGGTCAAAAAATCCAGACCAAAGATTGCCTATGGCATCAACCACCAAAATAATGACCGCTCTTGTAGCACTTGAAAATTGTGACGTCTCGAAAACAGTGCAGGTTGCCGAGGAGGCAACGGGAATAGAGGGCTCGTCTATATATCTCTACCCCAACGAAAAGCTGACTATGGAGGAGCTGCTCTACGCTATGCTGCTTGAGTCCGCAAACGACGCCGCCGCCGCGATTGCAATAGAAATAGGCGGGGACATCCAGACATTTTCGGAGATGATGAATCAAAAAGCCAACAAACTCGGGCTTGAAAATACACATTTTACAAATCCCCACGGACTTGACGACGAGGAACATTATACTACGGCGCGTGAGCTTGCCATCATCGCTGCCGAGGCTATGAGAAACCCCATGTTCAAGACTATTGTCTCGACATACAAAAAGACCATTCCCCTCAACGATACCGAGGGAGTGCGCCTTTTGATAAATCACAACAAGTTACTTAAGGCATACGAGGGCTCGTGCGGAATAAAAACAGGATACACTAAAAAAAGCGGTCGGTGTCTTGTCAGCTCTGCCGAGCGCGATGGAGTAAAGCTCATCGCGGTAACTCTCAACGCCCCGAACGATTGGAGTGACCACAAGCAGATGCTTGACTTTGGTTTTTCCCTTTATGAATCAAGGACTCTTTGCGAGAGCGGCGGATTTAGCTACACTATGCCCGTCATAAGCGGACTTGAGGAATACGTCATTCTTGAAAACCGTACGCCCGTAAGTATAATTCTACCGAGAGGAAGCGGCGAGATAGAATGTACTGTCGAGCTGCCAAACTTTGTCTGGGCAGATGTGACCGCAGGAGACAAGATAGGGACTCTTATATACTCGCTCGATGGTCAGGTAGTAGCCGAATGCGATATAATCGCCAAATATTCGGTTGAAAAAATAACGTATAAAAAGAGCTTGTGGCAAAGACTTTTTTCCTGCTTTGCGCAGTAACCTCTAACAAGGATTTTGAAAATTATGGATAAAATAAGGCTTTCTAAATATTTTACCGATTGCGGCGTGATGTCGCGGCGAGCCGCCGAGGCAGAGATACAAGCAGGCAGAGTCACCGTAAACGGACACGTCGCCAAGCTCGGCGAGAAGATAGAGGTCGGTGCTGACGAGATCATATATAACGGCAAGGTAATCTTGCCCACGCAGAGCGGAAAGATATGCGTTATGCTCAACAAGCCGCGTGGGATAGTTTGTACCGCCTCCGATGAAAAGGGCCGTAGCAACGTTACCCAGCTCTGTCGGGACGTCAAAGGAAGTGACGGTAAACCGTTGCGCCTCTACCCGATCGGCAGACTTGATATGGACTCCGACGGGCTTTTGCTTCTTACCAACGACGGCACGCTCGCAAACAAGCTCACACACCCACGTCATTCCATTCCTAAAATATATCACGTTACTCTCAAAGGAAAATTCCTGCCCGACGAGCTCTCGGCTCTCGGAAGTCCTGTTGTGCTTGACGAGAGGCTGACTCTTCCCGTTAAGGTCACTAAGGTATCCGAGCCCAACGGCAACACGGTTGCGAGATTCGAGCTTTACGAGGGCAGAAACCGTCAAATACGCCGTATGTGCGAGCTTCGTGGCGTAAAAATACTGCGTTTGCAAAGGGTGGCTATCGGTAAATTAACTCTCGGTCAACTTGAGTCTGGCAAATGGAGATATCTTGACGAAAAAGAGCTACAATACCTAAAGAGTGTCAATTGACTCGCCTTTATCCTCCCTTCCAAACTTAAAACCATACGGACTTGCCAGGCAAGTCCGTATTTTGTTTTGCAACATATTTCGACAAGCTTTTTTGTTTTTTTGATATAAAACACAAAATTAACTGTAAATTTTTGGTAATTTTGCTAAATGGAAATTTTTGTAAAAATACTTGAAATTTTTTCCAATTCGTGCTATTATATTATTGTAATAAATTTCCAAAAATTTACAGGGGGATACATTTAAATGGAATACACAACAAAAATACTTATTGCAGACGAAAATTCTTCACAACGCGCCGTCTTAAAAGATATTTTTACGCGCGTAGGCTGTCGAAATATAGAGGAGGCTGTCAACGGAGAGGATGCGCTGTCGAAGATAGGGCGTATGCATCCCGACGTAGTTATTATCGATATTTGGATGTCCAAGCTTGACGGTCTTAGCGTAGTGAGAAGTGCCAAGGCTCTCTCTTACGGTCAGGATAAGGCTCCCGTCATCATAATGACGTCTCCGATATCCAATCAGAACATTTTTGTTCAGGCACTTCAGGCGGGTGCAGAGCTTTGCCTGATAAAGCCTATCAATCAATCCAACCTTATCGAGTACGTCGAGAGTATGCTGAAAAACAGAAATTCCAAGAATATGCTCAACGAGCAGGCCGGACGTGACGCGCAGGCAAGCAGTGCTCCCGATATTGAGGCTCAGGTGACGAGAATAATCCACCAGATAGGAGTGCCGGCTCACATCAAGGGATATCAGTATCTCCGCACAGCCATTCTGCTCACGGTCAAGGACAGTGACATAATCAACTCTGTGACCAAGGTCCTCTACCCTTCCGTTGCCAAAAAGTATTCCACCACGACCAGCCGCGTCGAGCGTGCTATCCGTCACGCAATAGAGGTCGCGTGGGACCGCGGCGACGTGGATACCCTTAATTCTTATTTTGGATATACGATTCAAAACAATCGCGGAAAGCCCACGAATTCGGAGTTTATTGCTATGATAGCGGACAATCTCAGGCTCAAGTATAAGCTGTATTAAAAATGTCAAAAATACAAATATCCTAACGTATCAAGACTGAAACGTCTTACGTTAGGATATTTTTATCAAGCAAGAGCAATTTCAGAAAAATTATTGATTTTTGGCTATTTTTATGATAAAATGTGATTAGGCTAAGTTAATATTATAAAAATTTGGAGAACTATATGTCAAAAACAACTATCGGCATACTTTACGATTTTGATAATACTCTCTGCACAACGGACATGCAGGAGTACAGCTTTATAAAAAATCTTGGAATGACCTCGGACAAGTTCTGGGGCGAGGCAGCTAAGCTCACCGGCGAACACGAGGTTGAAAAAATACTTTCTTATATGTTTATCATGATACGCGAGTGCAAAAAGCGCGGCATCCCTATGACGCGTGAATATCTTGCGCAGTGTGGACAGAACGTGGAGCTTTTCGACGGAGTTGTCTCCTGGTTCGACCGCATAAATACCTTCGGCGAGGAAATGGGTGTCAATATCGAGCACTATATCATATCCTCTGGCACTTATGAGATAATTCAGGGCTCTCCTATAGCAAAGTATTTCAAAAGAATATACGCGTGCAGATATATGTACGACGAAAACGGTGAGGCAATATGGCCCGCGCTGGCAATCAACTACACACTCAAGACACAGTACATCTACAGAATATCCAAGGGTATTCTTGACGTCACCGACGACTACAACCTCAACCGTCTGCAAGACGAGAGCCTGCGCCGTATCGCATACCGCAATATGATATATATTGGTGACGGAATGACGGATATCCCCTGCATGAAAATGGTCAAGGAAAAGGGTGGAAAATCTATAGCTCTCTACCCAACGGGCAGAAGCGAGACGGTAAAGCCTCTCGTCGACGATGATCGCATAAACTACGTTTGCGCCGCAGACTACTCGCCTAACGCCACGCTTGAGAAGATAGTCAAGCTTATGATTGAAAATATGGCTATACTCGAGCGTCTTAAGGCAACCGAGGAGATGCAGCTCTCACAATACAAAAATAATACGCTTGAATAAGGGTCTGCTTCGTTTAGGCAGAAAAAAACACATAAAATGAGGAAATCCGCCGAAAAAATCGGCGGATTTCCTCATTTGAAAGACAAAAACTATATTTTTAAGTTGTTTTTTGTCTAGGCTTGTAAAAGTGACTCTTGTTCTGCGCTAAATTAAGCAGACCCTGTTATACTATGCCCGTGGATACGAAGCTATATCTCTCGTCATAGGGTGTTCCCCTGAAGTCATTCCACATACAAGGCTCGTGGTAGAACGAGGGGGGAGATACCGACAAAAGCTCTCCGCTTGCGTGGTGGTGCGGGCCGAGTAGGTTGCGCAGATTGTTCCACACGGTTATCTCAACAGTATTCTCTCCAACCACAAGATACTCGGACAGGTCTATCTCGTAAGGCGCCCAGAGGACTGTTCTCACGTGCTTGCCGTTCACGGTCAGCTTTATTACGTTGATTCCCTTCTTGTTGAATACTACCTTATAGTCTGTCCTGTCAAGTATAAGCTTGCGCTCAAACGTCATGCTTCCCGAGAAGAAGGTATATCCCTGCTGCTCAAGAGAGGAAAGCTCGACCTCGTCTGCTGCCTCGACTACGGTAAATTTACCGTCGAAGAAGTAGGCATCGTTGGGTATAGGCTCGAAGCTGCCGTCGCATCTTACGCCGAAATCTCCGACAAGATACATAGATTCAAGCTCTATGTCGTAGGTGAACTTGTTTTTCTCAGACTCAAATATTGCCGCTTTTTTGAGATTCTCATAGGTCTTCTCGGACTGTTCAAATCTAAGCGAGAGCTCTATCACGTTCTCACCAATCTTGGCATGCTTACGAATATCAAGCAATCTAAAGGCTTTGTCGCGGAAATATCCGCAATCCGTCTTGTCTATCTCTTCTCCGTTCACCTTTATGGTGAATACATCAGGAGTCTCGCACGCAAGATAAAGATTATCTGTGGGAACGTATTCCATATTCACTCTGTATATACAACGGACGTCGACTGCTCGCTCAAGAGCGCAGGCTCTTTCCATAATGTCGAGTATATATGCGCTGTCTGCCTGCTTTTCGCCGTCAAACCAATACTCACACTTATCAAGAGTAAGGGAGTTCATAGTGCGGCTCTTGATGCTCCACTTGCCGCTCATATCAATCGTAGCAAGCTCTGCCTCGGGCTGCTTTTCGGACGCGGGAGTACCGTCGTCTACTACCACAAGGCTTCCGTATGCGGGGAAGGTGTATTCTCCCGAGAATGCTATCTTATCACCCGTCTCGATATCGATAGCATAGCTTCCCTTGGATATTTGCGCCTTCTGCTCGCAATTATTGGTGTTTACAAAGTAATGAACTGTAAAGCCGTCAAATTCACGGTAAGTATAGGTTATCTTATCGTTGTCTATGATGTCGTTGGACTCAAGCTCTGCAACGGAATTCACAACGATACCGCCGTTTGCCTTGAATTCTGCCAAAAGTCTCTCGGTATTGGGAAGAAACCTGATATGCTCGGGAATGACTACCTTTGTGTACGACATCTCACCGATGATGAGCTTGTTGCCCTCAACTCGTCCGTGTCTCTCCATCATTATCTCGTCTCCGAGGTGGAAAGGAATGTGCTTGGCCTCAAGGTCAAGCGTTGCCTGAACAAGTGCGTTGTTATAGTACGCTATATCCTTGTCACCGTAGGTGAGATCCTTGACCGCGTAGCATATCCATCCCGAAGTCATATTATGTATGAGAAGTGTGTCAAAGGTTATTCTTCCCTCTGCCAATATCATACCAACACGGGACATAGCGTCGTTGAATACCTTATATTCGTCCCACCAGGGCTGCTGATTGTACATTGCGGGCGGATAGTCTCTCTTACGGAGTCCACGGTTTGAGTATCCCTCAAGGTGCTGACACATAAGGTTGATACCGCGCACCATCATCCACTCGTAGTTTCTCTTGAGCTCGTCGTGTCCTACGTTGTGTCCGCAAAGAGCAAACGTCTCAGAGAGTATCTGCTTCTTGCCTGTCTGCGCCGCGACGGATGCCACCTGATGAGGCGTGAGGCAGTCGATAAGATTTCTTCCAAGCCAGTCCATTCCCGGTATTGTCAGATATTCGTAATGGGGCATGCAAGCACCGTTACAGTATACTTGACTCTGCAGACTCTCCTCACATACGAGGTGTCCCGTAAATCCAAGACCTCTCTCAACACACCAATCGTATATCTGCTTCATAAAATTCTTAGAGAAAAGCTCTGTGGTGAGCTTCCAGAATTTTATTCTTACGTCCTCGAAGTTTCCTTCCTTGAGGAACAAGCACTCAAGCACCTCGATAAGATCCTCACCGTAAGCTTTTTTGTACTCCTCGACGTATGTCCAGCTCCAAGGATATCCGCTACGGGATATCTGGGGCTCATCGGTGAAATATCCGTCAAAGCTGGTTCCGTATTTTTCATAGTACGGAACGTATATTTCGTTTATGAAGTCTGCAATGACCTCAGGATCAAGCGTGTCAACGTAAAAGGGATTGACCTCATAGTAGAAGCAGTGTCTGTCAGTGATTTTTAATATTCTGTGCTCGGGGATTTCACTTCTGTCAGCGTCAACGGGCTGCATACGAAGATATTTCTGCCAATACTTCTCTCCCTTACCGCTCACCAGTCCCCCACCAAAGCCTGAAGGCCAGCCGTTTTCATCGTACGCCCAAGCGTGCATTCCTCGCTTATTGCACTCCTCGATACAAGCTCCGATATTTTCAAACCATTCTTCCCCCATATACTCGGTCTGAAGTCCGCCTCTCGCATGCATAAAATACCCACCCATGCCGGCTTCGTCCATTATTTTGGTCTGATACAGCGATTCCTCGACGTTCAATTTCTCGTTCCACGACCAGAACGGGACGGGACGGTATTTTTTGTCAATGTTCTTGAAATCCATACTTCCTCCATTTGTCTTGATAAACAGATAAAAATTGCATATTTTAACACGATAGCAGTTCCGAGCCTAAGATCTCCGCGCTAACCGCCCTACGTGTTGAGTACATTGTAACACATAGCTTTTACTTTGTCAATGACTTTAAAATATTATTTAGATGTTTTCCTTAAAATAGCCGCTCTGTCACATCCTCCCAGGTCCTTTTTTATCTCGCAGGAAAGTGCTCTCTCGCGCGCTAGCTCCCCAATAGCCTTTCCCTGATCATAACCTATCTCAAAAAGGAAGAATCCGTCGTCCTTTAGATTCTTGACAAAATTATCTAAAATAGCACGGTAAAACACAAGTCCGTCTTCACCGCCATCAAGAGCGGCGTGGGGCTCGTGGAGTACCTCTGCCTCAAGCGTGGAGATCACCTCTCGCCTGATATAAGGCGGATTTGATATTATCGCGTCATACACCTTGTCATCAAGAATGTCTGGCTTCAGAACGTCGCCAAGTATGCCGCAAAATCTGCTCTCTACTCCGTTGAGCTCGGCGTTTTTTCTTGCTATCTCAAGAGTTTTGGGATAAAGCTCAATTGCATCGGCACGGGTGTCAGTCCTCAGATCAAGCAAAGAAACGGCAATACAACCGCTTCCCGTGCACAGATCGGCAAAGCGTGCGTCTTTTGGTAAAAGATACCTCGCGACATCCACTACGGTCTCGGTATCAGGTCTCGGCACAAGACAGTTTTCATCTACCAAGAACTCACACCGTCCAAACCACCATTTGCCTATTATATATTGCAGGGGGTATCTTTTACAACGCCTCTCTACCGCATTGAGCAGTTCCTCACTATCGTAATCAACGTCACTTGGAACAGTTCCCGAGCATATCTGCTCTATGAGAATCCTCGCCTCCGTCTGACAGTCCTGTATCCCCGACGCATGCAGTCGCGCGCATATCTCCCTATACGTCATGCTATTCCCCCCTCTCTTATAAATATCATTATAACAGATATCCGTGATTTTTTGAAGAGCTTTTTGCAAGTTTTTATACAAAATGAAAATTTTTTATCCCTTTATGCAGAGCATTGACAATAACTATGAAAAATGCTATAATTTATATAGAGAACAAGGCACCCGTGGGTGTGTCCATATACAGAAACAAGGAGGATTTAAAATGTTTGATCTCGTTTTCAAGGAAACAAAGCAACAGAAAAAGCCAAAATACGGAATGGTCATTGCTCTCACCGCGCTCGGCGTTGCCGCTATAGAGACCGCGGCGATAGTAACTCTCTCCGTACTTAAAAAGATATCTGACAGCAAACGTACCGCTCCAGATTTTGATACCGACTTTGACAGTGCCATCGAGGATTGCACGGTGGATTTTGAAAAGCAACCCTCCTCCGGGGAGCTTGGCGAAACAGAGACTGTCGAGGAATAATTCCCAATATATGAAAAACCGAAGGCGTCGCCTTCGGTTTTTTACTTATGCCACCCATTTTTGTATTTCCGACTCTATCCTTCCCTTTACCAGATCGGATATCTCAAGAGCCTTCATCCCCTTGTATTCCTCATAAGGTATAGGCTCTAAGAATATCACCTTGGTCGCAACGGGCGCCAAAGAATTTATACCAAACGGTTTATAGAAATCAACAAGTGCCACGGGAACTATCGGGCACTGTGAGCGTATCGCACTTATAAAGCAGCCGTGCTTGAACTCATTTGTGGAATTGTCCTGATCTCGTCGATATCCGCCCTCGGGGAATATCAGGTATATCCTTCCCTCTTTTACCTCGTCGGCAATATTATGGAGTGTTCTCATCTGTTGCTTGATGCTTTCTCTGTCAATGCGTTGCCCCTTGATGAGATCTAAAAACTGACTTGCGATAAACATTTTCGAGCGTTTTTTATCCATAAGCACCGAACAAGGTCTCCTATGCCCCGACAGCACCCCGACAGCATCATATTTGCCTTGATGATTTGCGTACATTATGTATCCGCCCTCACAGGGCAGATTATCGACTCCGTAATACTCCGTAGTTATCCGTCCTGTCTTTTTTACTCTACGAATAACCTCTTGAGCAAGATCATAGCACTCGCTCTCCGAATATTTTTCCGGGTGCTTGGCATAATGAGCCATTTTGGGAACGAAATATATGATAGAAAAAATACTGAGTATTATTACAAAATACAATCTTATCATTTTCCCTCCGAACACAACGTCGGCCGAAACGTGTGGTTTATATCTTATCGGCCATGTAATAAATAAATCTTTCGGTGTCCTCCCAGCCTATACACGGGTCTGTTATGGACTTGCCGTAAATGCCTTCGCCTATCTTTTGGCTTCCCTCCTCAATATAGCTCTCAATCATAAAGCCCTTGAAGATTTTTGCGATCTCGGGTGAGAGAGCGCAGGAATGCAAGACCTCCTTAGCTATTCGCATCTGTTCCTTGTACTTCTTGCCGGAGTTTGCGTGGTTACAGTCAACTATAAGCGCGGGATTGTCAAGCCCTCTCTTGGCATATTCGACGCAAAGATGCTCGATGTCCTCATAATGATAATTGGGTATTGATTCCCCGTGCTTGTTTACGTATCCCCTCAGTATTGCGTGAGAAAGAGGATTTCCCGAGGATCTGACCTCCCAGCCTCTGTAAAGGAAGGTGTGCGAATGCTGCGCTGCCATAATGGAATTTAACATTACAGAGATGTCTCCACCCGTGGGGTTTTTCATGCCAACGGGAATTTCTATTCCACTTGAAACGAGTCTATGCTGCTGATTTTCAACAGACCGAGCACCTATCGCGACGTACGAAAGCAGATCGTAAAGATATTGGTAGTTTTCGGGGTACAGCATCTCGTCTGCCGTAAACATACCCGTCTCCTCAATGACTCTCTTGTGCAGATGTCTTATGGCGATTATTCCTGCAAGCATGTCCGAATCCTTATTGGGATCGGGCTGATGAAGCATGCCCTTGTATCCGTCACCCGTTGTGCGAGGCTTGTTTGTATATATCCTGGGGATGATCACTATCTTATCGGATACCTTCTCACTCACACGCGCAAGTCTTGTCACGTAATCCATTACGGAATCCTCGTTATCTGCCGAGCACGGACCTATTACAAGTAGCTTTTTTGCCGACTCGCCCGTGAATATGCGAGCGACCTCTGCATCAAATATTTTCTTTTTCGCTTTTCCCTCATCACTCAAAGGATATTTTTCCCTTATCTCAATGGGTAGGGGTAATTTTCTGATGAACTCCATAGAAATATCTCCTGTGTACAAAACACCCAGAGGCGCATTGCTTCAATTTGAAATTTGCCTTATAATACAACGGTTATATTCTATCACTCATATATGAACTGATTGTTAAATGCCAGGAATTTCTCGATAAAATTTCACCTTGGTATATCTTTTTTCGTCGAGGATACGTTTTGATTGCGATTCATCAACAAAAAGGACAAGATCTGATAAAGATATGTATCTTGTCCTTTTTTGTATTGTGTTTTGGATAATTGCTCAATTCTCGTATCTCTCTGACAACACCCGCACAGCTTCTTTAATATCCGAGCCGGAATACCCATATCTTGCGAGCGCGGCGTACATTTTTTGACTTTGGTGTCTCTCCTCGGGCAAGCCTCGGTATTTTTTTAATATCAGACGCGCACAATTCTCAGCAAAATCAATCTCACAAACGCCGTCCATTGCTGCTTTAATAGCGCTGTCGGGGAAGCCCTCCTCGCGAAGCTTCATAATTATGCGGCTTTTGCCCCAAAGCTTATCAAGCATCAACTCCGCACGGCGAGCCGCTATCTGCTCCTCGTCTACAAAGCCTCGTGACCGAACTATGTAAATAGCCGCCTCGCAGACCTCTCGTGAAAATCCCTTTTGCAGTGTTTTTCTGAACAGTGCCCTCAGGGAGCTTTGCGAATAGGCAAAGGACGAACAAGCCGAACAATATGCCGCCGTCACCTGACTGAATTTTTCCATCTCGCAAAGTAAAGCCTTATCTATCTCTCCCTTTTGTATTCCAAGCTCACAGAAAAGCTCATCGAGCAGAACAAACTCACATCTCTCTCTGCCAAAATCATTTTCCACACACACGCCGACCGACACCCTGCCGTCCTGCGTTCTTGTGATACTGCGAACCTCGATGATATCCTTCATCTTACCGTTTTATTATTCCTCGTCCATGGTGCGAATGTCGAAATCGTCGTCATCATCGTCGAGGTCGAATTCCTCCTCATTGAGTACTCCCTCGTTTTTCTTCATAAGATCTCTCACGCGTGTCTCCACGTCTACGGCAAACTCGGGATTGTCCTCAAGCAGTTTCTTGACGTTGTCCTTTCCCTGCGCCAGACGGTTTCCGTCATAGGAGAACCACGAGCCACTCTTCTTTATAACGTCAAGCATTATAGCAAAATCAAGTATCTCACCTGTACGGGATATTCCCTTTCCGTAAAGAATATCAAATTCTGCAACTCTGAAGGGGGGAGCTACTTTGTTCTTGACTATCTTGCACTTTACGCGGTTACCGTAGATATCGGTGCCGTTTTTGAGCTGCTCTGTTTTTCTGATATCTATTCTAACAGATGCGTAGAACTTGAGCGCGCGACCTCCCGTGGTCGTCTCGGGGTTGCCGTAAATAACGCCGACCTTTTCACGAAGCTGGTTTATGAACACAACTATACAATTGCTCTTGGATATAACTGCAGCGAGCTTTCTCATAGCCTGCGACATAAGCCTTGCCTGCACTCCAACGTTAGACTGTCCCATGTCCCCATCTATCTCGGTTCTAGGAACAAGTGCCGCAACGGAGTCCACTACAACCACGTCGATGGCACCCGAGCGCACAAGGGACTCTGTTATAGAAAGCGCATCCTCGCCGCAATCGGGCTGGGATACCAAAAGGTTTGCTGTGTCAACGCCGAGAGCCTTTGCGTAAACAGGATCAAGCGCGTGCTCCGCGTCTATAAACGCCGCCTCACCGCCTGCCTTCTGCACCTCTGCTATTATATGCAGAGCCACGGTGGTCTTACCCGAGGACTCGGGACCGAATATCTCAATTATTCTTCCTCTCGGCACGCCGCCGATACCAAGTGCCATATCAAGCGAGAGTGATCCCGTAGATACCGCCTGCACCTCCATATGACTGTTCTCGCCAAGCTTCATTATAGCTCCGGCACCGAACTCTCTCTCTATCTGAGCCATAGCGGTGGACAGTGCTCTTTTCTTATCTTCTTTATCCTGTATCTCGACTACCTTTGGTGCCGATTTCTTTGTTGCTGCCATTTTCAAGTCCGCCTCTCTTACGGTATTTTCCATTACACGATTATTATACAGCATGAAGATGCTCTTGTCAATAGGTTTTTAAAAATATTTTTCCTTTTTTGAAACTTTTTGCTTTTTTGATGATTTTATTTTTTATATTTGTAACTTTTAAATTCCAATTTTGGAACCGAACACTTCGCAAACGGTGATTTTTTCTGTCAAAAACTTTTCGCGATAATATAACCAAAAGCGACAAGTGTGAAGTGTTTTTCAAAAGAATATTAATTGTTTTTTAATAAAATCGCTTGACAGAACGTAACATTGGTGATATACTTATATTACCAATATAACTTTTGGAGGAAAACACCATGAAAAAAATTATTACCGCTTTGCTTATAGCTTGTATGCTGGTAAGCTGTATTGCAGTTCTTTCTTCTTGCAATCTCTTCTCTTCTAAAGTTAAGCCCGAGCTTGACCTTGAGGATGCAAAGGATGCACTTGAAGACGAGGACTATTTGGTTGTATACGTTGATGACGAAGATGATCTTGACGTAGGAATGAGGGAGTCGCTTTACGCTTACAACGACGACGAGGACGGATTGTACATCATCGTTTACGCTGACAGCAAGCTGGCAACATGGGCTTACGAGGAGCTCAAGGCTGAGTACGACGCAGAGGTAGACGAGCTCAAGCGCGAGATTGATAAGCTTGAACACATTCTCGACAAGTACGAGGACGACCTTGACAGCGACGAAGTAGATGACTACGAGGACGAAATAAAGGACCTTAAGAAAGATCTTAAGAAAATGGAAGAAGAATATACATTCGGCAAGAGCGGCTCTACCGTTTGGTACGGAACAGTAAGAGCTGCCGAGGATTCCAAGGGCTGATATACATACACCTTTAACGGACACCCCCCGGGTGTCCGTTTTTTATTTGTTGACAAAAACAGGTGCGCGTTATATAATATAAATAATTGATACTTTGAAAGGAATTAGCAGAATATGAATATAACTGAATCTCTTGAAAAATTAAATGATCTTCAAGCAAAGCTCAGCGCTTACGGACACGCTATGTCTATTATATACTACGATGCGGCGACAGTCGCGCCTCGAGGAACAGCCCAAAACCGCGCCAGAGCTCTCTCCGTGCTTAGCGAGGAAACGTATAAGCTTTCAACCTCAGAGGAGACAGTCTCCCTGCTCGAATATCTTGACGAGCATAGAAACGAGCTTTCAGAAAAAGAAACGCGCACGGTATATCTCGCACTTAAAGATATAAAGGAAATGAAGAAAATCCCTATGGACGAATATATCGCCTATCAGGAGCTTTTAGTCGAAGCAGACGACGTATGGCACAGAGCCAAGGAGCAGAGCAACTTTAACCTTTTTTGCCCTCTGCTTGAGAAAATTTTTGCGACAAACGTGAAATTCGCAAAATATTGCGCGCCCGATATGGAGCCCTACAACTATTGCCTCAACAAGTACGAGACGGGCTTGACCATGGAAAAATGCGACGAGTTCTTTGCAACCCTCAAGGAAAGAATAGTCCCCCTTATAAAAAGAATAGGAAATGCCGAGAAAACAGACGATTCCTGCCTGTTTGGACAGTTTGACGAGGCATCTCAGGAGAAATTCTCCTACGAGCTTATGCGGACTATGGGAATAGACCTTGATCACTGCGGTCTTGGCACCACAGAACACCCATTTACCACTAGCATAGGCTCACATCACGACGTGCGTATAACCACCAATTACGATCCCTCAAACCTTTCTTATTCTATGTTCAGCGTAATACACGAGGGCGGTCATGCGCTTTACGATATGAATTCCGCGGATGATCTTGCATATACTCTGCTTGACGGCGGCGTGTCTATGGGTATCCACGAAAGCCAGAGCCGTTTCTACGAAAATCTCCTTGGACGCAGTGAGGAATTTATCAATTATATATTCCCCAAAATGCAGGAATGCTTCCCAGAGCAGTTAAAGAACGTCACCGCAGACGAGGTCTACAAGGCAATAAATCTCGTTACTCCCTCACTTATACGCACCGAGGCAGACGAGGTGACCTACTGTCTGCACGTTATGATACGATATGAGCTCGAAAAGGCGGTCATCGGCGGCACTCTCGCGGTCAAGGATCTGCCGTCAGAGTGGAACAGGCTTTACAAGGAATACCTCGGGGTTGACGTTCCCGACGACAAAAGAGGTGTGCTTCAGGACAGTCATTGGTCTGGTGGCGGCATAGGCTACTTCCCTTCCTACGCACTCGGAAGTGCGTACGGCGCGCATCTGCTCGCAAAAATGAAGGAGACGGTCGACGTTGAAAAATGTCTGCGCGAGGGCAATTTTGCTCCCATAAATGAGTGGAATCGCGAGCACATCTGGAAGTACGGCTGTCTTAAGGAGCCCGCAGAGCTGCTCGAGGCGGCTTTGGGTGAAAAATTTGATCCCACGTACTACACAGACTACCTTGAGAAAAAATATTCGCGCATATACTCCCTTTAAAGCATCAAAATAACCAAACAGTTTTCCTATGCTTTGCATATTTTTATATAAAGTGCTTTTTAAAAAATACGCTAAAGGTATTGAAATAAAGGGAGATTTGTGTTATAATAAATCATCACTTTAGTACGCTAAATCAAAACGCCTTGTGATTGCGTTTGAGAATGGAGTTTTTTATGGAAAAGATGAAGGTCGGCGTAGTTGGCGCCACAGGTATGGTAGGTCAGAGATTTTTGTCTCTGCTTGAAAATCACCCTTATTTTGAGGTCGTAGCTCTTGCGGCATCCAAAAACAGCGCCGGAAAGACTTACGAGGCGGCTTTGAACGGTCGCTGGAAGCTTGCGTCGCCTATGCCCGAGAAATACAAAGATATGGTAGTTATCGACGCCGAAAACATCGATGAGATGAAGGCTTGTCAGTTCGTTTTCTGCGCGGTCAATATGAAAAAGGACGAAATCAAAGCCCTTGAGGAAAAGTACGCAAAGGCAGAGATCCCCGTAGTCTCCAACAACTCGGCTCACCGTTGGACTCCCGACGTTCCTATGGTCATACCCGAGATCAACCCTGAGCATCTTGAGGTAATAAAATCACAGAGAGAAAGACTTGGAACAAAGCGCGGATTTATCGCCGTTAAGCCTAACTGCTCTATTCAGGCATA
>JAEIGA010003331.1_pt1 | contig 25217 bp, 18 predicted proteins | sample 9270691 | NCBI WGS metagenome assembly JAEIGA01 (sample SAMN17057246, study PRJNA624740) | gut metagenome | biome: biome; isolation source: fecal sample | host: Bos grunniens | place: China: Xizang | collected 2019
CTCGAATATTAGGGGGAAGCCTACCGGTGGTTTCGTCGCTTCGCGACTCCACCACCGGCTACTGTCTTTCGCCCCTATCGGGGCTTAAAATTCCGCTCGCTTCGCTCGCAAACACCTTTTCAACTTCCGATTTATCGAGCAAAGCACAGCGGCAGCAAACACTTTCTTGAACAGAGGCTTACCTTATATCATCACCGCCGTGCACACTCTCCTCCATGGGCACATAGGCAACGGTGGCCTCCGTGATACCGGTGTGGGGGTAAACAATCGTGTTACCGCCCATAGATGCAGCACGGCGTTTAATAGCCTGCACCATTTCCTCATTACCGAGGTCAAGCTTCGCATCATTGTGAATCAGGAACCGCCCCACCACCACAGCACCGGGGTGGTGCGGCAACATCGGTAAAAACTCCACCTCATAATCAGCCACCACCGGGCGCGGGCCTACTATCTCATTGGGCACCATCTCCCAATTTCTGACAATACGGGGCTCACCATTTTGTGTACAAGCACCGGTGACCAAGGCCACACCCATCATTAAAATTGCTTTTTTCATGGCTTAACAGGCATTAATACTCCTCTGCGGGCTTAAAACGACAGCAAAAAACACAATTTCCGGCACTCAATAAACGTACGCAGATACACCCTACCTCCTGCTCTACCTTATACGAATCATACTCTGACGGAGGGCGCGGTGAAAAACGCCCCACTTTCTCCGGTGACAACACAGCGGAGCGCAACACCGACACCAAACGCCTATTACTCATTGTACGCATCTGCGCGTAATCAGATGTCGGCAACAGCAATGTAGGTATTCGCTCCGTTTTCACGCGCTCGAATATACACCAATTCTGCGTTTTGTCAAGCGGTATCCACTCGTATTCTTCCTTATCTCCGCAGTATCACACGCCTACGCCTCGCAGTCAAGCTCCCCCATAGTAAACTTTGTTTAAGTTTTTTTGTTTTTGGCCATTTTTTGCTTGAAGCCGTGGGGTGTTAGCGTTAGAATGCAGCTATGGCTCAGATTCATCCCACAGCAATTATTGATCCGACCGCAGAATTGGCGGACGATGTAACAGTAGGGCCGTACTGCGTTGTAGGCCCGCACGTGAAGCTCGGTTCCGGCTGCGTATTGCACAGCCACGTCGTAATCGGCGGGCCCTCCACCTTCGGCAAAGGCAACGAGTTTTTCCCCTTCTCCGTTATCGGCTTGAAGACGCAGGACCTCAAGTACAAAGGCGAACCCACCTTCCTTGAAGTGGGTGACTACAACGTATTCCGAGAGAATTGCAACATCAACCGCTCCACAACTCCGGAGACCAAGACCATCATCGGCAGCCACAATCTTTTCCTTATCAACAGCCACTGTGGTCACGAGTGCCAGGTGGGCAACCACTGCATTCTGTCCGGTTACGCAGGCGTGGCAGGGCACTGCACCATCGGTGACTGGGCAATCATCGGCGGTTGCGCAGCACTGCACCAGTTTGTGCGCATCGGTGAGCACGCCATGGTTGGCGGTTGCGCCCGCATCGTACAAGACGTTGCACCGTACATGATAGCAGAAGGCAACCCGGCACAGCTGCGCACCATCAACAGCATCGGTCTGCAGCGCCGTGGGTTTGAGGAGGCGGACATCCGCGCTCTCAAGTTTGCCTACCGCAAGCTCTTCCTTGATAAAAAGAGCGTCGTGACGGATAACATTCCCGGCGTACTTGAAGACGAGAAATACGGCAGCAACCCGCACGTACTGAGGCTTGTAGAGTTCCTTCGCGCCTCTGAGCGCGGCTTCACCCGCTGATGAAACAGCACATCATCTTCGACTTGGACGGCACCTTGGTGGATTCTCTACCCGGGATTGCGGAAGGCGTGAACCGCGCACTCCGCGCCCTGAGCCTGCCGGAGCACAGCCCGAGTGCCGTCCGGAAGATGATAGGTAGCGGTGCGGCAAACCTCTGCGCCAAAGCCCTGGGGTATGAGGATGCCACACACACTCCGCCGGCGGAGTTGGAGGCGCTGCACAGCGTCTTCCGCAAAGAATACCCCACCTGCTGGCAAGGAGACTACACGCTCCCCTATGCGGGAATAAACGCCATGCTTGCCGAACTGAGCACGCAGGGAGCCTACTTGGCCGTGCTCTCCAATAAACCGCATGATGTGACAGAGCCGATGGTGCGCGAGCTCTTCCCGCAAATTCCGTTCAGTTTCATTATGGGCTACAGCGGGCGCTTCCCCCGCAAACCCGCGCCGGATGCCCTGCTCTACATGGCGGAGCAATGGGGAATCCCCCCGGAAGACATCACGCTGGTAGGCGATTCATTGTTTGACGCCACCACCGCAGCCAATGCCGCCTGCTCACCGGTTTTAGTGGCTTGGGGCTACGCGGAAACAGCGGAGCTGCAAGCCTACCCCGCCCCGCTCTTCCACACGGTGGACGACTTGCAAACATACCTGCTCAATCACTGATTCCACGCCATGGATTTCATTATACTCGCTGCAGCTAAGCCCTCTATTGCCTACGCACGCCAAGGCGTTGCGTTTTTTGAGGAACGCCTCCGCCCCTTCGGCAAGGTAGAAATCCGCTATGTAAAGGCGGGCTCCTCGGAGGAGGTATCCGCCCGGCTGCTGGAGGCCAGCAAAGGTTGCCTGCGCATTGCCATGGATGAGCGCGGGGAAAACTGGACCTCCCGCGAGCTTGAAAAACGCGCCAAAGATTGGCAAATGCGCGCGGTAAAGCACGTTGCTTTCCTCATCGGCGCGGCGGATGGCCACACCCCTGCCCTGCGCCAAGCCTGTGACCATGTACTGTCCCTCGGGCGCCACACCATGCAGCATGAGCTCGCCCTCGTGGTGCTGCTGGAGCAAATTTACCGCTTGCACACCATGCTGGCAGGCACCCCCTACCACAGAGACTAAGCCCCCCGCCTATGAAATTCATACGCCTTTCCGTATTTTCCATCCTAGTGGCATGGCTGGTCATTAGCCTGTGGGGCTGGTTCATCGGTGGTGGTTGCTCCTGCGGTGCAATGTTCCGCATCATCGGCTTCACCACTTGGGGCTTTGGGCTCTGCATATCACCTCTGTTATTGATAGCACCGACGGAATGCAACAAAACCACGCAGCGCTTGGGCTTGGCCTCCCCATTACCCTTTTACAAACTCATTCCGCTACTGTTGCATAGCGGGCTGTTAGTCTTCTTTGCTCTTGATTTACCCTGTGCCAAAAGCGGAGATGGTGAAATCATCGCCGTTGCGGGAATCCCGGCAGCCGTACTCATCAACTCCACAAGCCTCTCGCTGGCTATCTTGCTCCATTGGGGCTACAAAAAGCTCAGCCCCACGCGAAAGCGCTAGCTTCGTAAACACTTGCTCTTTGCGCGACAAATCGGAAGTTGAAGGGGTGATGGTGGGAAAATTTTGCGAGCCGCAGGCGAGCGGAATTCAGAGCCCCGGAGGGGCGCCATACAATAGCCCGGCGGTGGAGCCCCGTAAGGGGCGGAACCCCGGGAACCGCCCCCAAAAAGTAAATGCGACCCCCGGGGTGGCATAAAGCGTGGCACGAAATACGGCATTGTTTCAAAATGCCGCAAACACCAAAAACACGCGCCAGCCCCGGCTCGGAGCTCCGCTTCGCTACGGTCCTCGCCATGATATGTCGGCCTACGCTGCGTCGCTTCGCTCCGTCGCTCCGGGCTCAATTTTCTTTTTTTACGCTACCCCGGGGTTCCGCGGCTTCGCCGCTCCACCGCCGGGCTATTTTATAGCGCCCCTCCGGGGCTCAAATTTAGGCTCCCGTCTTCGCTGCTGCGCAGCTACGCCGAGGCAGGCGCTTGCGCTCGCAAATCATCCTACAATCTCCTTTTCAACTTCCGATTTATCAAGCTGTTTAAAGGGTGCTTAATTGCCTAAGCCATAAAGCCCCAAGCAGCCAATTCCCATACCGAAAGCAGCAAGGAAGAAACGCGCGAGGGGGCTATCCGTTTCCAACACGTAGTATAACAAACACAAACTGCAAAGCAGCATAAAGCTGCATTCAAGCGTGCTTTCATCCTTAAATTGACTCATAAAGGCTTTGCTGACGTAGTAGCCACTCAGTGCACCGAAGGTGCCGCTGCGACGAGCAAAGAACCCCTGTTCTTCATCATTGTGTGTAGTATTAGCCATAATTCTGTATTGGTTATTTTTTAGAGATTAAGGACAACAATCATCAGTTGCCACATTAAACAAGACGCATGGAGAATGCGTTTTGTTCTGAACAATACAGAAAAAAAATCGTTTTATCTGAACCGGCAGCGAGCTTTCCCGTTGCGTAGAAGTCACTCAAACAAATCGCTCAATTCTTTGCAATCAAAGAATCTGCATTCAGTGAGGCGGCGTTTATGCTCAGCAAAATCGAGCTCAAAATTCTTTTTTCGTTGACCGAAGAAAAAAATGTGCTCAGCGGATAAGGACTCCGTCCCAACGGAAGAAGCTAACTCCTCCAACTCCTCGCCATAATCCATAGCGGAAGCAACCAAACCCGCCACAAGAGGCGCGGAAGACGCATCCACCGCCTCATCCAGAAGCATGATGATAACCTCCTGATTATTAGCCACAAGCTCCGCAACATAGGGAGCCATATCCGGGCCGGGGCGCACCTCCGGCGAAATCAACGGGAGCAAATACAACGCAGCATTGAGGGCGTCCGACTCATAGCAATGGCAAGCCTTGAGGCGAGCCATTGCGGCATCCACCGTATCGGAAACCACGGCACACCGTGACGCAAACGACTTCGTGAAATCCGCACTGGCAGAAGACTCTCCTGCGGACTGAAGGGTAGCATGCAGCTGGCGAATCAACAAAATATCCACCGCCACGCGCGAGGCTACCAAATCCGCATCCGTCACATCCTGCACTCCGGCGAGCGCATTGCTCAGGTCCTCATAGGTGGAAATGAGGCTGTCCGCACTGCGCTCAATTTCCGCCCCCTCCGCAGCATGAGCAGCGGGCGCTACACAGACAACGGCAGGCAACAAAAACAAGGCTGTGGCAGAATACATGAGACGCATGACAAGCACAGAGTAACAAAGAAAAACGTGCACTGCAAGGCAAAATCCACCGCAAAGTGCGGTTAAATGTGACATCCACCCCCCAAAGCGCGGGAAAAGGCTTGATTTTCATGCGTGGGTATTATATAGTCGCGCGCGACATGTCAGAACGCAAAAATCCGTATCCTTTTGATGTTTTTGAGCCCAAGTGGCAAGCCACCTGGGACGCCGAGAAGACTTTCAAAGTACTCAACCCCGGAGAAGAGGGATTCGACGCCGGCAAGCCGAAGTGCTATGTGCTGGATATGTTCCCCTACCCGAGCGGCGCAGGCCTGCACGTGGGACACCCCGAGGGGTACACCGCCACGGACATCGTGAGCCGTTACAAGCGCATGATTGGCTACAACGTGCTGCACCCCATGGGCTGGGACTCCTTCGGTCTGCCCGCGGAGCAGTACGCCATCAAGACCGGCCAGCACCCCTCCATCACCACCTACGCCAACATCGACAACTTCCGCCGCCAGCTGAAGATGCTCGGGTTCTCCTACGACTGGGATCGCGAGGTGGCCACCACCGACCCCACTTATGTGAAGTGGACGCAGTGGATTTTCCTGCGCCTTTACAACTCTTACTACAACGAGGAGCTCAAGAAGGCTTGCCCCGTCAGCGAGCTTGAGGCCAAGGGCTGGACCCGCGAGCAGATTGACAATGTGCGCCTTGCCTACGTGGCTGAGGGCATGGTAAACTGGTCCCCGGACATGGGCACCGTGCTGGCAAATGAAGAGGCTGAGGAGTGGAAGAGCAAGGGCCACACCGTAGAGCGCCGCAAGCTGCGCCAGTGGATGCTGCGCATCACCGCCTACGCCGAGCGCCTGATTGACGAGCTCGAGCCGCTCGATTGGCCGGAGAGCATCAAGCTACTGCAGCGCAACTGGATTGGCAAGTCTGAAGGTGCGGAGGTAAACTTCACCTGCCAGGGCAACACCATCACCGTATACACCACGCGCCCGGACACCCTTTTCGGCGCCACCTACATGGTGCTCGCCCCTGAACATGAGCTGGTAAACAGCATCACCACCGCCGAGCAGAAGGAAGCTGTAGAGGCCTACAAGGCCGCCTGCGCCGCCAAGAGCGACTTGGAGCGCACCGAGCTCAGCAAGGACAAGACCGGCGTGTTCACCGGCGCCTATGCCGTGAACCCCGTGAACGGCCGCGAAATTCCCATTTGGATTGCAGATTACGTGCTCACCGGCTACGGCACGGGCGCCATCATGGCAGTACCCGCACACGACAGCCGTGACTTTGAGTTTGCCACCAAGTTCGGTCTGCCCATCATTCAGGTGGTACAGCCGGACAGCGCCGACACCGCTTGGCAGAACTTCTGCGGTTATGACGGCACCATGGTGAACTCCGAGCACCTGAACGGCCTGAGCGTGCCCCAAGCCAAGAAGCAGATGACTGCATGGCTGGAGGAGCAAGGCTACGGCTGCGGTAAGGTAAACTACAAGCTGCGCGATTGGCTCTTCAGCCGTCAGCGCTACTGGGGTGAGCCCTTCCCCATCATCTGGAACAGCAAAGATGGCAACCACTACGCCATCCCCGAGAGCGAGCTGCCCCTGCTGCAGCCTGAGATGGAAGACTTTAAGCCCAGTGGTGACCCCCGTGGCCCCTTGGTGAAGGCTTCCAACTGGATTCAGTACTCCGAGGACTTCACCCGCGAGACCAACACCATGCCCCAGTGGGCCGGCTCTTGCTGGTACTACCTGCGCTACCTCGACCCGAAGAATGAGAAGGCATTCGTAGACCCGGAGGTAGAGAAGTACTGGATGGGTGGTAACAACCCCGGCGGTGTAGATTTGTACGTGGGTGGCACGGAGCACGCTGTGCTGCACTTGCTCTACGCCCGTTTCTGGCACAAGGTGCTCTACGATTACGGTTTGGTCACCACGAATGAGCCCTTCAACAAGCTGGTGAACCAGGGTCTCATCCTCGGTGAGGACAGCCAGAAGATGTCCAAGAGCCGCGGCAACGTGGTGAACCCGGATGACATTGTGCGCGAATACGGTGCAGACTCCCTGCGCCTGTATGAGATGTTCATGGGTCCCCTCAAGGAGGTGAAGCCCTGGCAGACCAAGGGTGTAGAGGGCATCAGCCGCTTCTTGGCTCGTGTGTGGCGTGTGGCCATGGTCGAGAACCAGGAGGGCGAGTGGGTACTCTCCGACAAGATTACCGCTGACGACAACGGCGAGGTAACACCCGTGCGCAAGGAGGTGCACAAGACCATCAAGAAGGTTACGGAAGACATCGAGGCGATGAGCTTCAACACCGCCATCTCCAAGATGATGGAGTGCACGAACGCCATGACTTCCGCTGCCACCGTATGCGTAACGGATTACGTGCAGCTGCTGCACGTGCTCAATCCCTTCGCCCCGCACCTCACGGAAGAGCTTTACAGCATCCTGCGTGAGAAGTTCACCACCCTGCCCGCCTGCCAGCTCTGCCAGCAGGTATGGCCGAGCTACAACCCCGAGTACCTCGTGGAGAACACGAAGGAAATCGTGATTCAGGTGAACGGTAAGCTGCGCGACAAGATTACCGCTGCTGCGGATGCCTCCAAGGAAGAGCTGGAAGCCGCCGCCCTCGCCTCCGCTCGCGTGCAGGAGTTCATCTCCGGCAAGACCATCCGCAAGGTGGTGGTCGTCCCCGGTCGTTTGGTCAACATCGTTGCCAACTGATAGCGCGCTCAACCACGCCATTTTCATCCCCGTTGCTGTTTTTTACGGCAACGGGGATTTTTTTGTAAACAAAGTCACGAAAACAAACGTCTACCGTACCAAAAACCATTATCTTACACAGTATAACCCACATTATATATTATGAGCCGTAGTTGGAGAAAAAAAAGATCGAATATCCTTATGATGCATGATGACAGAGGCCGAAAAATGCGCCTTACCGCCAATATACAAAAATGCTACACCCCACATTTCAGAGATTTCCGTGTAGCAAACGAAACACGCGAGTTTCGCCAATATGGCAGCTTTTGCGCAGCACAAACTCGCCACGAGCTCCGCATCCGCAAAAAGACCATCCCCCTCGATCCTTGGCTCTTTTTCCACTTAAAGTATCAACCCATCGGTCCGCGTGATAAAACAGTTCGTCGCCGTGCCGCGCTCAAAGATGCCGTAAAAGCCATGGATGCCGCTCTATTCTACAATGGAGTCTGATGTTAAGCCGCAGCTTCAAGCACCTTTTGTGCGAGAGCTCCCCCCCAACGATGGCATAGGTTCGGGAATAATGAGCGAGCATTCATCCGCATGGGAACTTCTAATAAGTCATCTGTGTCCGATAAATCGAAAATTGAAGGGGCACTAATAAAAATGCAGTAATCTTGAAAAAAATGCAAAAAAATGAAAGAATAGGCCTGTTCCCTGCGTACAATATCATATGAAACACCTTTTACTCTCCGTTTTTCTGTTCCTCCCCATCCACACCTGGGCGGATGCAACTGATGATGCCGATTATGAAGAGACGGATGATGTGTGTGTGTATTTACCCGACGTAGATTTAAATTACAGCGAAGAAGAACTGGAGGCTGCTTTGAAAGCGCCCGATTACGAGACAAAACTTGCTGAGCTACTGAAAACCGAGACGGATCGAGGACAAGCTTTGATAGACATGCTGGCTGAGGGGCGATTTGATGATGCCGCCAAGATTCTACCGCTGGTTAAGAATGTAAACTTCCATGACAACGAAACGTGGCTCACCCCACTGCTGCACTGTTGTGGTAAAGGAGAATACGGCGAAGGTGATGCCTCTTATGAAGCCCCCTACTACGGAGATAGACAACGCCCCGGACAGGCGGAAATGGTGCGCAAGCTATTAGCAGCCGGAGCCGACCCTAATTTTCCGCGAGTATCAGGCTCGGAATTACCCCTTATCAAAGCCGCTCGCAGTGGTGATGTAGAAAGCATGCGCCTGCTTCTGGCAGCAGGGGCAAATCCCCATCTTGCAGACAGTGAAGGGCAAACAGCATTGGAACGAGCTGCTGCAGACGGTCAATATTTTGCCGTTAAGTTTCTGCTGGAGTTGCCGGGCATGCCAACGGCGGAGGAAGTTTACATCGACCCGGAGGCCGCGGTTCGATTGAACCTCGCAGACAGCCTGAAAGCTTTACTTAAGGAAGGTTTAGACCCTAACGCGGAATTTACAAACACTTGGAGGCAGAAAAAACCTCTCGCATTCATTGCCGCGCATCATAGCAGCACGGAATGCCTACAATTGCTGATAGACGCAGGAGCAGACATCAGGAAAATTCATGAGGGATATAATGCATTGGCCGAGATTGATTATAACCCAGCCGTAAGCAACGATCCGTTCAACACTCAAGCAATACTCCTGCAGGCAGGTTTGGCACAACACACACCAAGCGTGCAACAGGCCGTCCACAGTGCTCTGGCATGGCACATTTATGAATGCGCTATACCGTTACTCTCGTATGGTTCTTGTTTCGGACATGATACAGAAAAAGATACAGATATGCTCAACATGCTGGTTAAAGAAGCTTACACTCCCGTGCAGGTAGAACACCTTGCAGCACTCCAAAAAGCCGGGCTCAATATTCAGCAATGCGGGGCGGACGCCGTTATGCATGCCGCCAAAAACGGATTTGATGACATATTCTTTTACCTGCTGGAGCAAGGCGCACCGCTCACTGATCCCAATAAGGCTTTGATAAATCTTTTGAGTAACCGTATCATGTTCTTACCGGATGAAGAAGTAGAGAGAAACAAACAAGGCCGCGAAAAAATAGTGCGTTATCTCGTCGAAACACGGGGCGCAGATGTCAACGCGAAAGCAAATAATGTTAATTCCATGCCCAGCGCTCTCATGCTGGCAGCAAAGAGAAACAATTACCTTGTAGCTTATTTACTGGAACATGGAGCCAATCCTCTCGAAGTAGACGCTGAAGACAGAGATATCCTTCATTACTTGGACTCCCGCAAAACAGAACCGGACACGCTCCGCAAATTACTGGAGGCCGGAGTAAATGCCAATACCGATTATGCGCAAGATTTTTTTATCTACGCAGCGGTTTACTCGAGAACAGAAATCGTACGAATCATGCTGGAATACGGCACCGACCCTAACAGCATAGATTATGAAAACAACACAGCCCTACACAAAGCCGCAGAAAACGGCAACATTGCCATGGTTGAACTGCTGCTCCGCCACGGCGCGAGCCTGAGCCTGAAGAACGACTCAGAGGAAACGCCGTTGCAAGTGGCACAAAAGTGGCTCCCCGACAACAAGAAGCTGCTTGAGCTACTGACACCCCGGCAGTGAAGCGGGCTCAACGGGCGCAATAGTCGCGCAGCGCATCAAGCTCTGTGGCATCCATATCCTGCCACACTTCCCAGCAGAACTTGAAACAGCAGTAACAGAAAATCAGCAGCAGCACCACGCTGATGGTGAAAAACACATTCCAACGGAAGGCGGAGCGTGAGGCTGCCTGAGCCTCAGCATACAAACCGCGACCATGCAAATCCGCCACCTTGGCGGATTTCGTCACGGCTATCACACTGAACGGAAAGCAACAAAAAACGCTGAATATGCTCCAAGCCATGTAAGACGGCGGGCATGGAGGCGCTGCAAGCATCACCTCGCGCAGCGGCACCCACTCCCCTGCGGAATCACCGGCACGGCGCACCGAAAAATCCGCATTCAACTCACCGGAAGCCAAACCGGCTTGGATGGCATCTCGGCTGAGGGGGCCTTGTGGCACCAGCTTACCGGGGGCGATGATGTAAAATTGCTCTTCCATGATGTATGCGAGAGCAGAATACACCACAAATACCCCCTCTGCCAAGCTTGCAATTCCGTTTTTTTGCAAAAAAAGCAAAAAAAATTAAAAAAAAGGTAATTCGGGGGTTGACCTTGACAGAAGGTATGGTAATATGGTGACACGTATGCATGGTGATTTAGAAAAACTCGTAAAGGCCGGCAAGATTCCGGCAGACTTTGCGACTCGCCTAGACAAATTCTCTCCCGCCAACTACGTCATGCACCCGGAATGGGGCGTTGGCAAGGTGGAGGCATGGTCTCTGGCCAAACAACTCGTAAAGATTAATTTTGAAAAGCAGCCCAACTACGTGATGGGCCTCAAGCTGGCTTTCAACCAGCTCACCCCCGTACCCGCAGGTCACTTCCTCATCGCTTGCTTCGACGACCCCGCCGGGAGCCGTGCCAAGGCTGAGGGTAAGGACACCATTCTGGAGTTTATCGCCTACGTGCTGGAGCACAACATCTCTCTGCGTGAGGGTGTAACGGACGTACTGGAGATGGAGCCCGAGGACTTGGAGAAGTTCCTCAGTGGTCGCGTGATTCCGGCAGAGAACTGGAAGGCTTGGTGGGAAAAAGCCCGCTTGGCCATGAAGGAAGACCCGCGTTTCCGCCTGCCCACCAAGAAGGGCGAGACCATCCGCACCCGTGAGGCCTCCAGCGCAGCTGAGGCACTGCTGATGGACTACAGCGATGCCACCACGCTCGAGAGCTGTGTGCGCATTCTGGACCAGGGGCACATCGAGGCGCTTGCCGGCGAGTATTCCATTGCAGCTAAGCTGGTGAAGGCGATGGAGGATGACATTGAGCGCGACCGCGCTGAGCCGCAGCACGTGCTGGAGCTCATCATCATCCGTGATGATATTTTGGAAGCCACTACCGGTGGCAAGGAGGAGAAGCAGGCACAGCTCGACGCAGCTCTGACGGCGGAGGGTGTGGCTACTCTCACCACCCTGGCAGACAAGCTGCAGACCATTACCTCTGAGGAGCTTGTAGCCTACATCGGTGAGCTCTCCGTATCCCGCCAGAACAAGGTGTACGAGGCTCTTACCGAGGCCTACCCCGAGAGCTGGATGGCCTACACAACCAATATCTTCCTCTTCGGCGGCGCCAAGGTAACGGCCGCAGCTGCAGACTTCATCATTGCCCGTGGCGGCAAGGAGCAGTTGTTCTCCGACCTCCTCAACGGCATCTCACGCCAGACCCTCAGCCCTGAGGTGCTCATCTGGATTTGCCGTGAGCGTAACGGCGTGGCTAAGGAACTGGTGGACAAGACCAAGATGGCGCTCGGCGCTGCCATCATCAACGCCATTGAGCGTGACAGCGCAGAAGGTGGTCCCAACCGCGCCCTGCGCCTGCGCAACTTGCTGGTGGATGACAAGGACCTTGCTCCGGACCTCGTAACGGGCATCTCCGAGCTGGAGGCTCGCCCCTTCGCTAAGTCTCTGTATGACTCCTCCGTGCTGCCGGATCTTGACCGCAACCTCTTGCTTGCCAACATGATGAAGGTGCACCCCTCCCTGCAGGAGGTGGTACTTGCCCGCGTGCAGGTTAAGGAGAAGCAGAACCTCTACGTCTCCCTGCGCTCCTTCGCTGCCCGTAAGGCTGAGTACGAGGACATCGTCAACGTCAAGATTCCCAAGAACAAGCACGACTTGGAGATTACCCGCGCTGAAGGTGACCTCCGTGAGAACGGTGGCTACCAGGATGCCAAGGCTACGCGCCAGGTGCTCATGCGCCGCTCCGAGGAGCTCTCCCGCCTGCTTTCTCAGGCAGAGCCCACGGACTTCTCCGGCGCTACCTGCGAGCAGACCGGCATGGGTACTCAGGTTACCTTCGTTTCCGCTAAGGGTCAGGAGGTTGTTTACACCATCCTCGGCGCATGGGACTCCATCCCCGAGCAGGGCGTTATCCCCTACACCTCTAAGCTGGGTGCACGCCTCATCGGCCACAAGGTGGGTGATTCCGTTCGCCTGCCGCTCGAAATCGGTGGTGCTCAGGTGAAGATGACCGTGAAGGCCATCGACCCCGCTCCGAAGTCCCTTATTTACCCGGATGCGGAGGCCTAAGCTCCCCTGCACCGACCGTATTTTTCCACGCCCCGGCCACCCGCCGGGGCGTTTTTTGTGAGCGGATTAGTTCCGCAGGTGCTCGATAAATCCAAATTTGAAGGGCAACAAAATCTATCGGAGCGTGGGACTTTAGTCCCACAAATACGTGCGGGGCTAATCCATAAGAGGGACTAAAGTCCCTCGCTCCGAGTGAATGAATGTTACAAATCCCCCTCTTCAAATTCCGATTTATCGCTCTGTACCCATAGCGTCCACACCCATAAACTTTAGCGGTAGCTATCACGAAAAACGATACCATTTATGCCTTGACAAAAAGCAGCAGTGCGTGTATAGGGTTGCGCGCAACACAAAAGAGGCATCAAATATGGAAGCGTTATTAAACAATACAACACTGGTACTATTCGCGATTCTCTTTTTAGGAATAGCCTTGGGCAACATCAGTTTCAAGGGCATTGCACTGGGCAGCTCGGGCGTACTGTTTGTCGCCATGGTCGCCGGCCATTACGGCTTAAAGGTACCGGATGGTATATCCGCCATCGGCACAGCGCTGTTCGTGTACTGTGTGGGTTTGGGCGTGGGTAACCGCTTTTTCTCCTCCCTGCGCAGTCGCGGGCGTAATTTGCTGATACTGGCCGTCACCATTGTGGCCGCAGGTTGGTTGACGGCATGGGGCATGTGTGTTGCCTTGGATGTGGATTTGGCCGTGGGCGCAGGCTTGTTTGCCGGTGCTTGCACCAGCACCCCGGCACTCGCTGCTGCCTTGGAGTCCGCAAAAACGGCAAGCATGAATGAATCCACCATCAACATCGGTTACGGCTTGGCCTACCCCTTCGGCGTCATCGGCATCGTCCTTTTCGTGCAGCTCTTGCCCCGTATCCTGAAAAAAGACCTCAGCAAGCAGGATAACAAGGGCAAATCCGACCCGCACGCCATCGTTGCCCGCAGCGTGCGCTGCACCAACCCGGAAATTCTGGGCATGCACCCGGAGAAAATCGCAGCAAGCAGCCACATGAGCTGCCGCATCACCCGCATTTTGCGAGATGGATTCCTGCGTCCGCTGCGTTCTGATGACTCCTTGCAACTGAATGACGAGGTGCTGCTCATCGGCGAGCGCGAACAACTGGAGCACGATGCCACCATGCTCGGCCACCTCACAAGCGGTGACAGCACCGCCCTCATTTGCAAAGATGAAGATGCGGAGCTCATCGTGCTGGAGGAAAGCATGAACAACAAGACCCTACGAGAGCTCGACACCCTCGGCAACTTCGGCGTCACCGTTTCCCGTGTCACCCGACTCGGCAACACCTTCATCCCCACGGCGGATACGGAAATCATCCGCAACGACCTGCTGCGCGTGGTGGGCACGCCGGAGGCCATCAACGCCTTCAAAAAAGAATGCGGACACCGCAGCTCGGCACTGAACGCGGCAGATATCCTCTCCTTGACGGGGGGCCTGGTGCTGGGCATGCTGCTGGGTAGTCTTACCATCAGCATCGGCGGTGGTAAGGGCTTCTCACTGGGCATGGCAGGCGGGCCACTGGTAGTGGCTCTCATCTTGGGACATTTCGGCAAAATCGGACCCATTACCGGCTACATGCCGCGTGCTACGCGCATCTTGGTGATGGAGCTGGGGCTCATGCTCTTCCTGGCAGCAGCCGGCATCAAAGGTGGTGAAAGCTTGGTTGAGACCATTCAAACACAAGGTGCTACCATGTTCCTCATCGGTGCATTGGTCACCATACTACCCCTCTTCATCGGGTATTTCATCGCCACCAAGTTCTTGCGCATGGGCATTGCGGAAACGCTCGGCTGCATCTGCGGCTCGCAGACCTCCACCCCGGCGCTGGGCGCCATTACCGCCCAAACGGATAGCCAAGACCCCGTCATTGCCTACTCCACCGCCTACCCCGTGGCGCTGATTCTCATGGCTATCATGGCTCAGCTCTTGGTGGAAATGGCGTAAACACCGCCCTGAAGTTCATCTTACAACACCCCCGCGGTCACGGCACACCGCGGGGGTGTTTTTTGAGTCTCCGCGACACACCAACCATGTAATTTTGCAATCGCATTGCAAAATTACATGGTTGAATACCACAATTTAGCCATTTTACCATGCAATTTTGCAATCACATTGCAAAATTGCATGGTTAGAGAAGCGCCCCAACAAATCCACATTTTATCGTTCATCCCCATAAGTTTTGAACCTACAAAATCATAAGCTCTGTTAAAGTTTATGGTTGATACCTATATTTGCCCAGCGTGATAAATCGGAATTTGAAGAATAGATTGCGAGCGTCAGCGAGCCGAATTCAGAGCCCCGGAGGGGCGCCATAAAATAGCCCGGCGGTGGAGCCCCGTAAGGGGCGGAACCCCGGGAAACGTCCACAAAAATAAATGCGAACCCCGGAGGGGTGGCATAAAGCGTGGCTCGGAATTCGGCATTGTTTCAAAATGCCGTTAACATTATAAAACACGCGCCCACAACGGCTCGGAGCTCCCGTCTTCGCGTCTCGCTGCGCTCGCTTGCTACGCCGTGGCCGGCCGCTTCGCTACGGTCCTCGCCATTATATGTCACCACAGGTTCCCTGGGTTCCATTTCCTTTTTTGTTGCTATACAGGGGTTCCGTTCGCTGGCGCCCACTCCACCGCCTGCCTAAGAGCTGTCGCCCCGTTACCACGGGGCTTTGAATTCCGCTCGCTGACGCTCGCAATCTGATTTTCAACTTCCGATTTGTCGAGCAGTCTGCAACCAACTAAAAACTTAAACAAAGCGAAATCAAATATGCAAAGGCAAGGCCGAGCTGAAACCCGGCATTGTTCTATGCACGGCGCCGGAGCTGGTACCCATGGGGAAAGGGTGCTACGGATTCCCCATTTCCGCACTATAACAAATAAGGGTGAGTACCGGTCACGGTATTCACCCAATTTTTTGTGATTTTAGGGCACATAATGGCAAGTAAAACTTGCCAAAACAGGCAGAATGTAGTATGCTCACATCAGCACAAGGCTTGTCGCACGCGTGCGCGCCTGCGTATTGTGTCGGCAGACCGGTGCTGAGGTAAACTAATTATCAGCTATGTCAAGTACACAAAAAACACTGATTAAGTTGTTTGTCGTACTGCTGCTCAGTGGCAGTGCGCTATTCTTGCCCGATTTACTCAACACAGCGGACAAAACATTAATTAACCCGATACAGGCACGCGTGGTGGCATTGTTCATCTTCGCCGCACTGATGTGGATTCTGGAAGTCATTCCGATTTGGACCACCTCCGTAGCCGTGATTGCCCTCACCCTGTTTGCCACCTCCAACCAGTCCCTTACCTTCCTGAAGGAAGAGCGTTTCAAGATGGACGACGTGTACAAGGTGGTGGATAACGTGGTAACGGCAGAGACCTGCAACAAAGCCCACGCCAAGTTCATTGAAGCGCCTGATGAGAAGAACCCGGGCCAGAAAATCATGGTCTCCCCGCTGGAGCAGCTCAAGGCTGACATCAAGGGCAAGCTCACCAAGAAAGGCCAGCTGACCAATGATGACATTTACATGATTGTGAGCAGCAGCTGCATGAACTATGCAGACAAGTGCGCCAAGGAGGCCAAGAAGCTGGGCGAGAAAGAGCAGAAGACTGCTGCGGAGGAAACGCTCATCGCTGACTACAAGGCTACTGCCGATGAACTGCACGCTGCTGCCAACGGCTTCAACAACGCTGATAATCGCAAAGCCATCAAGGACATCAAGATTGTTAACCTCACCCAGCAGAAGAGCATTTTCGCCACCTTTGCGGACCCCATCATCCTGCTCTTCCTCGGTGGCTTCTTCTTGGCAGATGCCGCCACCAAGTACCGTTTGGACGTGAACTTGGCACGCGTACTGCTCAAACCCTTCGGCACGAACCCGAAGTACGTGCTGCTCGGTCTGATGAGCGTAACGGCTGTATTCTCCATGTTCATGAGCAACACGGCCACCGCCGCCATGATGCTCGCCCTGCTCACCCCGGTGCTCGCCCTCTTCAAGCCTGAGGACCGCGGTCGCGCAGCATTCGCTCTTTGCATTCCCATCGGCGCCAACGTGGGTGGCATCGGCACCCCCATCGGCACGCCGCCCAACGCCATCGCCCTCAAGTTCATGCAGGACATCGGTCTGGATGTATCCTTCGGTAAGTGGATGGCCTTCGGTATTCCCTTCGTGATTATCATGCTGATTGTGGCTTGGTTCTTGCTCATCAAGATGTTCCCCATCTCCCAGAAGAGCTTGGACCTCTCCAAGGAGCTCAAGGGTGAGTTCTTGAAGACGCCCAAGGCATTCATCGTGTACATCACCTTCATCGTCACCATCCTGATGTGGGTGATTCCCAAGGAGTACCACGGGTTGGACTCCAACTCCGTAGCCATCATCCCGATTGCCGTCTTCTCCATCACCGGTGTTATCACCAAGAAGGACCTCAAGGCCATGAGCTGGGACGTGCTGTGGCTGGTAGCCGGTGGTTTCGCCCTCGGTGTTGCCCTCAGTGAGACGAACCTGGCCAAGGACATGATCAACGCCATTCCCTTCGGTGAGTGGGATTCCATGCTGCTGCTCATCGGTGCAAGCTGCATCTGCTTGTTCATGGCAACCTTCATGAGCCACACGGCAACGGCAGCCCTGCTCGTGCCCATCTTGGGCGGTGTAGCCAGCGCCATGCTTTCCGCCGGCTCTATGGACGGCGCAGGTGCTGTAGCTCTGTTGGTAACGGTAGCATTCGCTTCCTCTCTTGGTATGGCACTGCCCATCTCCACGCCGCCGAACGCCATGGCATACGCCACCGGTCACATCGAGCAGAAGGGCATGGCTATTTCCGGCACCATCCTCTGCATCCTCGGCCTCATCATGACCATCGCCATGATGCTGATGCTGGGTGCCGCCGGTTTCTTCGGCTGATAAAACCGCATTACCTCACATAACACAATGAGCCTGTTGCCCGACCACATCACGGAACCGCTGGAGAGACTCAACCGAGTCTACTTCAGCGACCCCGGGCGCACCATCAGCATTCCCCGCGGGGAAATGCTGGTGGCGCAGGGCGAAGAGTGCCACCGCCTGTACCTGATACTGGAGGGGGCACTGGTAGCCTACCGCGAGGCGGAAACCATACACGGCACAGACCTGCCGGTGGAGACCGTTGCGCGCAAGCACGAGGTGTTCCGCGCCGGGCCCGGCTCATACGTGTGTGTGCAGGCATTCTTCTCCCGTGCCTTCCACAGCTCTAACGACATTGTGGCAGTGGATGACACGTGTTTGGCCTACATAGATGACACGACTCAGGCCGTGGATGAAGCCACCTACGGCACACTGGAGCACCAATTCATCCCCGTGCTGATGCACGAGCTGGCCGCGCGCAACATGCGCATGTTCAGCCATGCTACGGAGAAAGAGGAAGCCCAGCGCTTGCTGCAGCGTGCGGAGATGGCGGCCACCCTTGGCCAGCTTTCCGCAGGCATCGCGCACGAGCTCAACAACGCCGTGGGGGTTATCACCCGCCGCACGGAGTTCGTGGCAGAGCACATGGCGGAGTTCTTGGAGGAGGAAGACAAGCTCAACGCGAAGCTCTTCCGCTTCGGCTACGAGGACACGAACTTTGTGGCTGCCAGTGAGCTACGCTCCCTTGCCCGCAAGTATGAGCGCGAGCTGAATCTCCCGCAAGCCGCTGCCAAAGTGCTCGCTCACATCATCCCCGACACCAAGACCTTGGTGAAATACGGTCCGGACTTCGTCCGCCACGTCAAGTTCAACTACAAATTCTGGGAGCTGGGACATGACCTGCGCGACATGCAGGTGGCAGCCAAGCACGCCACGGGCATTGTGCGTGCCGTCAAGCTACTGGGTGGTGGCAACTCCACCCGCCAAGAAGGGGTAGACGTGCGGGAATCAGTGAATGATGCCATGAACTTGCTCACCAACAAGCTCAAGCACATATCCGTAGAAACGGAGCTGAAGCCCTGCCCCGGCATTACTGCTGATTTGACGGAGTTAGTCCAAATCTGGACCAACATCATCAACAACGCGTATGATGCCATGAAACACGCCGACACCCCGAACCCGACCATCCGTATATCCACGGAGTCCTTCACGGCGGACGGCCTGCTGCTGCTGCCCACGGAGTACGTGCGCGTCTCTATCGCCAACAACGGCCCCGCCATCCCGGAGGAAATCCACGAAAAAATCTTCCAACCTAACTTCACTACAAAAAAACTGGGGCTCGACTTCGGTCTCGGCCTCGGCTTATCCATTGTCCGCCGCTTGGTGGACAGCTACAACGGCACCATCGAGCTCACCAGCTCCGACGGTGAAACCATTTTCTCTATTAACCTTCCAACCTCACAAATCAATGGAAAAAATTAACATTATCTGCATCGATGACCAGCAGGAAGTGCTGGATTCCGTCATGAGAGACCTCCGCGCTCTCTCCCCGCTCATCCGCCTCGAGGAAGCCTCCGGTGTGGAGGACTGCCTGAGCCTGATGAATCAGATTGATGCCGACGGCGACTTCGTAGGCATCGTCATCTCCGACCAGGTGATGCCTGAGGCCAACGGCACCGAGCTGCTCGCCAAGGTAGCCGCAGACCGCCGCTTTGCCAAGACACGCAAGGTGCTGCTCACCGGTCAGGCTACGCATGCCGACACCATCAACGCCATCAATGAGGGCCACATCGACAACTACGTGGAGAAGCCCTGGCAGCCCGAGAAGCTGCTGAGCATCGTCAAGAAGCTCCTCACTCTCTATGTGCTGGACATGGGGCTGGACCACACGGAGTACATGAGCGTGCTCGACCAGCAGACGCTCTTCTCCAAGCTCCGCTAAGCACAACCTGTAAGTGACAGAAATATGAACAAATCTCTCCTCTTCACCGCAGCCATGCTGGCCACCGTGCCCGCCATGGCTGCGGAAGCTCCGGCTAAAACAGACTGGACGGACGACGTGAAGAAGGCGCTCATCGTGTACGAAAACGATGACACCTTCGTTAACAAGGTGAACTTCACCTTCCGCGAGCAGTGGCAAATGGGTGTTGTGCAGCCCAACGGCAGTAACGGCGCACACCTGAGAGACGGCGCAAGCCCCTTCAACAGTGAGTTCCGCCGCTCTTGGATTGGTGTGAATGTCTTCATGAACTCCGGTACGCAGTTCAACCTCATCGGCCGCATCGGTGGTCTGCCCACCCGCAGTACCTACAGCGGTGGCCGCACCAAGCGCAACTTCACCTACACGGACATCTACTCCATCTGGCTCAAGCAGAACATCACCGCCATCCCCGGCATGAGCGTGAAGGTAGGTAAGTTCGCCCCGGACTTCACCTCCGACTTCCGCACCTCGAACGCTAACATCCCCTGTGTAGAGCGCTCTATCATGGCTGCCCAGTTCGGTATTGACACCAACTGGGGTGCTGAAGTTCGCTACGTATCCCCGGATAAGCATAACACCCTCTACTGGCAGGTCATGGCCAACGACCGCGCCTGCGCCTCCAAGAGCAACAGCCACCGCGACGCTTACCGCGACGGCCGAGGCCTGAAGGGTGAGTTCGGTTGGGAGGACAAGTGCTTCACCATCATCGGTGGTACGCACAAGTTCAACGTGTCGGAGTCCGGCTACCACGCCGTGTCCATGGAATACATGCACGACTTCAACAACGCTTACCACAACCGCCGCCACCCCGGTGCTAATAACTACGGCTTAGGCTTCAAGGATGCCCTCTCCATCGGCTACGAATACAAGCATGAGAAGCTCACCTTCATGGCCAACGCCGTGGCTGCCTTCGAACAGCAAAACGGCAATGGTACCAACAACATCGGCATTCAGCTGCAGCCCGTTTACGCCATCCACCCCCAGGTGGACCTCGTGTGGCGCTACACGGCGATGACCGGCGACAACGCCTGCAAGCTCGGCGCAGACCGTTACATCTGCACGCAGACCACCACCCCCTCTTGGGTGGATAGCCTGCACGCCTTCTACTTCGGTGTGGACCTCTACGCCTCCGCCAAGAACAAGGATGCCGCCAAGCTCATGTTCGGTGTAGAGTACGTCACCGCTCGCAAGGGTGGCGAAGATTGCTACAACGGATGGGAGTTCACCACGGCTGTGCGTTTCAACTTCTGATTGGAGTTACCCCCCTTCCCCAAGCGCACCACGCACCCCGCGTCGGTGCGCTTTTTTTGATACCTCGCACACAAATCACGCTCCGGTATCGCATTTGCAAACAGCCACAGTTAAATTTTTAGTTGATTTCAACCAGCCGTATAAATCGGAAGTTGAAAATCAGATTGCGAGCGTCAGCGAGCGGAAGCTCGCAATCGCGTCGCTAAACTCCGATTTATCTCGCTGAACAAATATCTGAAACCCGACGCGTCACTCTTACCATCCTTACAACCAAAATCGCTTGGTGCTGCGCACGCCGCTCATGTCCACATAGCGCGTGCGCAGTAGGTAGGTGTCGCGGTGGCCGATTTCGTATTGCAGCTCGTTGTAGCTGCGGAAGTGGCGCAGGTGATAGCTCGCAAAGGTGTGGCGCAGGGCATCCTGCTGCCAGCGGTGTGTGCCGTTGTTCCATCCCGCGCGGTGGCGCAGGTCGTGCCAGTGCTTCACCCACCGAGTCGGGCATATTCTTGCCTCCTTTGCCTTGCGGAATTGGGCCAGCAGGCGAGCCAGCGGCTTGTGGATAGTTACCAATCGCGCGCCTCCCGTCTTGCTGTGCTGGGGCAATATGCTGATGGTACCCCCCTTCAAATCCACTTGTTCCCACGTGAGCCGTGCCACCTCATGTGGGCGTATACCTGCGTACAGCATCATTCCCACCGCTGCCAGGCAGCTGCCGCCCTCATAACTGCGCGCCGTGCTCAGCAGTTGCTCTATCTCCTCCGGCGTCAGAATGCGGATGCGCTGCTCCTTCACCACCGGCACATCCACCTTTTGCACCGGGTTCTCACTGCACCAGCCACGCTTCACCGCCGTGCCGAACACCGCACTGAGTACGCGTCTTGCCTTCGCCCGCTGGCTCGGCGTGGTGAAGGCTTGCTCTATGTACGCAGCACACTCCTCAGTGCGTATGCTGCGCATACTCCGCTGCGCCAGCCCCTCACACCGTCGCATGAATCGTTTCAGCACATAGCGGTAATCGCACTTTGTCCTCGCCCGCAAATCTTTTCGCGCAGCCAATGCTTCCTCCACCGCTTTTTCAAAGCTCACCGTCTTCTCCTGCCGCTTCAGCTCCTCTGCACCCAGTGCTACACATTTCAGCGTGCGTTTCACCTTGTATCTACCCGCCTCAAGCGCCGCCCTCGCCACCAGTGCCGCCTCCACGATGTTAACGCCCGTCCCCCGCAATATCTCCAGCGCTGCTACCTCTTCTGATGTGTACGTATTCATAAACCCGTAGTCAAGCAGAAAAATCGGCAATTTTCAAGCAAAACAGTGTGCGCACGCACTTTTTGTGAGGCGAACACGTGAAATTATGCTGGCTAATTCTCAATGCCTTTAGTATGCTGCCTTGCGCATTATGAATACGTAGAATAACAGCGTGGTTGTCACGATGAACTATCATACCTACTATAGATGTCAAACCAAGTATTTTTTATGAAATCATATTATCTTTACACCGTAGATGGCAAAACAATCGGTCCTATGGATGAGACGGCGGTACGCTCTATGATTGAGGCCAAGATATTGTCTTCCGAAACACAGATTTGCGTAGTTGGGGAAGATACATGGGTACCTTTGACAAATCTTTTTCCTATCGACACCCCACAACAGTCAGAGACTTCTCCCAGTGTAGCCAATCAGCCGAACATTGCAACGAGCCCCGTATCAGAAGCAGCCGAGAAGCCTGACACGGCGGAGACCGCCACACCCGAAATAAAGCAAATTTGCAAAATTTGTTATGAGAAGAGTCTCAAGTTTACTCAAAAAATTGGGCAGCGACTTACACCTCTATTCCAGCGTTTCATAAAATGGCTCAAATATCAACCTACCGAAGATTCACAGATTACTGAAAATCCTTCCCCCGAACCAGTGATAGCCTCACAATCAGTCGCAACATTATCACCTAGTCAAGTTCCATACAACGCAATGCCCAATGGATATATAGCTGTTTCAGAGGTGGACCCCGAGCCCATGCCCAATTTAGATTGGGCAGCTATTGAGCGAAAATATTGGACATTGAAAGGTCGAATAGACGGCAAAACATTCCTGAAGTCTTTCTTAGTCAGTTTGGCCTGCCAACTTTTGGCAGTAGGGCTTATAGTGTTAGCCCTTTTTTGCACATTAAGGTATACTATTAGTTGGGAAGAATATTATAGCTGGGGAGAAAGAACAACGAGATATGATCACTATTATTGGTATATTCCGATGGGGCTGTATAGTTTAGCCGCGATTTTATACTTATACGGCAACATCAGTATGATTCCGCCCATGGTTCGACGTTTGAAAGATACGGGCAGGCACGGTGCACTTGTTATTCCAATTTTTATCGTGGCTTTAGCTACTGGCATCCTGTGGGTAATTCCCGGTTATTTCCTCAGTTTTTTACGGGGGCAATACTATCCTAATCGATTCGGCCCCAGACCACAAGCAGGTGTAACGCCATGGACATCTTGTACACGAATTTGGTTTGTAGGATATGCAGCTCTTCTATTGTGGCACATTTTTGTTGCTCTCTGCTTTTGGCTTTACGGATATGGAAGAGAAATAGAGGTTTATCATCATGGGCGTGTACATCAAGTTGAAATTGGACATTGAGCCACCGTTGTTTTTCACAACGCTCTGTTTAAGTTTTTAGTTGATTGCAACTGCTCGATAAATCGGAAGTTGGAGCACTGTTAGGTGCTCCTCGCGTGAGGCCGTTAGGCCGAACGTTCACGTGAGCGACAGCGAGCGTTCGCGTGTAGGGGCGTAAGCCCCAAGCGTTCGCGTGAGTGACAACGAACGTTCGCGTGAGCCGTAGGCGAACTGAAATGTGTATTACCGCGGGCGCATGCCCGCCTAACTTTAAGCCCCGTAGGGGCGACGGACGTTAGGCAGGCGGTGGAGTGAGCGCAAGCGAACGGCCTGCGAGGGCGTAGAAAGCGAAGACTCGAAGCCCCGAACCCCTGTATAACAACAAAAAAGGAAATGGAACCCAGGGAACCTGTGGTGACATATAATGGCGAGGACCGTAGCGAAGCGAAGCTCCGAGCCGGGACGGGCGCGTGTTTTTGGTGTTTGCGGCATTTTGAAACAATGCCGTATTTTGAGCCACGCTTTATGCCACCCCTCCGGGGTTCGCATTTGTTTTTTTTGCGGTTCCCGGGGGGCCGCCCCTTGCGGGGCTCCACCGCCGGGCTCTATTTTATACCGCCCCTCCGGGGCTCAAATTTAGGCTCCCGTCTTCGCTGCTGCGCAGCTACGCCGAGGCAGGCGCTTTTGCTCGCAAACGCCTCTTCAACTTCCGATTTATCGGGCTGTTTGAAATCGACTGAAATTTATACGTGTCGAAAAATAAAAAGGGCGGGGCTTTGCAGCGCCCGCCTCTTTTTAGTACCACTATAATAACATGAAAAGACTAAGTTGTTTGCCTCTCGGCATAACTTGCACATAGTATGTACACCGCAAGTGGTACTTTTGTTCAATAAAAAAATGAAAAAAAGTTAATCCGCGAAAGAAAGGGTCTTACTCCAGCCGTCGCGAGGGGTTTCCGTATTGGGGAAGATGGCGCGTGCCACCTCGCGGAATGCCTTGGGATTCGGCAGGGAGGGGCTGTAATGCGTGAGCCACAACTCGTGCACGCCACCGGCATCAGCTGCCAGTTGAGCCGCTTCTGAGAAGAGCATGTGCCGGTTCTCCTTAGCCTTGGGCAGCATTTCATCCTCGCCGTACATGCCCTCACAGATGAAGAGGTCGGAATCCGCCGCGGCTTCGCGAATGGAGACGGTGGGGCGGGAATCCGTGCAGTAGGTGAGCTTGAGCCCCTTGCGCTCGGGGCCGAGCACCATTTCCGGGGTGTAGGTGTTGCCCTCGTGCTCAATGGTTTCACCCTTTTGCAGGCGGTTCCAGAAGGCGAGGGGGATGTTTTGCTCCTTGGCGCGGGTGGCGTCAAACTTACCGGCTCGGGGCAGGGTGAAGCTGTAGCCGTAGCAGGGCATACCGTGGTTCACGGCAAAGGCGCGGATGTCGCAGTCCAAGAAGTACATGAGCTCTTGCTCGGTGTCCAGCTCGCTGGTGTACACCTCGAAGGGGAGGCTTTGCGCGATGCTGCGCAGGGCGTACACCACGCGCTCCGTGCCA
>JAEIGA010003332.1_pt1 | contig 25216 bp, 18 predicted proteins | sample 9270691 | NCBI WGS metagenome assembly JAEIGA01 (sample SAMN17057246, study PRJNA624740) | gut metagenome | biome: biome; isolation source: fecal sample | host: Bos grunniens | place: China: Xizang | collected 2019
AAAAAATTTTTTTGCTTAGAGGTGTACCAAATCGATTTTATTTTCGTTGTTAATTTATATAAGGGTTTTTTCCTTTTGTACCTTGACAACTAAATAGTCTATCTTCAGTACGTTCCTTGTCGTGGAGCGGCTATCCGTTTGTATGGAGCGCAAACCCAAGAGCACTGTATATGTAAGCATATATTTCGCGATGATGCGACAAGGCATAATGATACTTCCACATAACTGGATGTGGCTCGTTTTTAGGCCTGACGAGAGATGTAACAATCTATGGACCTGCATTTGCGGGCACTGAAGAGACGTTAAATTTTCGACTGTATCGTATAGAGAGCAGTCAATTTGGAAATAATTAGGTAGAAAATGAAAGGAGCTATTTATGAGTGCTAAAACAGTAGAACGCTCTACGCTAAAAGACATAGGTAGTGTAGAGATAGACACAACAAAGCCTTGTGGTGATAGAGTGAAACAATATGTTGAACAGATAGGAAATCCATATTGTTATCTGGATAACGGTGTTGTTGTTGAAATCGGTTATGCAGACACATCGGTTTCTCTACAAGAGCGTCTTCTTTCATACGCAAGTAGTATCGATAAAAATTCAGGAAATATTTGGTAGATGAATGTATTCATTGACAAAATTCGACATAACTAGCATAATGAAGTTGGTTAATGAATTGAATAGGGCAATATCAGAAGCGATCATTTTATCGGACATTCCTGGCAAATAAGAAAGGAGGGTCTGAAAAATGACAATTTTTGATGTTCCAAACGCAACAGACACAGCAATTGAATATTATGCTATTGCTTATTATCGTCTGTCTCGTGAAGACAGGGGAAAGAATGAGAGCGATAGTATTGCGAATCAACGCATGTTGGTTTCGGCATATTTGAAGAATCATCCGAATATCCAACTTGTTACTGAAGCGCAAGATGATGGATATACCGGAACGAACTTTGATCGTCCCGGTTTTCGTGTTGTAATGGAGGCAATTCGAGAAAAAAAGGTAAATTGCGTAATTGTAAAGGATTTATCTCGACTTGGACGTGAGTACATTGAGATGGGTAAATATTTGGAAATGATTTTCCCGTCATTTGGTATCCGTTTTATTGCTATTAACGATGATGTGGATAGCGAAAAAGAGAATGACAGTGACGACATCATAATTCCTGTTAAAAATATCATGAATGAGTCATACTGTCGTAAAATATCAAAAGAATTACGAAAACAGTTCCGTACACAACGTGAAAACGGAGAGTATATGGGCGCTTTTGTGAGTTATGGATACTTGAAGTCAGTAGAAGACAAACACAAAATAGTTATTGACGAATATGCAGCCGAAGTTGTCAAAGGCATTTTCGTTTTGAAAATGAAGGGATACAGCCAAGATAGTATCGCAGAATTCCTAAATAAAGAGCAAATATTGCCACCTGCTGAATATAAGAAGAGCATAGGAATTAATTACAAATCAGGCTTTAGTCGTTCGGGAACAGCTAAGTGGACCGCAAAAACTATTACACGTATTCTGACAAATCCTATCTACGTAGGTGTTTTGGAGCAAGGAAAACGTGGTACGCCGAATTATAAAGTCAAAGAAATGAGATATCGAGACAAAGAGGATTGGGTTGTTGTAAAAGAAAAACACGAACCTATTATCGACGAACTCATTTTCATGATTGTTCAACAAATCCTACAGCGCGATACTAGACGAACTCCGAGTAGTGATAATGTACAACCATTATCGGGTGTTGTTGTATGTGGTGATTGTAATCGTAACATGTGCATCAAATATGTGACGAGTGGAAAGAAGAAGTTCTATTATTATGTATGTAGAAATTTTAAATATGAGAAATCATGCACTTCACATAATTTTGAGAAAACCAAGTTGGAAACGATTGTTTTAAATGCAATTAACCAACAAATCAACTTAACCGTTGAATTGCGAGATTTATTAGAAAAGGTGGGGATGAATAATCTTGTCAATCTTAGAGTCCGAAAATTGGATTTGTTGATTGCGAAGAAAAACCAAGAACTTGATGGATACAGAGACTATCGTATGAATCTTTATGAGGCATTAAATGATGGCCTGATTGAAAAAGAAGAATACCACCGAATGAGAGGCAAATACAACAGTTTGATTTTTGAAGGAGAGGCGGTATTAGAAAAACTTTATATAGAACGAGAGGCAGAATTGTCCGGCTCCACTGATAACACCAGTTGGATACAAGCATTTATTGATTACGAAGGATCCACGGAACTTACACGAGAGTTAGTTGTCACACTGATAGATAAAATCTATATTTTTGAAGATAAAAGAGTGAAAATCGATTTTAACTATCGTAATGAGTTTCAATATTATCAGAATTTACTTCAGCAAAACCAAGAGCAAGTGAAAGGAGTGGGATAATGGCTAGAAAAAGTCGATTTAATATTGTAGAAGAAAACATAGAAATTCAAAGTTATCAATGTCGCTGTGGTTTATATGTGAGATTGTCAGATGACGATGGCGATGATGAAGAGTTCAATTCTATTGGTAATCAGAAGAAAATTGGATTAAAGTATTTATCTGAACATTTAGACATTCAATTAATTGACATTTATGTTGATAATGGTTATACAGGAATGAATTACAACAGACCAGATTTTCAACGAATGTATGATGATTTAAAAAGTGGTCGTATAAACTGTGTTATTGTAAAAGACATTTCTCGTTTTGGACGACATTTCATTATGACGAGTGAATTCGTAGAACGTACATTGCCAGAAATGGGTGTCAGATTAATCTGCATTAATGATGATTATGATAGTGCAGATGAGCTTTCTGATGCAATTGCACTTACATTACCATTGAAAATGGTTATGAACGATTATTATGCAAAAAACGTTTCCAAAAATATTCGTTCTACAATTCATGCAAAAATGAATAGCGGAGAATTCTTACCACCGGCAGGAAGTATTCCGTATGGATATTTGAGAAATCCAGAATTAAATACATTTGATGTTGATGAAGAAGTAGCGCCTATTGTTGTAATGATTTATGAGTTGCGTTTGAAAAAAATGAGTTATTCAGCTGTCGCTAAAAAACTAAATGAGGATGAAATCCCTAGCCCTGGTAAACTACGATTTATGAGAGGTGTTACAGTTAATGAAAAGTACAAGGATGTATTATGGAATCGTAAAGCTGTTCAGAAAATACTGTCAGACCCAGTTTATTTAGGGATCCGAATTCATGGGAAGGTGAAGCGTGATAAACTGGGAATGCCAAAAACAAGACGTCCAAAGGAAGAATGGCAGTACATTTATAATGCACATCCTGCAATCATTTCTCAAGAAGTGTATGATTCAGTACAAAAGATAGCAGAAGAAGATGGCGAGCGCAGAGCTAATTTTAAAGAAGGTCGAAAAATTGGTAACGATTATCGAGACCTTTTTCGTAAAAAAGTGTTTTGCAAGGATTGCGGCGCAATAATGCGAGGTACCAAACAATGTGCTAGAAAAGTTGGAAATATAGATAGTTGGATTGCATATTATTGCGGAGCATTTGTGGAATCCAGTGGTCTCAGATGTACCAGCCATTATGTGAACCAAGAAGATATCATGCTTCATGTAAAGAATGTTTTGAATCAGCAGGTAAAGTTGGCTGTTGATATGGAACGATTAATTGCTGATATTGAGAAAATGCCACATGTAAGAACGCATCAATCGATTATGAAAAGCAATTTGTCAAATATTGCATCGCAAAGAAAACGACTGGAAGATAAAATAGAAAAACTCTTGTTTGACTTGGCTGATCAATTAATTACAAGCGAAGAATTTACTTTTATGAAAAAAAGGTATTCCGCAGAACTCAAAGAAGTTGAAGCAAAAGAAGCAGAGGCAAAAGAGGAAGCGGTTAAATTAGGTACAGTATTATCATCAGCAAAACAGTGGGCGAATACTTTGAAAGAGTATCACAAACTACCAGAAATAAATCGTGAAATTGTAGAAATTCTGATTGATAAAATTCTTGTTTCTGAAGACCAATCGATTACTGTTGTATTGAATTTTGCAGATCCATTTAAGTTATTGAAAGATTACTTGCAGGAGATTGAGGTGATTCAGGATGCAGTATGATGATAAGATTGATATTTATTACTTGAGATTGTCTAAAGAAGACGGTGATAGTGAAAAAGGAACAATCGAAGAAAGCTGCAGTATCAGTTCACAACGAGTCTTGATTCATCGATTTTTGCAAATTAATGGAATGAATCCGGATGAATTTGAGGAAATAGTTGACGATGGCTATACTGGAACTAATATGAAACGTCCGGGAATGCGACGTATTGTGGAACTTGTAAAGCAAAACAAAGTAAGAACATTGGTAGTAAAGGATTTATCACGATTTTCAAGAGATTATCTTCAAGCAGGACATTATTTAGAGATTGTATTTCCTACTTATAAAGTACGTTTTATTTCTGTTAATGACCGATTTGATAGCAAACTTATTGGTGAAACAACCGGAGGGTTAGAATTAGCTATCCAAAATCTCATAAATACGTGGTATAGTAAGCAACTTTCTAAGAGCATCAAAAGTGTGGTTCATGATAAAAAAATGAACGGTGAATTTGTGTATGGAACAGCTCCTTATGGATATAAAAAAGGAGAAAAGCGAAATACAATTGTCATCGACCATAATGTTGCACACATTGTTCAAAATATTTTTGAATGGGCTGCTTCTGGAATTACTATTACCAATATTGCAAGAATGCTAAATGAACAAAAAGTTACTACGCCTTCAGTTTACCTTGTATCAGTGAGGGGAAAATATAAAACATACCAATACTGGTCATATGAATCTGTAAGGAACATTTTGTTAAACCGAATCTATACTGGTGATACAGTTCCTTATAAATCACACGTAGTCCGCGTGGGTAGCGATCGTGTAAAAATGATTCCGGAAGAATTGCAAATTGTAATTCCGTGTACACATGAAGCAATCATATCAAGGTCACTTTATTATCAGGCACGTGAGGTTGTGAAGACACACAAAAAAACTAGACAGATTGGATGTAATTATAACTTTACTTCGTTATTATTTTGTGGTTGCTGCGGTAATCGATTGCTTCGAGGAAAACGCCAGAATAAAAGCTGGCGTTGTGTAACTCACAGATATACGGATAACACTGATTGTGGTAAGGTTGTAGTGAATGATGCTGAACTGGAGCAGATTGTAGTAAGAGCAGTTAATACTCAGTGTAAATTGTTGGATATCAAAATATCCCAACTCAAAAAATCTAGTAATATAACAAAAAACAAGGAACAAATCATGAAGAATGAATGTCGTTCTCTTAGACTGAAAATTGAACATGCAGAAACAAAGACTTTGCGTTTTTATGAAGATTATGTCGAAGGAAGAATTACAAAAGAAGATTTTATTGCTACGAAAAATAAAAATGGAAACGAAACCGAACAATTAAAACTGCAATTAACGGTTGCAGAGCGAAAACTAAAGGAACTTCAGGAAGAACTGAGAGAAAGCAAAAATCAGATATTAGATAGTAAGATGGTTATGCGTCATCAAGAAATACAAAATCTTACTCCTGAGCTTGCGAAAGAACTAATTAAACGTATAACAATTTATCCGGATGGAAAGATTCATATTGAGTGGAACTTTTCAGATGGATTATCCTCACTTATGGATGTGCAGTCAGAATTAGTATACAAGGCTGTTTAATTTTCTACCGAATTATTTTAACAGGTATAATTGATTCTAAATTATACTTTTCTAGTAGAATTCAAAATAAACAATGCAGTCAGCCCTTCTTTGGCTGATTGTGTCTTAAAATTAAATGAAAAAAACTCAAAGAAACGATAAAAAGTATTGGTCCATACTTGACACAATCGTGAGTGGCAGTCCGATTATACAGGATGGGAAGATAGTAGGTGCAGTGACGCATGTGCTGGTGAATGACCCGACTAGGGGATATGGGATATTTATTGAAGATATGTTAAAGCAATGAGGCCGTGCGGCAAGCGGAAAGACATCATGATGGGAACTTGTTCACAAGCATGATGTCTTTTTGATTGACATTCGGCGAATGCCGAACATGAGCGGACCGGAGGTCTGCGAATGGGAGCGCGGCATTATATGGCGAATGCCATACAGCAAAACAAAACACGTAGAAATTCGAAAGAATTTATGATATAATACAGTTTACGAAATTATGCCCACGCATAAATGGGTTGGAGAGAAGGTGGCGGAGTGCTTAAAATTGCGATATGTGATGATGAAAAAGAGTTTCGGGATGCAGCAGAGAAGATGCTGAACCTTTATATGGCAGATACAGAGGTGCAGTGCGAAATAGACGTTTTTGTTGTCTCATCAGAACTTATTGATGCAACGGAGAAAGGCACGATATACGATATCTATCTTTTGGATATTTATATGCCGGGTGTTACCGGAATGAGCATCGCCACCGAACTTCGCAGCCGCGGGGTAAAAAGCCCCATTATTTTCCTAACATCTTCCACCGACCACGCCCTGGAAGCTTTCGGTGTGGATGCCACACATTATTTGCTCAAACCTTATACAAAGGATAATTTCTATGTGGCAATGGATAAAGCCATGCAAAGCATAATATCCCACAAGGATGACAGCATCGTACTGAAAGTGGATAATGAATACCGAAGTATCCAAGTATCCCAAATTGTATATTGTGAAGCAGAGGATAAATATCAGCGGTTTTATCTGGATAAAGACGAAAAACTGCTTATCCGCATCAGCGGCACAGAACTTTACAAACAACTTTCACAATTTGATTCGTTTTACCGCTGCGGTCGAGCCCACATTATCAATCTCGACTACATAAGCCGTGTCACCGCGGATGGAGTCATCTTCAAAAACGGCAAGGCGCTTAAACTTCCTCGCACCGTACTGGTAGCCTTGCGAAAAGCATTTTTTGATTATTTCAATTAGGAGGTAGAAGTGTGCAACATATTGTTTTTTTAACTCTTACGATACTGTCTCATATCTGCGCCTCTTTGTTTTTTGCCAAGCCCCGTTTTAATAAGAACATAACAGTGGCAATTTGGCTTGTTTACGGCGTTGTTTTTTTTGTGCTACCGCCGAATATGCCGTCTTTGAATTACTTTGTTTCCTTTGTGCTACATTTGGTGCTATTCTTTATCACCACCACAGGTCGCACAGTGGAAAAAGGTTTTCTGTTTTTCAGCTACGCCACCACCTACACCTGTTTCAGTACACTGTTTAATATGTTGGATTACACAGTGGACAGTATGGTAGCAAAGGTCATAATCGCCGTTATTCTCATGGCAATTATGCAGTATATTTTGTATCGGTTGTTGTTACCATCTTTTAGAAAGGTGGCTGTGTATATTCGGGAAGGTTGGGGCAAGTTCTATGGCGTGGTGTTCAGCTTTTGGGCGCTGATCGTTGGACAGTCCTTGTTTACTATGATGCAACCAATGAGCGCGGAGGAAAGTATTGTATTCTTACTTACGATGCTTGCTTTCTGCGTTACCTATATTTCTATCTTCAACGCAATGAAGAACATCGTGGAGTTATCCCGTGAAAAGCAAAAGTCATTACATACCGAGCTGTTGCAAGCACAGGTGGACGCTCAGGCAAAAGAAGCCGAGCTTGTGCGCCAAAACCGTCACGATATGCGTTTTCATTATCAAGCGCTTATGACTTTGGCAAAGATAGGTGAAACGGATAAAATCGTAGATTATCTCAACATCCAAAGCGAGAGTTTAGAGACCACCACAACCGGACGCTTTTGCGAGAACGAGACCATCAACAACGTGCTAAAGGTCTTTTGCCAAAAGACCACAGCGCAAAATATCACGATGGAAATTCGTGCAGCTGCAAAACCGAAGCTGACAATTCCGTCTCCAATGCTTGTAACGGTGGTTGCCAATATTTTAGAAAACGCCCTCCACGGTGCGCAGGAAGCCCACTGCGAAAATCCGAAAATTACCGTTTCTATCAAACACAAATCCGGTCGTTTGGTTATCACTTGTGAAAATACTTGCAGTAATAATTTGAATTTTGACGAAATGCCAGACTACTTGCAGGGCATTGGTGTTCATAGTATCATTTCTACTGCCCAAAAGTATAACGGTGCATGCCGTTTTAAAGCCAGTGACGGTCTGTTTAGATGTACAGTAATTATGGATGAATAAATTATATTTTTTAAACCCTTTGCCATTTGGCAGAGGGTTTTTTGCATATTTTGGTATATTTATGAATTTCGCGACAAAAAAGGTGTACTTCGCGACAAAATTTAGTGGTTTTCTCTAATGTGATATATATTTTAGTATGTAAAATTGTTTAAATATTTTTTGTGTGAAATCAGGTGAAATTATGAAAAAATCAAACGATAGTAAAAGTGGTCAGATAATTACTCGTTCTGCTACTTGTCCCTGTTTTGTGGGAAGAAAAAGTCTTTTGGCAATCGAACCGATTTGTTGGTTTTGTAAATATGCAAGTTTCGATTTGAACGACGATAAACTCCCTGAAACAGGAACTTGCAAATATCCAAAATTCAGAATGAATAAAATATAAAAATTTAGGAGGTATATTATGTTTAAGAGAGCGACTACTAAAATAGTATCAATAACATTAGCGCTTTCGATGTTATGTCAAATCGCGCCAATTGGTACAATAACTGCATTTGCAAAAAAAGAAACCAAATACGACTATACTGAGTATCAAGTTAGCGGAAGTAATGTTATCATTGATCCATCTAAATACGATGGGGATACTGAGCAAAAACGAGCCGAATTAGCAGGCTCGGCGCTGTTTTATGCCCTTTATGATATGCGTAAAGGTAATATAAGTTGTCACACTATCATTTTGAAAGATGACGTTTATATTAGACAGTCAACTAACGAAACAGTTAATAATATTCATACCCGTAGTGTTACCATTAAGGGCGAAAAATCCGGCGGTGGCCAGGTAAAAATTACTCAAGGCCCGTCAGCAAACTATTTGTTCCGTTTCGAAGGTGCAACACTTACCCTCGAAAACATCATCTTGGAAGGTGCCGAAAATAAGGGCGTTGCCTTATTTATAGATTGGGACAACCTTGAAAACGAAGATGAATGGACAAAATACGCAGGTGGTGCATTTTGGGGTAGTGATGCAAGTCTTTATCTTAAAAATTCGACTATTCAAAACTTTAAAAAGTCAGGGCCTATTGGTTCAAGCTTTGGCGGTGGTATGGGTTACAACATTAGTGGCGGCGCTGCCGTTATGATGTTTGATGACCCACAAGAAGGTTATAACAACACCGAGTATCATCACACCTTCTCTATGGATGCAAACTCAAAAATCCTAAACTGTACCGATTTGACTTACGAGTATTATTCAGAAGGTGGTAAAGGCGGTAACGTTATTCACATTGAAGGAAAAAGAACCGAAGAGTCAATGAAGGTTAACCTTGCAGGTGAAATTTCCGGCTCTGATAACACCGCTATTTATTGTAAATTAGCGCATGTAACGATTTCTCCTTCCTCCTACATTCACGATTGTCATTCGGAAAAAGGCAACGGTGGCGCGTTAAAACTTATTGCTTGTGGACTTAAAATGTCCGGCGGTTTAATTGAAAATTGCTCTGCTAAAAACGGTGGTGCGATTTATATTGACGCGGGCGAAAGCAATACTTACATGGGGGCATATTGTTACATTGGTACACACCAATTCACAGGTGGTACAATTCAGAATTGTTCTGCCCAGTACGGCGGTGCGATTTATATTGAAAACTACCAAATTAAAAACAAACTTGAACAATCACATGTAGGTAACGATGATTATCTTTATTTTGCTTATGACACAGAAAATAACACGATTGCTACCACCGAGGACAAGGTTATTCACGTTAATTTAAACGGTGTTAACCTTATTAACAACACAGCAACCATGAACGGCGGCGCTGTAATGAACAAAAAAGGTTTTGTTGTTCTTCGTTCCGGCACGATTGCAAACAATACCGCTAAAAACGGTGGTGGTTTTTACAAAGATTACAACGCCAACTTCTTCCTTTACGGCGGTACTGTTAAAGACAACACTGCAACCGGCGAAGGTAAAGATATTTATCTTGATACTAACAAATTCAGCGATTATAACTACTTTGCTTTTAAAGGCAATTTTGAAGTGGGTTCACCTATTTTCGTTTCCAACAACAATTACGGCGCGTACGTCGGCTCATATGATATTAATCGAATTATCGTTGCAGGTAAGGTGGAAAAACCAATTTACTTTGACTTCCAAAAAGTTTTTAATGGCTCAGGACAATTGTATTATTTGATGAGCGGTTACAATCTTGCGATGGGTCAAGCAAACAACCGCGCACTTACTAATATGGGGATTAACTCGAACCCTTATGAGTTAACTGTTGAAGATTTCAAAAACATTGTTATCGCACCTGTTAATTCTGATTCAGTAAATGATTATGGTACAATGTTCCCGATTTTTATTGAGTATGAAGAAGCTCCAATAGAAGACAACCATCACACCATTCAAGGTTGCCGTACAACCGGTAGTAACAAGCCGATTCACATTTCTGCAAACGGTAATGATGAAACCGGCGATGGCTCTATTGAAAAACCGGTAAAAACCTATGCAAAAGCCCGAGAAATTATGGGTCAAAAACTCATTTATTCTCAGTCAAGCACACAAACAGTTTATTTTTACAGAAACTCTGTGGCAGTAATCGGCAGTGTAACACCGGAAATGGGTGTTCCAAATGAAATGTTGCCTATGCTTTGGTATACATTCAAAAAACAAAACTGTTATGAATATTGCGCAATGGGAAATTATTCTCGAGAAGGCAAAAAGATTCAACTTATGCTTGAGGACCGCGACGTTCCTGAAAACACGGTTAACTGGCTTGTTTTAGAAGGCGAAATTACTCCTACTGTTAGTGAAAACGATTTTGTTTTCACTATGCCCGCAACCAGCGTATCTCTGGTAGCAGACATCGGTCAGGTAACGTACGCAAAAGACATTCAACTTAAATTAGATGTCCCTGATCCTGATAATGTGCAAGAAACAAGCTTTGCAACTATAGAATCCGTAACCGTTGCAAATTACAAAGGTGAAAATGAGAGAAAACTTTCGGCTCAAGAGATTATCGACACCTTTGGTAGTGATATTATAAATATTACCTGGAAAAAGGTTGAGGCAGGTAATTTTGGCTTAACCAAAGATGAACCATTCGCTTTGTTTACACTTGACACTTCGTTTGTTAAAAACGGTGGAAGCGGCTTTGCAATGCCGGAAGATGTTAAAATCTCGGTAAATGGCTATGAATCAGCAGTTCGTGTGGATTCATACGAAAAATGTTCTGTTGCTCATTTAGTAAGAAGAAATAATATCCCCGACTTACCAACGCCCGAAGTACTTCTTACAAGTTCCGATGACGTTCAAGCAACAAATAAAGGTGCTACAAACATAATTAGTGTTACAACAAACGGAATTTATGAGTACACAAAACCTATTAAGTGGAAAATTACTGAAGTTAGAGATGACGACGATATTTTGCAAATCACAGATACTGAAGGCTACTTGCCAATAGGCGATAATGCTACTGCATCTATTTCAAAAGCAATCGTTTCTCCTAACAAGATAGGTCATGGCGAAAAAACTGCAAGAATTAAAATTACATTTGAAAAAGAAGACGGCATTTTGAATTATGAAGATATGCCTGACAGCATTACTATCGACTACACCTTGGCTCCTGGCGATATGATGCCAAAAGTTGAAGCAAACATCAACTTTACAGATGAAGCGGTAGAAGTAACAAAAGGTGAAGGACTAGAAGATTATGTTGTTGAGTATATGATTCTTGAAGAAGGAGAATATACTAATGCAAAATGGAATAGTAGTGCGGTTGAAGTTCTTGATTCTTCAACCATCGACCTTGACGGATATATTGCAAATAATGGAAAAACTCCTAATGTACTTTATATTCGTTATATGCAAATAGCAAAAGATCCAGGTCCTGGTGAGATGAACGAAGTTGTGATTCCTGACAGACCTGCAACTCCTGCTATGACTGTTAATTATGAGACTGAAAAAACAAACGAAGTTGCAGTATGTCCAATGATTTATGGAACTTCTGCGGAAGAATTAACACAAAATGCAAATTACGAAGAAGTTGCACTAACTCCTGGAACAAATCTGTTCTTTCAGTTGGCACCAACCAATGAATCTTTTGCAAGCTTCATTCAAGAACTTACAGTTAAACCAAGAGCTGTGGCTCCTGTGGGAATTGGTATAAACTATTATGAAGAAGTAACAAACAAAGCTATCGGCGAAGACATACAATATGGAGAAACTGAAGAAATTCTTCTTGCAAGAGAAACCATAGGCGAAGGCAAGGCAGTAACTTTAACTCCTGGTGTTAATATGTATTTCGCTTACAAGTCTACTGAAGAAGATTTTAGAAGTGAAATCTTTACATTAGAAGTGCCAAATCGTCCTGAAAAGACTGCGTTTACAGTTGATTACAAGGCAGAAAAAACAACACAGACTATTCCTTCAACTGTAATGTATGGCACAAGCGAAACCGCAATGGAAACCGCGGGTACAGGCAACCAAATAAAGCTTTCCCCTGGTACCGATGTGTATTTCTACAAACCATCAACTGCCAGCACTTTCAAGAGCGAAACTCAACACTTATCTGTAAAGAGCAGACGTGAAGCTCCCGATGCTAAAGGTGTTGATGAAACTATCTGGAACATAGGCGACGGTAAAATCAAAGGACTTGATGCTCCTAATGAATATCGTGTTATGAAAGCCAATGGTCAGTGGGGCGGTTGGATAAATAACGACGACGATAAAACCATTAAAAACTTAACAACTGGCACTTATGAAGTAAGATATTCTGCTACTTCAAGTGATTTCATATCCTATTCAAAGAATATTGAAATCGGTTATGGCAGAACAATTACAGTTAAGTTTGATAGCAATAGAGGAACCGATATTGAAAAACAAACGGGCCTTAAATATGGTGATAGAATAAATAAACCTGCCGACCCCGAAAAAACAAACTGTGTGTTTGTAAAATGGTGCGAAGATTTGTTGTTGCTCAATGGTTGGGACTTTGATAAAGACACTGTTAAAGATGATATGACTCTCCACGCAAAGTGGAAGAGAAATAAAATGGACACGCCAAAACGCTTGAAATGGAATGAAGAAAAAGCAAACTGGGCTTCTGTTGATGATGAAGATAGTTATTCCGTTAGACTTTATAAAGATGGTACTCATGTAGAAACAATTACAACAAACAAATCATCTTTAGATATGAGCGACTATTTGTATAAACACGGCAGTGGCGACTACAAGTACACTGTTATTGCTACAAGTAGTGATAAAGATATTAAAGACAGTGATGTGGCTTCATCAGACGAAATGACCTATTACAAACCGCCTGTAATTACTGTTCAACTAAAAGACTGGGAAACAACCGAGGGTGGTGAAGTTCGTTTTGAAGTTGGCGCTGAAGTTGATAGAAACGAAAAACTTTCTTACACATGGCAAAAACAAGAAGTAGGTCGTCTCACTATAGAAAATTGGACAGACAAGTTTGGTCCGGTGTATTACACTGAAAAAACATCGCTTAAAGAAGGTCAGTATTATTATCGTTGTCGTGTTTCTGATGAACAAGGCAATACTGTTGACACAAACTGGGTAATACTTACCGTTAACAAAAAGCCGGAGGTAAGCATTTCTGCTTCAAAAACTACCATTTCCACAAATGAAGAGGTTACATTAACCGCAAAAGGATTGTATGGTACAGGCACGTTAAGGTATGAGTGGTCAGACGAAAACAACACAAAATCTAACCAGCTTAAGCTTCGTTTGAAGGAAACCGCCAAACTTAAAGTAACGGTTACGGATGAACGCGGTATAACAAGTTCTGACACCATTACAATTACCGTGGAAAAGAGCTTTGCTGAACTTGTTTATGAGCAATTTGTTTCGTTAGACAAACTTCTTATAAGTGTTTCCGAAGAAGATTTGACTTCAGGTCACGTTTACTATCTTATGAAGTCGGCTGTCGATGGTTATGAAGCATTAACCAAAGAAGAATTGATGGCATTTGATACGCTAGTTGAAGACAACAACATGGATGCGCTGTATGAAAAATATGTTGACGCAATTAGACAATCGGTTGACTTTACTGCCAGAGTGAAAGCGATATTGCTTGACTTTAAGCCTGCAACAAAATCAGAAATCGATGCACTCGAAAAAGAAATGAAAGAACTTATTGAAAATGGTATTCCTGTTTCAACAAGTATTTCAGATGAAAAAATAGGTTTAATGGCTGAACTTAAAAGTAAAGTTGCAGATACAAGAGCCGTTCAACAGCAAGTTTTGAAATTAGTTCGCGAAATTCTTTCACAAATGAGCGATCAGGAATTGCTCGAATATAAAGAACAAATGAAAGAATATATGGGCGAAATCCCAGAACCTGAAAAACTTCCTGGCTTCTTTGCTTATCTTAAACAACTCTTTGCGGGTGAAGCAGAACTTGATTTCTGGACTTACATTAAAAGAGCATTTGAAAGCAAATCAGCTGCAGAACTTCGTGAGTTTAAAGATGCTTTGATTAACTTCTTGCAAAAACACGAAAACAAAGAGGAAATGATAAACTACACTTGCGAAACTCTTAAAAAAGCATATCAAGAAAAGAACAATCATGATGTTCGAAATGCAACTTGGGCTTATAACGCACTTGATGCAGATGAAAAGAACATGATTGCTCCTGCTGTTAAGAGTTTGTTAAACGCTCTTTATACAAAATTAACCGCAAATGTAAGTAAAGATGAATTCCAAGCAGTTGTTTTTGAAGAAAAAGTTGAAGATGCTGAATCAACACCTACAATAGAAGGGATTTTAGGATTAGAAGAGATTTACAACAAACTCACGGATGTACAAAAGGGCTATGTTCAAAAAGAAGCTATCCAAAAATATGAAGCTTTGGTTGCCGATAAAAACGAGGCTCAAAAAATAGCTTCTAATTTGAGTTCCATTGATGGCAATTCTTTGAAAGAAATGTTCTCAGGAGATAGCGATGCTATAAATATTGTTGAAAAATTCAACTCCCTTACAGATAGACAGAAAAAGTTGATTAAAGAAGCTTTGGGTAGAAAAGCCGACAATGTTATAAGAAGTGTTAGAATCATTAAAACGGCAAGATCATTAGACAAAGTCAGCATGTCTACTGAAGAGTATGCAAACAATGTTTTACAAATTGTAAAAGATATGAGTACGCTTTCAGACCACGCACGTGAAGTAATGACTTCTGCTTTTGGCGACAAAGCGCTCTTTACTGAAATCAATGCTTGGATTAAAGAACATAGCTTTGTATGTTCTGCATCTACCGACAAGACGGATATCACGGTAGCGGGTCTTACGAAAGAAGCAATTGCTGATATAGTTCAGGTTAATGATATTTCAGAAATCACGCTCCAAGTAGATGATAACACGACCTATAATGCACCAGAAGGAGAATATACTAAAAAGAATGTATTCTCTGTAAACACAAGACTTATGGTTACTGTACCTGGTGATAATGACGGCTATGAAATGAAAGACGTGAAGCTCAAGAAAAATGTTCAGGTTAAAATGAGAATTCCAAACAACTATCAGTTAGAAAGTTTGGAACTTTGGAATGTTACTCCTGACAATAAGGTTGAGCTTGTAGACACTGAATTTATTTGGAATGGAAATGAACTTTATGCTGTGTTTTTAACCAAAACATTCGGTCAATTTATCTTGTATGCAAGAGATATTGCAACAACAGCAGATATCTTTATTGGCGACACTAATGTAACCGGAGTTATCGGTGAAGTTGCAGTTGATACTTATTACAACGAAGCGAAAACTGCAACAATTAGAGTTAATGATAAAGGCCTTAGTGCTACAAAAGTTGAATATTACTTAACAACTAGCATTTATAATCTTTCAAGCATTAAAACAATTTCTAAATGGGTTGCCTACAACGGTGAATTCTCTTTAGAAACTAACTTCAAGAATGTAATTTATGTAAAGATTACAGATGAGTTAGGTAATGTTACATACGCTGTTTCAAGAGGTATTGTTATTGATACCATAGCTCCATCCATTACGGGAATAACTAATAGAAATTATTGCACGTCACCTACTATGACTGTTAAGGATACTAATCTAAAGACAACTACTATCGACGGCAAGAACATAATCCTATCTAATGGGCAATACAGTATTCCTGTGGGAACACATGAAATCGTAGCAACGGATATGGTCGGTCATTCTTCGAAAGTGACTGTAACTGTTTTTGATGGACACAAACCGAGCGCATGGCAAGATATAGACGGTGATACTCACAGAAAGTATTGTGAAGGTTGCGGTGCGCAGGTGAACAAAGAAGATCACAAATTTAACCAAGAAGTTGTTGCGAGCAAGCATCTGAAAAAAGCAGCTACTTACGACAAGGAAGGCACGTATTACAAGTCGTGTGTTTGTGGTAGAACCGATAACACTCTCGTAAAAGGCACCTTTAAAGGTGGGGGCCTGAAATATGATGGAGTTCCACCAACTGTAACAATTTCTGTAAAGAGTGAAACTAAAAAGAAAATCAAATACAAGGTGGAAATGTCAGATGGAGAATCCGGAATGTACAGAAGGTATCATTATGATGCAGGAGCTCCAATGGATCTTAATGGAATTCTTAAGATCACAGGATGGGAACGCTTGATCTTGGGCATTGAAACCTTCACCATTAAGAAAGCCAATACAAAAGCGGTATATATAAAGGCGGTTGATGAACAAGGAAACTATACTATTACCGATTCATCTGGCAAAATATTACATCAATATGTTCATCCAAAATAAAAAATTCAAATAAAAAGGAGAAACAAAAATGAAAATTTTCGCAATTATTACAGGTATTCTTACAGCAATTCTTGGTTGCTTTGCAATCGCAATGCCACTGCGCGTCTTCCTTGGAATTGGTTGGTTGCTCGGTGCACTTGTGCTTGCAAACGGTATTTCAGGCACTATTAATGCTTTCTGTAAAAAGCAAGATGTGTGGCAAGGCATTTTAAACATTCTCATTTCAATCGGTGGAGGAGTTATACTGTTTAACACATTCTCCCGTGTTATGACTGATATGTTTTTAGCCTATCTTGCCGGATTCGTAATCATTATGTATGGTGTGAATATGCTTCTCACTGCCATTAAGAACTGGAAAGAATCAACTTCCATGGCTATTGTTGGAATCATTTGCGCCTTGTTTTCAATTGTTGCAGGAGGATTTTCAATTATGCATCCCGTATTCACAATGATTTCCCTTGGTTATATCATCGGCTTTTCGGTTATTATGCAAGGCGTAAATATGATTGTCCTTGCATGTAGCGTAAAAAAAGCATAAAGTACTTACAATAAAAAGGTGGCAGCGTAAAAACTGCCGCCTTTAAAACGAAAGGTTGTATTTCTATATGGCAAAAAGATTCAAGCGATTTGTGTCTGTTTTAAGACATACAGGCGCAATTCACTTTTTTTGGAGTTATGTGGCAATCATATGCATAGCAGCAGTTGTGCTAGCCTTGTGCGAACCAAATATTTCTCGTTTTACAGACGGTTTGTGGTATTGTTTTGTTGCATCCACAACAGTGGGTTTTGGTGACATGGTTGCTGTTACGTTTCTTGGACGAATCATTACTGTGATTGTAGTGTTATACGGAATTATTACCGCAGCAATGATACCAGGCGTTGCACTGACCTATTATCTTGAATATGTAAAAGCAAAGGAAAACGAGACCACGTCGCGTTTTCTTGAACAACTTGAAAACTTACCGAACTTATCGCACGAAGAATTAGAACAACTATCTAAAAAAATTAAAGAAATTAAAAATTAAAAGAACCCTCAAATAGCAGTAGGCGTAAGCTTGCTGCTATTTGTTTTTTAGATAAATGAAATCTACTATTTCACGTCACATAAAAAACATTTTTATACTCGTCTGTTTGCATATTCGATATGTTAACAATCGAAAATAGTAGCAAAACAGCGGATGTACTATTCTACATAGGGGATGAACTATTCTACAAAAAGCAGCCTAAAATGAGTCCGTGCGGCAAGCGGAAATAGCAGACCAGCCAGTAAGCAATCTTACGCTGTTTGCTAATTTTGCTTGACAAAAGAGTACAAATATTACATAATAAAAATACGCAATGCGTAATCATTGTTAGGAGGTTGAAACTATGAGTAGTAAGGAAGAATTAATACAATTGAGAAAAAGTACAGGAATGAACAGAAAGCAGTTTTGCGACTATTTTCAGATTCCGTATAGGACAATGACTGATTGGGAACTTGGTAACAGAACGATGCCAGATTACTTATTGAGATTAATGGCATACAAGGTGAATGTTGAAAAACTAGCAAAGAACTGTGAATAGCAGTTGGTGACAAAATGTCACCAACTGAAAATGAATGAAAGGATGAAGGATATGAATACAGAACAATTACAATTATTTGAAGAACAAACAATACGAACAGCATGGGATGAAGAAAAAGAGGAATGGTATTTTTCCATTGTTGATGTAGTAGGTGCCTTGACAGAAAGTGTAGATCCAACTAGTTATTGGCGTAAATTAAAACAGCGGTTAAAAGAAGAAGGAAATGAAACCGTGACAAATTGTCACGCTTTGAAAATGAAAGCGGCAGATGGCAAAAGACGATTTACCGATGTAGCCAACACAGAGCAACTTCTTCGCATTATTCAATCTATCCCTTCAAAGAAGGCAGAGCCATTCAAACTTTGGTTGGCACAAGTTGGTCGAGAGAGAATGGAAGAGACGATGGATCCGGAACTTATTGCGGAACGTTTGATTGCTACATACGAAAGAAAAGGTTATACAAGAGAGTGGATTAATCAAAGATTGCAAGCCATTAGCGCACGAAAAGAGTTGACCGATGAATGGAAAGACAGAGGTGTGTCTAATGTAAAGGAATATGCAATCTTAACAGATGAAATAACAAAGGCTTGGAGTGGAAAGACTACTAGACAATATAAAACATATAAGGGACTGAAAAAAGAAAGTTTGCGCGACAACATGAGTACAACAGAATTAGTCCTAAATATGTTGGCAGAGACGGCCACCAAAGATATATCAAAGGTTGCAAAACCAAGTGGATTTGAAGAAAACAAACGGGTTGCAAAACGAGGAGGTTCTGTGGCTGATGTAGCAAGAATGGCTTTGGAAGAACAAACTGGGATTCCGGTTGTTACGAGTCAAAATGCAATACAACTCAATCATGTAGTAGAAGCCATGATTGAGGCAAGTGCCTCAATTGCAGATGATGAAACTGAAAAATAGTGAAAAATAGTGTAATTTTAGTGAATTTTTGTAACTGCATATAGAGTACATATGCGTTGACATTCATTTTTTCTTGTATTATCATTTGTTTAAGAGAGAACATATACAGTGCTATGCGCAGAAAAGAGGTTAATGATGAAATTTAAGATGGTTCACGAAAACTACAATGTTGCAGATTTAAATAAGTCTATTGCTTTCTATGAAAAAGCACTGGGACTTCACGAGGTACGACGCAAAAACGGCAACGGTTTTATCATTGTTTATATGGGAAATGCGGAAAGTTCCTTTGAATTGGAACTCACATGGCTTGAAGAACATCCACAGGCATACAATTTAGGAGAATGTGAATTTCACTTGGCTTTCGAAACAGAGGACTATGAAGCGGCGCATAAACTCCACGAAGAAATGGGCTGTATATGCTATGAAAATCCGGCAATGGGGATTTATTTCATTACTGACCCGGATGGATATTGGTTGGAAATTGTACCATCCAAATGATAGAATACTTGAACCTTCAGTTAAATAATGGTAATATAAGAGCATGTGAAAAACACATGCTCTTTTTGAATACTAAGATAAAAGATAGAGGAGAAAACAACTATGACAAACACAAAACATTGGGTTAGTATCTGGGGAAATGCAGCAAGCATCAGTGACAACAAACCGGAAAGATATACAAAGAATATGACATTACGTTATCCGATTTATGTTCCATTTTCAGGAGAGTCCCTTCGACTCACCTTTGATAATTTTAATGGGACAGAAGATGTGAAAATCACGAAAGCATCTGTATTATATAAAGGGGAATTTTATCCGGTTTTCTATGATGGAGAACGTGAGATGACTATTCCGGCAGAGGGAAAAATTGTGACAGATGCATTGGATATAAAAGTAGAAGCAGAAGATACTTTAGAAGTGAGCTTCTATTTTGGTGAATTTGCGCAAATGCGTGCAAGTGTTGTAGTAACGGGACCTCTTTCACAAGGATTTTACAGTGATGGTGATCAGACAGAAACGGTAGAATTACCTTCTGCTACAACAAGAGCAACACAACAATTTTATTTTCTTACAAATGTATCTTTATTAACAGAAAAAGAAAATAGAGCTATTGTATGCTTTGGAGATTCTATTACCGCACAGGCGTGGCCGGATTATTTGAAACTTCGCTGCAGGGAAGAAGGGTTTAAACATACTGCTATTATTCGTCGTGCAGTAAGTGGTTCACGTATTTTGCGAGAATATGACTGTAATATATATGAGTGCTATGGTGTTTCAGGAATGAAACGTTATCCGCATGACGTGCCGACAGACGGTGCAGATACGGTTATCATTTTGCATGGTATCAACGATATTATTCATCCGGTTGGCGCGGAGGAAAATGAATTCCGTCCTTGGAGTGACCTGCCTACAGTAGAAGATATGATTGAAGGTTTTAAAGCATACGTGAAATTAGCGCGCGAGCTTGGATACAAAGTGTATGCAGGAACCTTGCTTCCTATGGCTGAATGGCGCACAGATGCACCGATTAGACAGGAACTTCGCCATGCATATAATGCTTTTCTTCGCACCACGGATTTGGTTGATGGTATCATTGATTTTGATAAGGAAATGCAAGAGTCAGATAATCCAAACCGTATGATTGCTGAGTATGATTGTGGAGACCATTTGCATCCGGGTGCAACTGGTCATAAGAAAATGGCCATGATAGTTCCAAAAGAGTTACTAAAATAGGAAATACATAATTAGGGGAAATAGATGAAAATTTTAATATATGATCCAGGGCCCATTGGAGTGGCGAAAATGAGGAATAAAAGTAAAAGTATATAGGAGGATTTTTTTATGTGGTTAGTTTTTACACTTGTAACAACATTATTATGGGGAGTGGCAGAGCTTTTTTATAAAAAAGGCTCGCATGAGGATAAGAAATATGATCATTTAAGAGTATGTATTTTGGTAGGAGCAGTGATGGGAATTCATGCAATATTTACCCTGCTGACTTCGGATATCGTATATAACCCGATGAATCTGGTTGCATATTTACCAGTATCATTGTGTTACATATTATCTATGGCATGCTCGTTCTTTGGGATTCGATTTATTGAGGAATCATTAGCGGATCCAATTGAAAACACTGCAGGGGCAATGTGCTCTCTTTTGTGTGTGATTTTTTTGGGCGAAAAAATTGCACCTGGAGTTTGGGTTGGTATTGCAATAATTGTAATCGGTATTATAGGCGTAACCCAAATGGAACGCAGTGCGGATGTAAATAGAAGACAGAAGCTAGGAAAAAGATTGGCTATTGTAGCTTTTGCAATGCCATTCTGTTATGCAATCATTGATGCGTTGGGAAGCTTCCTGGACATTTTCTTCTTGGAAATGGAGACAAGTCCGCTTGTTGGCATAACAGAAGAAAATATCGAATTGGTAGCAAATATTTCCTACGAGTTAACATTTGCAATTGTTGGATTGATATTATTTATATTCATGAAATGCAAGGGAGTTAAATTCGAATTACCAAAGCAGAAGGATAAAATGGTAGCTGCAGTTTGTGAAACAGCTGGACAGTTAACTTATGTATATGCTATGAGTGGAAATGGAGCTATTGCGGCACCAATCCTTTCATGTGTTTGTGTTGTATCCTTGTTGCTATCCAGAATTTTCTTGAAGGAAAAATTAACAAAGAAGCAGTATCTATTTATCGGTATTATTATTGTAGGTATTTTAATACTTGCAGTCCTTGAAGGAGAATAAGATGACTTATGATTCAAGTGGAAAAATTATCTTATGAGTTTCCTGATAAGGAATTATATAAAGACGTTTCTTTTACATTGGAAGACGGTCAGCACTGCGTATTTATCGGCAGCAATGGCACAGGAAAGACCACCCTTGTGGATATGATTATGCATTCGGATAACTATCTGTATGATGGGAAAATTATGCGGGATGCGTCTTGCAGAATTGGTTATGTCAGTCAGTTTTCTAAGGATGATAAAAATCAAGGGATTTCTGTTTTTGAATTCTTGAGTGAAATGTTTGTGAAAAATCAAGAAGAAACAGCGAAAGTCTGTGTGGAAATGGCAACCAGTGAAGATATGGATACGCTGTTTGAGGTTTATCAAAATTTATTAGATGAGTTTCAGGCTATGGATGGAGACGCCTACGAAAGTAATATCCGTAAGCAACTCAAAACTGCAGGAATGAGTAAGCTGGAAAATACATTGTTATCTCAGTTGAGCGGTGGAGAGTTTAAGCTTTTACAGGTGATGAAAGAGATGCTGAAAAAGCCAAATCTGCTTATTATGGATGAGCCGGACGTATTCTTGGACTTTGAGAATTTAAACGGCCTTTGTGAGCTTATTAATTCTTATCATGGAACACTGTTAGTGATTACCCACAATCGATATTTGCTGAATCATTGTTTTAATAAGGTTTTACATTTGGAAAATACAGACATACAGGAGTTTGATGGAAGTTATATCGAATATAACTATGCGTTATTGCAAAAGAAGATTGAATTGCAAGAATTGGCTAAGAAAGACAAGGATGAGATTGCAAGAAATGAAGAGATAGTAAACCGTATGCGAACTGCAGCAACCAACGCAAGCATCGCGGCGTTGGGAAGAACTCTTCATGCGAGGGAAACCCATCTAGCAAGACTTCGTTCACGACAAATTAAAGAACCTTTTGTTGACATTCATCAACCGCAAATCAACTTGCCACAAGTAGAAGGCGACTTGGAGAAGGTGGTTCTGAGCGTGTGGGACTATGAGGTTGCATTTGATGAACTCTTATTATCTGATGTGTGCTTTGAACTTCACGGCAACGAGAAGGTAGCCATTGTTGGTGCAAATGGAACCGGTAAGACTACATTGTTGCGTGACATTTATAAAAATAATCATCCATCTATCGCCATAGCGGAAGACGTGAAAGTCGGATTTTTATCACAAGTATATGGAGAAGGCACTGAAGCAGAAAGTAAGCTTTCAGGTGGCGAACTGAATTTGAAGCAGATAGAGAAGATTTGTCAGAGTGATGCAGATTTACTTCTTTTGGACGAGCCGACAAGCCATTTGGATACCTATTCGCAGGTTGCATTAGAAAAAGCAATTTCTGAATACAAAGGTGCAGTGCTTATGGTTTCTCACGATTTTTATAACATTGTGAACTGCGCGGATTATATTCTCTACGTGGATGACAAATCCATCCGCAGAATGCGTATTCGTTCCTTTAGAAAGATGGTGTATGAAAATCATTTTGACAAAGATTATTTGGAATTAGAGCAGAAGAAAAAAGAGTTGGAGATGAGAATTGAGTCTGCACTTAAAGTTTCTGATATCAAAACCGCAAAGAGTCTTTGTGAACAATTGGGTGAGATTGTAGAGAAAATGGCTATTGCTTAAGTCAATATAAAGTGTTATACTACACGTAAATCGAAGTAAATAAGAACATAGTAGGTGTCGAATAAGGGTAATCTTTATTCGGTGAAAAGGGAAGCAGGTGTAAGTCCTGCACGAACTCGTCGCTGTAACGTAGGAGTTTTATTCCAACATGTCACTGGGAATACTGGTAGTACCGGGAAGACGGAATAAAGCGTTGATTACGAAGTCAGAAGACCTGCCTGTTATGGTACTGGAAGACCACGAGTAATTGGTTAGTACATGAGAAAGAAACTCCATTTTCTTTTGGTGTTACGGCCTTTTGCTAGTGTTATAGCAGAAGGTCTTTTTGTTTGCTTTTGATTCATAAATACCAAAGGAAAAGGAGAAAAACAAAATGAACAAGAAAAAAGTGATACTGGGTTCAGGGATACTTGTCGTGCTGATTGTGGCAATGACACTTATCTGGACAAATTTCCGTGAGAAACCGGTGGAAGGAAGCAAAGCAATCACCATTGAAGTAGTAGATTCAAAAGGAGAGTCTGAAAAGTATGAACTAAAGACCGATGCAGAGTTCTTAGTAGAAGCAATGGAAGAAGCAAAACAGCAAGGCCTTACATATGAAGGTGAAGAAGGACAATATGGCCTATCAATTAGTACTGTAAACGGTGAAAGAGCTGATTATACTTTGGACGGAGCTTATTGGGGCTTCTATGTAAATGATGAATACTGTAATTACGGTGTTTCAGAACAACCTGTAGAGGATGGAGATGCATTTGAAATTGTTTACACAAAAGCAGAATAATTCGAAATTGGCAATTAAAGACATTACTATCATGGCACTTATGGTTGCGATTATTGAGGTATGTAAGTTTGCATTGGCACATATTCCAAATGTGGAATTGACTAGCTTTTGGATAATAATGTTCACCCTCTATTTTGGAAAACGAATCTTTTATATAATCCCTGTGTTTATCTTAATTGAAGGGGCAGTTTATGGTATTCATTTGTGGTGGATCATGTATCTATATGCATGGCCATTGTTAGCCATTGTCACATTGCTGCTACGTAAAATGAAGGGGGCATGGGAGTGGAGCATGGTTTCCGGTATATTTGGTCTGTCATTTGGATTTTTGTGTGCAATTCCGTATATTTTTACCAGTGGAATATATGGTGCATTTGCATATTGGGTGGCGGGCATACCATATGATTTGATTCATGGAGTTGCTAACTTTGTGATTATGTTGGTGCTTTATAAGCCAATGAAAATGGTGATGACAAAGACGGTGAAAGATGAGATGTACACATAAAAGAAAGTGGATTCCCACTTTCTTTTTTTGCTTTATAGGAAATTGCTCACTTTATGAAAAAACAAAAAATTAGCCCATCAAAAAAGATGGGCACAAGAAACTAGATGATGATTAGAAGATATAAAAACCTTCAGCACCAATCTCATCATCAAACTCATCATCG
>JAEIGA010003333.1_pt1 | contig 25215 bp, 24 predicted proteins | sample 9270691 | NCBI WGS metagenome assembly JAEIGA01 (sample SAMN17057246, study PRJNA624740) | gut metagenome | biome: biome; isolation source: fecal sample | host: Bos grunniens | place: China: Xizang | collected 2019
GGGAGGTACCAGTGTTTGGTCTCCTTCTTGGTGAGTGGGTTGCCGTTGATGGCGTTGTATGGGTTGATGAGTTCGTCCGGCGAAAGGGTGGCACCACACTTCTCGCATTGGTCGCCGTAGGCACCTGCTGCGTGGCAACGAGGGCACTCGCCGCGGATGTTGCGGTCGGTGAGAAACTCCTGAGTCTCAGGGTCATAGAACTGCTCGGAGGTCTGCTCGACGAACTTGCCGTTGTCGTAGAGATGGCGGAAGAAATCCGATGCCAGTTGGTGGTGGATCTTGCTGGTGGTACGTGAATACACATCAAACGAGATGCCGAAGCCTTGGAATGAGTCTTTGATAATGTTGTGGTAGCGATCTACTACCTCTTGCGTGGTGATGCCCTCTTTGCGTGCGCGGATAGTAACAGGTACACCGTGTTCGTCGCTACCGCCTACGAAGAGGACGTTTTCGCCTTTTAGGCGAAGGTAGCGGACATAGATGTCTGCTGGTACGTACACGCCCGCCAAGTGACCAATGTGTACGGGACCATTGGCATATGGAAGGGCTGTGGTTACAAGTGTTCGTTGAAATTGTTTCATATATTTATTGTTTATATATTATCATTTGTTTCTGATGTAATACCCAGAGCGATAGATAGTTGAGATGCTAATTCGTTGGGTGTGATGGTTTGTATGTCCTGTCCTTTTGCGATGGAAATTTTACCAGTTTCTTCGGATACGACGATAGCTGTAGCATCGGTTTTTTCGGTGAGTCCCAGAGCTGCTCGATGGCGTAATCCATAGCGTTTAGGTAGGTCGGTTCGTTTGGAAACAGGTAAGATGCAGGCCGCCGCCCAAATTCGCCCGTTTCTCAGGATGAGTGCTCCGTCGTGTAGTGGGGTGTTTTTGAAAAAAATATTTTCAATCAATCGTGTGGATAATTCTGCATTGACGATTTCGCCTGTGTCCGCAAATGTTTTGAGTTCTTGTTGACGGGTGATAATAATCAGTGCGCCAGTTTTTGAGGCCGACATATGTGCACAAGCAGTAGCAATAGCGTCTACCTGCTTTTGGATGGCCTTTTTTTGTTGCGTTTTGGACCAACGATCTTTGAAGTGCTCAATATTGAATCGTGCGCCTAATCGGTAGAAGAAACTGCGAATCTCCTCTTGAAAAATAACGATGATGGCGATGGCACCTACACTGATAAAGCGGTCGAAGAGCGCACTTGTAAGTTCGAGGTTGAAGACGTAACTAACTAATAACCAGGTTAAAATGAAAGCAAGTATGCCCCAAAATAGGTTGCTGGCTCCTGATTTGCGTAAGAGTCGGTAGATAGCGAAAAGAATGGAGGAGACAAGTGCGATGTCAACAATATCTTTGATTCCGAGTAGCATAGGTGATTGTGCTTTTTAATCTGTTAAACAATCGTTTGAACCCTTTAGGGTGCAACAGGAATGATGAGTTAGCTGGAATACCTTAATGGCTTGTTGGGCTGCCGCTACGTCGTGTACACGCAGGATGTGTGCGCCTCGCTCGAGTGCGATGGTATGGGCGGCCGTGGTGGCGTCTAATACGTCTGCTGGTGTGGCGTCTAATGGTTTATAAAGCATTGACTTACGTGATATTCCTACCAATATGGGAGCATGCAATGCAGATAGGATATCTAACTGACGTAAGATGGTGTAGTTCTGCTCAAGGGTCTTGCAAAATCCGAAGCCAGGGTCTATAATGACATCTGATATTCCCATCCGATGTAGGTGGTCTAGTCGGATTTGGAAGAAATCAATCATATGACTCATCGTGGGGTCGTATTTCTCGGATGCTGCGGGAATGTCTTGCGCGTATGTGAGAATATAAGGTGCATGATGATTGGCAACCACCTCCCACATGCGTTTATCCGCTCCACCAGAGATGTCGTTGATAATGTCGGCACCCAGTTCCAAGGCCTGTTGAGCAATATTTGCACGGAAAGTATCAACCGAAAGTGCGATGGTTGGGAAATGTGTGCGAATGGCTTGTAGCGCAGGTTGTAATCGTAGCCATTCGGTGTGCTCATCTATTGGGGTAGAGCCAGGACGAGTGGAGCAAGCTCCGATGTCAAGAATACGTGCACCTAGGTTGATGGCTGCTTGCACGTGAGTGAGCAAAGCGTCTTCGCTGAGTTGTCCCCAAGCGGTATAGAAACTATCTGGGGTGATATTCACGATAGCCATCACTTGTGGTGACGACAAATCTAGCAATTGATTATGTACTTTGATGCTCAAATACATTTGACCTGCAAAGTTACAAAAAATCTGCCGATTACACGAATTTTTGTGAAAAAAAAGCACGAAAATGTGGTGATTTTTATCCAAAATGGCTTTTTATGAGTTTTTTTTGTTCAAAAATTAGTGGATGTCACTTTTTTTTTGTAATTTTGCAGGCTGAAAAATTTTTTTAACGAAATAAACGAATTAATGATATGAATACAACAAAGAAACTTGTAATTTTAGGAATTTGCTTGATGGTATGTGGTTTGTCGTTTGCAAAGAAGTCCCAAAAGGGTGAGGATGTCAATCCTTCTGATGTGTGGGCTGCTTGGCAAGATCCATCAATGACAATGGATTGGACAGATAATCCCGCAGGTACCGTAGTGATCCCTGGCGGTTCATTTACAATGGGACAAACTAGCGAATTTGTGGTGGCATCACGTAATAGTGAGCGTAGAACGGTGACCGTTGGCTCATTCTACATGGATAAATATGAGGTATCAAATGCGTTTTGGAGACGTTATGAGGGATGGGTACGAGAAGTTTTTGGTCGTGTTAAACCCGAGTTGGCTGACAGCGTTTGTCCAGATAGTACAGTTTGGCGTGATGAGATGGCGTACAACGATCCGCTGGTAGACTATTATTATCGTCACAAGGCATATAGCAACTATCCTGTGGTGGGTGTCACTTGGAAACAAGCTGAGCGCTTTTGTCAATGGCGTACTGACCGTGAGAATGAATATAGATTGTCTTCATGCAATTATATACCTAACAAAGGATTTTTCTCGTTGCAGAATATGTATTCCTTAGTAAAGAGAGGCTATATAACAGAGACAGAGAAGAAGAAAATTTTCATGACTGCTGTTTATCCTCAAAATCATGCGTACGTAGATTTGCTTGTGGAGGAGTCTATCCCATTAGCTGAGGCAAAGGTGCGTAAATTGCTCCCAGAGAGTGAAATTAAAAAATGGGAGCAAGCTAAGGCTGATACGATTGTCTTGTATAAGTTGCCATATGAGTGGATTCGTGATCAATTTGTATTCAATACAGAGAAGTACTTGTTTACTGACTATGTGCCTACAGGCCATAAGGATGGACGAAAAATAGACATGTCAGATAATGTACTATTGGTTGGCTATCGCCTTCCAACCGAAGCTGAGTGGGAGTATGCTGCGCTTGCGCAAGCAATAGATGAGAACGGTATGGTAGAAGAGAATCAAGTATATCCTTGGAAGGGATATCAAACTCGCAACGAAGGAAAGAAGGCTGCTAAAGAAGTGGTTAAATCTAAGGCGAATTTTGTAGGTGCTCATGGTGATATGACAGGTGGAACCAGCAATGATAATGGTGTGTTAACCACAGAGGTTAATACGTATTTGCCTAATGCATATGGTTTGTACAATATGGCAGGAAACGTGAACGAATGGGTGCTAGATGTATATCGCGAGACGACCCATGAGGAGGTTGCGGAATACAATTCCTTCCGTGGTAATGTTTACACACGTATCAAACGTGATGCCAACAACCGTCCTATCTTGGATCCCTTTGGTTCGGTGGTGCGTGAGCATGATATGAAGGATGATAAACGTAATTTCCGCGATGGAGATGAGAGTTCGTTGTTTGACACCGATTTCCCATTAGATACTACTTATTTGACTGCAGAGCAAAAAGAAACTGTAAAATATGATCCATCCGATGTTCTTGCACCTAGAATTAATGCTGAAACTCGTGTGTACAAAGGTGGTTCTTGGAATGATCGTGTATATTGGTTGGATCCATCGACTCGCCGATATTTGGATCAAAACAAATGTTCTAGCACAATTGGTTTCCGTTGTGCCATGACCAAGTTGGGCGCGCCAACTACAGGAAAGTAAATCTTTTAATATTTCAAATCATACAATTATGAATATTCCATCTAATCTTCGCTACACAAAGGAGCATGAATGGATCCGTGTAGAAGGTAATGAGGCGTATGTGGGTATTACCGATTACGCACAATCAGAATTAGGCGAAATCGTCTTTGTAGATATCAATACCGAAGGCGAAACATTAGCGCAGAACGAAGTGTTTGGGTCTGTAGAGGCCGTTAAAACAGTGAGCGACCTCAACATGCCAGTACAAGGTGAGGTGTTGGAGGTAAACGAGGCCATCAACGACCAACCTGAATTGGTAAATAATGATCCATATGGAGAGGGCTGGATGATTAAGATTTCAGTGGCTAATCCTGAGGAGTTAGACACCTTGTTGGATGCTGAGGGTTACCAAGCAATGATTGGTTGATTAGCTTAGTATAATACAAAAAAATACGACTGCATTGGCAGTCGTATTTTTTTGTATGTCTTGCGCGCACTTAATGCATCTTGCTAAAACCAGAATACACAAATTCAATATCCATTGGGTCGATAGGATTGTTGGCCGAGCGGATGTATGTGGCGGAGATTGTTTGCAATTGTTTGACCGACGAAATTGCACCAGTAGATGCATTCGCAGAAACTGCCACTGGTACCAACATGAAATGCAGAGAGTCTACCTTTTCTGCCGTACGCAACTGTTGGGTTAGCATCGCAGATAGATCATATGTGTAACTATATGATTTATTATCTAAACTATCCGCCGTAGCCGTGAGTGTTGCAACGATAGCATTGGTATCGGTTGGCATCTCGTTTTTCGAGAAGAAAGAATTGAAACTGCTCTCTTTGATAAGCATCATGTATGATGCAGGACGATCCCAGCTGTCGCGAGGGCGACCTGTCGATGAATCGGAATAAAGGACATCGATTGTTAGATTAGCTCGGTTGACATATACGCGATAGTTGTCTGATGGACCTAATTGCATCTCTATGCGTTGGTAGATAGAGTCCATGCAAACGGATAAGCGAGTATACATATTGGCTGGTGATACGATGTAACTAGTATCTTTCACAGCGGCATAGTGCTTCAGTTTATTATCACGTTCTGGATAGATATAGCGATTCACCTGGCGTACTTCCTCATTTACATAGAATGATTTGGTGTCGTATACCACTGTATCTTCCACTCCTGGACGTGACAGGGTAGTGTGGTAGTGCACCGACATAATGATATCATTCACATATAGGACCGAACTACCTCCGAAATCGGTGCGAATATACAGACCTTTGAATTGATTGTTGAATGCTTCTTGGGAAGAAAAATCGCGAATAGCGAAAAATCTATCCGCAAATTCATCTGTCAAGCGCATGCGGACGCATGAGACAAAACTTTCAGATTCCGTAGAATATGCCGAATCGACACGCACAGAAGGTACAACTATATGCGATGCTGAAGTGATGCGGGTTTCGTTGGTCAAACTACAATATTCCTTCTCGCTCAAGTTGCTTGGATAGGGCTGGTTGGGAAGCAATGTTGCTTTGTCCATTTCATACACCGTGATGCCTAATGGTGCGTTTCCATCACCATGCCAATTGCGATAATATAAGTACAAGCATATAGAATCTACCTCTGCTGCATCTGCATTAGGATATTCAAATCCCTCTGGACATGCTAGTTGCGTGAGTAAGTCAGCTCGAATAGTTCCAAAATGGGTTTCGCATTCTCCCAACAAGAATGAGTCTGGAGTTAGTTGAATTGCGGTGCAGGAGTCTAATGCTGAAACAACAGCAAAAGTGTCGGATTTTACGCGAATCTGATCCTTTTCGTTGAGTAGAGAGGATCCAGCATTCGCTACATCATCTGTACAACCTAGCAGCAATAGGAAAATGCTTAATAAAGATAATGCGATTTTACTCTTCTTCATTCTTATCTAGTAAGTTATTGCAGAATTCCAGATATGCAGCTTTATCTTCACCTGCATATGGCATGATAGGTTTACCACTGTTGTGTGCGTAGTTTAGCAAGCGTGGATTAATATTCTCCGATGCCAATACAATTGCATCTGCATAGTCTATCGCTAATCGCATCAAATCCTCATAACCTACGGGGAGGCCTGCTATACCGCGTATGTCGCTCCGGATGATACTACCTTCTAGCAATTTTTCAGTGAATTTTGTGCTAAAAGCATGGGTGTATGTGTCGTCATCGAGAGCCAGCACCACTTTGCTATTTTCAAAGAATGGTGTATCCGCATACATCTTCTTGAGAAATAGCGGAGTCAGTGCAGACATCCAACCGGAGCAATACACGATGTCGGGAGCCCAACGAAGTTTTTTGATGGTTTCTAATGTACCGCGAGCAAAGAAAATGCAGCGCTCGTCATTGTCGATATACTCTACGCCTTTCTCGTCCGTTACACCTTTGCGACGATGGAAGTATACATCATTGTCAATAAAGTATATTTGAATTCGAGCCCCTTGAATGCTGGCCACTTTAATCAGCAAAGGATGATCCGTATCCGAGATAATCAGGTTGATTCCTGACAAACGAATCACCTCGTGCAACTGATTCCTGCGCTCATTTATATCTCCAAATTTAGGCATAAAAGTGCGTGTTTCGTAGCCACTAGCTTGAAACCACTCAGGTAATTTTCTATTCAGGCAGCGAATAGGCGTTTCTTGGTCCAAGTAAGGATAAATTTGCTGCGAGACAAATAATATTTTATTGAGCTCTTTCATAATTTCGAAGGGAGTATAATTTCCCGCTACAAAGGTACGAAAAAATATTGAAATATACAAATTTTAACGGTAAAAAATACAAAATATGCATAAAAAGAGCCTTTTTTTGTGCGAATACATTTTTTTTTGTACCTTTGTAGCAAATTGAATGTTATGACACGATTTATTTATCTCTTGACCCTAGTGCAGCTGCTTTTTTTAGCGGCATGTACTACTACGCCCCCTATCGTTTTACATTGGGAGATGAGCAAAAATGATATCGAGCCTGGTGTATGCGAAGCTTATCTTACGATTACTAATACGAGCGATGATACCCTTGCAAGCGACGGTTGGATCTTATACTTCAACCTCATGTCGCTTCATCCGTTGTATGCTGAAGGTGATCCTTTGCAAGAAACCGAGATTCAAGCCAGTTGGCATAGCATCGCTCCTACTGTTTATTTCTCTCCGATGGCTCCGGGCGATAGCCATACGTTTCTCATGCGTTACCGAGGTAGTGCAATCCGCCAATCCTCTCATCCAGAAGGTTTTTTTCTTATTCAACATCCAATTGGAAAAAGGAATTCTTCCCCCATTTCCATTCCATGTACCTATGCTCCATACACCAGACCAGAGCAAATGAAACGTGGTATTCCTACTTGGGAGAAGACCCCTTATGCGGATGGTGAATATGTCTATAAATATGTAGAAAAGGTCACTGCCAAGAGCGACACTGTCTCTTATATCCTTCCTATTTTTCCGCAACCTAAACATATTTCTCTGGCCGAAGGTACTTGCGATGTGCATCGAGCGGTGGTGCTGGAAACTCTCAATACTGCATTGAATCAAGAGGGGTATCAATTATGTATTTCTCCTGATACTGTGTATATTAGCGCTAAAGACGAAGCGGGGTTTTTCTACGCACGTCAAACGCTAAATCAGCTATCTACCTTCATGCAGGATCCATCTCACATGCCCTGCATGACCATCGAAGATTATCCTGATTTGCATTACCGCTCCCTTATGTTGGATGTAGTACGTAATTATTATCCGGTGGATTCTATATATACCATTTTGGATATTATGGCGCAATATAAACTCAACGTCCTGCATTTTCATCTATCGGATGATGAGGCATGGCGATTAGAGATTCCAGGATTGCCTCAACTCACGGATATTGGCTCCCGTCGTGGTTATACTACGGATGAAACCGACTGCCTATTGCCCATGTATTGTGGTGGTTGGGACCCCAATGCCCCAACAACTGCCAATGGCTATATCACACGTGAAAAGTTTATAGAATTATTAAGGTACGCACGCGAGAGGAATATCCGTGTTATTCCCGAGATAGATATGCCTGGGCATATGCGTGCGGCCAAGAAGGCGATGGGCAACTTGTTGACAGACAGCCTGTTTGATGCGCGCATATACCTCTCTGCGCAGAATTATACCGACAATGTCATCAATGTCTCCTTGCCCTATACTGTGCAGTTTATTGATCATGTGATTACTGAGATTGTTCAGATGTACCGCGAAGCGGGGTGCGAACTGAATCATTTTAATATTGGAGGTGATGAAGTGCCTAAGGGAGCGCTTACCAAGGAGGAACATCAGAATTTCATTGACTCGGTGGTAGCTATTCTCCAACGTTATCATCTCCAACCAATTGGTTGGGAAGAAATAGACCACTTCTGCCAACCTAATACTGGTGCTACTTGCTATGCATGGCTCAATAGTGAAACCAAACCCATACAGCTTGCAGAGGCTGGTTATCAGGTGGTTATAGCTACAGCCAACCATCTCTATTTCGACTTTGCTTACTGCAATCACCATGAGGAGAAGGGATTGAATTGGGGGGGATATACCGACGAATATCGTGCGTTTGACTGGCTCCCTGCTCAGCACCCTAATATTGTTGGCATGAGTGCCCAACTTTGGGGAGAGGTTATTCGCTCGTTCGCGCAAGTGGAGTGGCAACTTTATCCTAAGATCTTTGGATTAGTCGAGCGTGCATGGAACAACCGTTCTCAGCTCGCTTTAGCAGATTACAATCACTTAGTATACGATGTTCATCTTCCCTATTTCGCAAGCACTAATCGTAATTTTCACATCCAACAACCAGGTATAACGATTTGTGATAACTTGCTGATTATGAATAAGGTGATGCAAGAAGGTGAGATCCTGTATTGCTTTGATGATGGCGCGTGGCAGTTGTATAAAGGTCCTGTTGCTTTACCCAAAACGGTTAAGGTCGTCAAGGCCAAAGTGATCTACCTCGACAAAGAGAGCAACACAACTTGGCTATGGAATTAAAATAGGTGGTTTACTCGTGACTTTAGCGATTAACGAAGATACTTGTCTCCTACTAGAATCTCCGTTACCACTCCGTTATCACTCTGTTGTTGTTCTACTGTTTCCCTTAAGGATGCAGGGACTTTCGTGGGGGGCTCTTATTTACTCCTCTATCTTGAGCAGGAAGAGGCGATCGCCACGGCGGATGATTTTGTCGGTTTTGATGGCGAAATAGTTACCCTTTTCAATTACAGTTTGAGCATTGCCCTTGGAATCATGAATCTCATGGGCAATAGTTTCATATGCACCTGTAGTTTCGCCTGTAATCAAGAGTTCATCTCCTACTCGAACCTCCTTCGTCGCTTCCAAATAGAATTCAGCAACGGATATGTTTTTAAAGAAATTGGTACATTTGCCAGCAAAAACCTTCTTTCGTGTAGCTCGCGAACCATATTTATGTGTCCATTCCCCTAATTTTTGTCCTTGGTAATAACCATCCCAAAAACCACGATTGAATACACGAGATAGGCGAGTATTCCAGTCTTTAAAATATGTTTCGATGGCATCTGTAGCCCATAGATCTTTGTTGGTGAGCCAAAGTTCCACTGCCTCTTTATAACATTCAACGACGGTTTTAACGTACTCTGGACCTCGAGCGCGGCCTTCAATCTTCAAAACGCGTACACCTGCATCCAGCATTTTGTTGAGGAAATGGATGGTTTTTAAGTCTTTAGGCGACATGATATACTGGTTGTCCACCTCTAACTCTAAGTCGCTTTCTTTATCTTTTACCACATATCCACGGCGGCATATTTGCATGCATGCACCGCGGTTGGCACTTGCACCTAAGTTGTTGAGACTCAAGTAGCATTTTCCACTGACTGCCATACAGAGAGCTCCGTGGCAGAACATCTCAATACGAATAAGTTCGCCCTTTGGACCACGTATGTTTTGTTCTTGGATATCGTGATAAATGCTCGCTACTTGATCCATGTTGAGTTCACGGGCGAGAACGACTACATCTGCATACTGTGCGTAGAATTTCAGCGCCTCGGTATTGGCGATATTGAGCTGAGTGGATAGGTGCACCTCTACTCCCGACTGAAAAGCGTATTGCAATGCTGCAATATCCGAAGCTATGATTGCAGATACACCAGCGGCTTGGGCGTGGTCAACAATTTCGCGCATGAGAGGTAGGTCTTCAGGATACATCACGGTGTTGAGCGTGAGATATGTTTTTACGCCCGCTTCTTGGCAACGTGCTACGATACTATGGAGATCTTCTGTGGTGAAGTTGGCGGATGAGCGAGAACGCATGTTTAGGTACTCAATGCCGAAGTATACACTTGTAGCGCCAGCTTCTAGCGCAGCAGCAAGGCTTTCCCAGCAACCTACGGGAGCCATTATTTCGATATCGTGAGTCATGTGGAATGGTGAATTTGGAGTAATCTGTTCAAATTTACATATTTTGGGGCAATTTAGATAACGCAGCATTTTCTTTTGCTGTCATTTCAGCCTTTGTTTCTGGCGTCTTGTCCCCTTGTCCCGTGAGGTGAAGGAGACCATGGATAATAATCCGGTGCAACTCGTCTAGAAACGTAGTACCAACCTGTTCGGCATTACTTCTCACTGTGTCCAACGAAATGAAAATATCTCCGCTCACGCGTGTGCGCGTGGTATAATCAAAGGTGATGATGTCGGTGTAGTAGTCATGCTGTAGAAACTCACGATTGACTGCGAGAATTTTCTCGTCGTCGCAAAATACATAGTTGAGTTCTCCAACGGAGAATCCGTAGGTGGCTGCTACCGAACGAATCCAGCGTTCGATTTGAGAAAAATCGAGACAAGGCATCTCTATCGTATCATTATGAAAGGTAATCATCCGAAGAAAAGATTTGCGACAGTGAATGCGGCAATCACGCCTATGAGATCGCTTATTAGACAACAAACTACTGCGTGACGCGTGTTCTTAATGCCCACACTGCCAAAATAAACTGCTAGTACATAGAAAGTAGTGTCGGTAGTACCTTGCAGTATACAACATAGACGGCCCACTAGCGAGTCTGCTCCGTGTGTGGTCATTGCTTCAATCATTAATCCACGTGCTCCACTACCCGAGAGTGGTTTCATGATAGCTGTTGGTACTGCGGCAGAAAGGTCTGGATTAATTCCGACGAGGGAGAAAAGATGAGCAAGCCCTTGCTCAAGCAAACCCATCGCTCCGCTGGCGCGGAACATGCCCACCGCTACGAGGATGGCTATGAGGTATGGGATAATGCCAATGGCAGTCTTGAAACCATCTTTTGCACCATCAATAAATGCCTCATATACATTAACTTTCTTGATTGTAGCTTGAATAATGAACCAGCAGATTACTCCTAGAAGAATTACTGCTGCGATGAGGGACGAGAGGGTAGAAAGCGTCTCTTCGGGCAAGCGCTGTGCCAGTACAAGCAGTAGCACTACGAGTGCGGTTAGTGCGAAGAGCACTCCTAGCACAACTTTGTCCCAAATCTTAATCTTTTGGGCGATACAGCAGGCAAGCAATCCGCCAAGAGTGGCAAAATAGGTAGCAATCAAGAGTGGCAGAAAAACATCTGCCGGATTCGCTGCTCCTAGTTGTGCGCGGTACGCCATGATAGTAGTGGGGATAATAGTCAAACCGCTTGCTCCAAGTACAACAAACATAATCATAGCGTTGCTGGCTTTGGTTTTATCTTGGTTGATTTCTTGGAGTTCTGTCATGGCCTTGAGACCCATGGGGGTTGCTGCATTGTCCAACCCGAGCATGTTGGCTGCGAAGTTCATAAACATCGTACCATAGACGGGATGGCGATTAGGAATCTCAGGAAAGATGCGACGGAAGAATGGTGCTACACCTTTTGAAAGGGTATTGACCACTCCGCCTTGCTGACCTATATTGAGAATACCCATCCATAAGGCTAGCACGCCTGTTAAGCCAATAGAAATCTCAAAACCATTCTTCGCAGAGACGAAGGTGGAGTTGAGAATTTCGGTGAAAACGGTGCTTTCTCCGAATGCAAAAAACTGCACGCATCCCATAATTACTGCGAGCAGAATAAGCCCTATCCAAATGTAATTCAGTATCATATCGCCTGCAAAGGTACGATTTTTTTTTGATATATGCAAAAAAAGTTGTACCTTTGCAGCGGATTATGCATCTACCAACTGGATTATATCGTGTGTTTTCGTGGTTGAAACATCAAATTACTGCCAGAAATACTGGTGGGCATGGTGTGCATTCGCCTTATCTGTTTGAATGGGTGCGCATGGTGATGAGGGATAAGCATAGGTATTATACTTGGGATAAAATAGAGCAATGCCGCGAAAAAATGTTGCGGGATAATAGAGTGTTACGATTTGTGGATTATGGTTCGGGGGCAAAGACAAAAGGAGTGTTGAGTGAACGACGAGTGAGCGATGTTGCAAAAAGTAGTTTGACACACAAACGATATGCGCAGATGTTAGCCCGATTGGTAAATTGGTTGGGGCATCAATTGGCCAACGATGCAAGCTGTGCGCTGAAGATTGTTGAATTGGGGACTAGCCTAGGTATCACAACGGCGTATCTAGCAGCGATGAATGAGAGGAATAAAGTGATGACATATGAGGGGTGTGAAGACGTTGCAGAAGTTGCAAAAGAGAACTGGAAATCGCTGGGAATGAGGAATATAGAATGTTATGTGGGAGTGATTGACGTGGCGTTGCTAGATAAAGAGATTGACCGAGTAGATGTGGCATTTCTAGATGCGAATCATACGTATCTACATACGTACGAATACTTTACTGCGTTAGCCAAGAAAATACACGCAAAGAGTGTGATAGTGGTGGATGATATCCACCATAGCGAGGAAATGGAAAAGGCATGGAAGAAAATTTGTGCGGATGAACGTGTGACGAGTACAATGGATTTGTATCAAATGGGGTTGGTATTTTTTGATCAACATTATTGGAAACGAAACTATACAATGCGATTATGAAAATATACACAAAGACAGGTGACAAAGGTAAAACGTCGCTGGCGACAGGTAAACGAGTGAGCAAATCCGACTTGCGTTTGGAGGCATATGGTACTGCAGATGAGCTGAATAGCTATGTTGGACTGGTACGCAGTTTGGTGGTTCGTGAAGGTGATGATTGGGCTATTGGGGTAGATGAACAGTTGGGATGGATACAGAACCGATTGTTTGATTTAGGAGCCATTTTAGCAGGTTCGGATATGCCTTTTCCTGCTGAGAATGTGGCCCGTTTGGAGGGCTGGATTGATGCGATGCAACATGAATTACCAGTGCTACGTGCGTTTATATTGCCCGGAGGAAATGAACCTGTATCTACCTGTCACATATGCCGTTGCGTGTGTAGGCGTTTGGAGCGTGCGATGGTTGTTTGGCAGGAAACGAGTGGCGAATATGTGTGTGAGTCGGTATGCGAATATGTGAATAGATTGAGTGATTATTGCTTCGTGTTGGCTCGATTTGTGGCTCACAAGATGCAAATTAAATTGTCAATTTGGGAAAAATGATAAAAAAGTGCAGAAAATTTTGTGTATGTGAGAATTTTTTAGTACTTTTGCGCGATTTTTTAGTAACAAGCGCATGTTGTGCGCTCTTTAGATTATGTATTGGACATTAGAATTAGCTTCTAAAATAGAGGATGCGCCATGGCCTGCAACCAAGGATGAGGTGTTGGATTATGCTATGCGTACGGGTGCACCAATGGAGATTATTGAGAATCTTCAAGAGATAGAGGATGATGAGGAAATTTATGAGTCTATCGAGGACTTGTGGCCTGATTATCCTACTAAGGATGACTTCTTCTTTGACGAGGAGGAATATTAATGCTTAAGCCTATTAGGTATAATAGGTCAATTGATAGTGTGTTGAAACGCGTAATTGTCGTATTTTTTGCATTGTTTTGCGTGTCGAATTGGTTGTATTCGCAATTTGATGCTCAGATAGGACAATACATGTTTATGCCAGCGTCGTATAATCCCGCTGCGGTGGGTGAAGACGACCAAATGCGTGTGTATGGTAGTCATCGTATGGATTTTACCGGCATAAAAGGGGCTCCAATGACCACGTTGGTATCGTTTTCCTCCCCACTTGTGATAGGAAAAACGCATCATGGTGCTGGTGTGAAGTTTATAAATGATCGGTTTGGTTTGTTTTCGAACCAGGGTTTTTATGTAGATTATGCCTACAAGATTGCTTTGGGGAAAGGATTTTTAAGTGTAGGTGCGGAGCTGGGATTGATAAACTTGAGCTTTGCTCTAGATAGTGTAGATACGGGGGCGGGGCAAGATGATTATCATCAAGAAACAGATGAGGCACTACCTCAGATATCTGGAAGTGCAAATGAGAAAGGTGCGTCAGGAATGGGGTTTGATATGGGAGTGGGCGTGTATTATTCTGCATCAAAATGGTGGGTCGGAATTAGCTATGCACACGTATTGCAGCCTAAATTAAAGTTAGATGACCGCACGGACTTTATGGTTAGGGGAACCGCGTATTTGGCGGGTGGGTATAATTGGCAACTGAAAAATAAAAACTGGATGTTACTGCCAAGTGCCATGGTGATGACGGATTTTAGGGGATGGGATGTGAATTTGACCATGTTGGCGCAATTGCAAAATCGTTATCGTTTTGGTTTGGGATATCGGATAGCAGGAAGCGTGAATGTGATTTTGGGCATGGAGATTATTGATGGCTTGCAGTTAGGATATACGTATGAATTGCCTGCAAATGGCTTGTTAAGAGAGAGTTATGGATCGCATGAGGTGTATTTGGCATATGGATTTAATATCTTGAAACCAAAGCACACAAACAAATACAAAAGTATTAGATATTTATAAAACAACAAAGATAATATGAAAATTGCTAAGTATTTGCCAATGATTATGTTGGCGTTTGGATTTTTGTTTGTTACTCCAGTTTTGGGGCAAAAATCGACAGAAAAGCCTCTTCGTGATGGTATGATAAAAATCATCGGAAAACCTTTCATGATGGGACCTAACGACGAGTCGGTACTCTCTACTCAGAAGGATGAAAACAGAATGATTTCTGTCAATGACTTTTTTATGGATGCTGAGGAGGTGACTAATAAGCAATACCGTGCGTTTGTCAATTGGGTGCGTGACTCAATTGCTATGGATAAGTTGATCGGTGATGACTATGAGAATAGCATTTATGCAAAACCACTTGCTGGTGCTGAAGAGTTAGGTACGGATCGTCCATATAAACTGAATTGGGATAAGCGTTCTGAATTGCAAAAGGATTATAAGAGACGCTTGGATCCAGAGGATGAAGTCTATGAAATATTGAGTGATATGTATTACGACAATGGTTTTGGTAAACTTAATACTGGACTCTTGCGATATGAGTATGTCTGGACCAATATTGAGGAGGCTGCTAAACCATCTAATCGTTTTAATGTTGCCACAGGTAAATATCCTGTAGATGCAAAAGTTCGTGTAGATACTTTCTACGTGGATGAGTCTGGCGCTATCAAACGTGAGACAATTGAGCGTGAATTAAAGACCCCTAGTGATTTAAAGTCTAATGTAATCATTTGTGTTTACCCTGATACCTTAGTTTGGGCTCGCGATTTTGAGTATTCTCACAATGATCCATTGGTATATGGCTATTTCACGATGGCTTGCTATGCAGATTATCCTGTGGTAGGTGTTACATGGGAACAAGCTATGGCTTATTGTGATTGGGTGACCAAAGAAACGCGTCGACAAAATCCAGGGGTATCAATCAATCAATTCCGTCTGCCTACAGAGGCAGAGTGGGAGTTCGCTGCTCGCGGTGGCTTACGTATGGCAAATTATCCATGGGGTAATGAGGCACGTCCTTCTGCTAGTTTCCCATTAGCAAATTTCAAATCTAATCGTGGTGTGTATAATCAAGATGATGCGGTGACGACAACTAAGGTTGGTTGTTATCCCCCCAATGCATTTGGTTTGCGTGATATGGCTGGTAATGTGGCTGAATGGACTAGCACCACCTATGCGCCTACTATCAATGTGAAAAATCATGATATGAACCCTGAATACACCTACATGGCACGAGAGGATGACCCAAAAGAACTCAAACGCAAGACGGTAAAGGGTGGTAGCTGGAAGGATATCAGTTACTATTTGCAGTGTGGCGTTCGTACATATGAATACCAAAATGAGTGTCACTCCTATATCGGTTTCCGCTGTGTGCGCTCGTGTGCAGGTGTGGATCGTGTAAAAACAAACAAATCAGATAGGCAATATAAGTATTAATTTCGTTATTAAGATATGAGTACAGAAAAAACTGCTCCTAAAGGAGCTTGGGCTAAGTTTATGCATTGGTACGAGTCGTATCAAGGTAAGCGTGTAGTAGCATGTGTATATTCACTGGGTGCATCTATTGTAATCGTGGGCGCGTTGTTCAAGATTATGCACTTTCCTGGTGCAGGTCCAATGTTGGTGGTAGGTATGGGTGTGGAAGCACTATTGTTTGCCATTGGTTGTTTGGACAAGCCACACCCTGAATTTCATTGGGAGAATGTCTTCCCACAATTATTGGGCCATGGCACAGATCCTGAGTTGTTGAAAGAAATGGAGAATGCGCCACGACCAACCTTACTCGGAGCGGCAGAAGGAACTACAGATGCAGCGAAAATTCCTGCATTGACAGAGAAGGACTTTGACTCTTTGAAAAAAGGTATTAATGACTTGGCGAAAACAGCAGGTCAACTCAGCGAATTGAGCAATGTGGCTACTGCTACCAACCAACTAGCTGCTAAACTTGAATCTGCTGCTACTGCAGCCGAGCAATTCGTGATTGCTGGTAAGGTGATTGGCGAGTCTGGCGAAACGTTAAGTGGAGCTTATGCAGACGTGGCGACAGATATGAAGAAGGTGGCTACTGAAACTAAGGCATATGAGGGACAAGTCAAGTCTGTTGCTGCCCAATTGAATAACTTAAATGCTGTATATGAGTTACAAATAAAGACTTTGCAAGCGCAAGTCAATGCCTACAAAGCGCAAAACGAAAAAGTAGATGCTGCAACCGCTCAAGTTGAAACGCTCGCTGCCAACGTGAAGGCAATGACCGAAACTGCTCAGGCTGTGCACAAGAGCGAAGAAGCCTATTTGGCTGGAGCTAAGCAGTTGGCTGCACAAGTGGCAGAGTTGAATAAAGTATATGGTAATATGTTGAATGCACTCTCCTAATAGTGCAATAATACCTTATTATATATAGTATATGGGTGGAGCGAAAAATTGTCCGGAGACTCCGAGACAAAAAATGATTAGCATGATGTACCTGGTGTTGACTGCCATGTTGGCGCTCAACGTCAGTGCTGCTATCCTAAATGGTTATGCGCAGGTCGATGATAGCTTGCATGCAACAATCGAAACTATGAATGAGGGCAACCGTGAAACATACTTGCAATTTAAAGCAGCATTGGATCAAAACCCAGAAAAGGTGCAACAGTGGTACGACAAGGCGATAGAGGTGCAAACCAACTCAAATGCTTTTTACGATTACGTACAGCAATTCAAGGATGAGATGGTGGCGCAGTCAGAGGGAAAGAGTGCTAAAAAAGATGCTAAAGTAAGAGAACTTAGCAAACAAGACGATACCAATGTACCTCAGCGGTATGCCATTAACGAAGGTAATGCATCTATCCTTAAGGATAAAATCAATGCATATCGAGAGTTCATGATTGATATTACTGGGGATAGCCCTGCAGTGGATGCTGAGTTGCGTCAGACTTTCAACACTCCCCGCGGAGTAAATGCCGAAGGTGACTCCATTTCTTGGGAGGATGCTTTGTTCAATGAAATGCCAATGTGTGCATGTATCACTGTTTTGACTAAATTGCAAAATGATATCCGCCATTGTGAAGGACGAGCGGTGCGTTTCTTGCTCACACAGACCGATGCTACCGACTTGCGTGTGAATAAGTTTAATGCCTATGTAATCCCATCCTCCAACTATGTGGTCAAAGGCAATAAGTATTCTGCGCAGATTATCTTAGCTGCTATTGATTCAACCAATGCACCAGAGTATTATGTCAATGGACAAAAGTTGAATAGCAATGGCCTGTATGAGGTGGTTGCAAACAATGTGGGTACACAAAAAATCTCGGGTAAGATTGGATATATGGATCAACAAGGTGTGATGCAATTTATTCCATTTGAACGAGAATATACCGTAGGAGAACCTAGTGCCACGGTCTCTAATATGGATCTCAATATCATGTATCGTGGTTATGATAATCCATGTTCGGTTTCTGTGCCAGGTATTAGCAGTACTGCGCTTGTGGTGAAATGCAAGCAGTCTAATATCACAGAGAAGAATGGATTATGGATCATCAAACCTAATGCCAATGCCGCCGATCAATTGGCTGTAGAGGTATATGCGCGTATCAATAATCAAGAGGTGTTGATGGGAACCCACTCATATCGTGTGAAGAACCTACCACGACCTGATGCTTATTTCGAAATCAATGGCGTCCCTACTGAGGAGACTAAGATTCCTCGTGCACAACTCATCAATCCAAAGAACCAGATTATAGCATCCTATGGCGCAGATGGATTGGTGCAAGCCAAATTTGAGATTACAGGTTTTCAAGTGAAATTGCCTACAGGTGCTTCTTTGGCAGTAAAGGGTAATAAATTTGATGATAAAGTATTAGCTGCTATTAAAAAGTTGAAACAAGGAAATACCATCAACTTAATGTACATCAAGGCCAAAGGACCTGATGGAAAGGAAATTCAGTTACGTGGTTTGCCGATAGAATTAAATTAATATATACGTATGAAAAAAATTAGTATTTTATGTTTGATGTTGTTGGGTAGTATCATGATTACTGCACAACATCAGATTGATTCGTTTTTTGACGAGATGGGAAGCGTGAATTTGACCACCACTCAAGGGTCAATCACAAGCACTAGCGAGTATAAGACCATCACCCATCGCAAAGATGATGTGGTTTGGGCGCGTATTGTATACCGCGTAATTGACATGCGTTTTAAGCAAAACTACCAATTATATACTCCTGTATCGCCTGAAGACCCACAATATAAGTCACTATTCAGAACAATGCTTGCCGCTATTCAAAACGGTATGCCTGTCTATGAAAAGTCTAGCGATATTGGTGATATCAAACCAACATTTGCTTTAGGGCCTATGCCTAAAGAGATGATTCCTACCATCTTGAATACCGATCGTACGGGTGAGTTAGGAGATGGCAATATCGCAACTTCTGAGTATATGCTCTTGAACTACGACTCTATTACTGACGAGATGAAGTTCAATGGCTATTCATATAGAAATTTTGTGCGTAACCAATTGAAATACATGATTCAAGAGGTAATTTTCTTTGATCGCCATTATTCTCGTTTGTTCAAGAAGATTATCGCTATTGCCCCTATGAATGCCGACAATGCATCTTTCTACGAGGGTATGCCTATTATGGAGGCATTGTATGGTCAAATTTTGTTTTGGGTGCCATTTGATGCGTTCCGCCCATATATGGCTAAACAAAATATGACCCCAAAAAAGAATGATAATCAAAGGATTACTTATGATGATTTCTTTGAGCAAAGAAAATATTCTTCATACTTGGTGGGCGCTAGCAATGTCTACAATCGTATGATTCCAGACTTGGTTTCTCCTCAACTCACAGGAGATGACCTGCGCGAGGCTATCAAAAAGGAGCAAGATCGTTTGGAAAACGAATTGCTGAATGTAGAACAAGATATTTGGGAATATTAATCTTAAAATAGGGCGGGGTAATACCTGCCCTTCCATTACAATGAAACGTCGTCCCCTCTTCAATATGCATTTCACCACCACGATATCCGTTTCGCTGGTGCTATTCCTTATAGGGCTAGAATGTGTGATATTGATGTCGGCACGCGAACTCATGCGGCACGTGCGTGAAAATGTGGCTCTGACCATTGTTATGAATGATGAGGTTACAACGGATGAAATCAAGCGCATGCAAACTTTGCTCAATGTCGCACCGTATTGCTCCGATGTGCAGTTCATTTCGCGCGAACAAGCGCTGCAAGAGCATATCGACAATCTGGGTGAAGATCCGCATAAGTTCTTGGGATACAATCCTTTGACGGATGCGTTTGAGATTCGTTTGAAAGAAAATTTCATGTCCGCGGATAGCATTGCCAAGATTGAGCAACAATTATTGCACCTTCCATATGTCAGCAAAATGCTATACCAAAAGGATGTCGTCAAAACCCTCGACCACAACCTAAACGAGATTTCTTTCATCTTATTGGCCATAGCGCTTGCTTTGCTCATTATTGCATTGGTCTTGATTGGCAATACGATTCAATTGCAGGTATACTCCAAACGATTCATCATCAATACCATGCGTTTAGTAGGCGCTACACCTTGGGTGATTAAGTGGCCTTTTATTCGTCGCAATATGTGGATGGGATTCTGGGCTGCTATGATTGCTTCTGCCATGATTGCTGCGGCATATTTCTATTGCATGAACCGCTTGGGCGTCATGCTTTTCCCTTTGACTAAAACGAATATTCTTTTCCTCGTATTCGTGGTATTGACGAGTGGAGTGGCTATTACTTTTCTAGCATCTTTAGCCGCTACCAATCGATATATTCGAATGAAAACCAATAATTTATATGAAATTTAATCTACCTAAATTCAATGCCATCCTAATTGCTATTAGTGTGGTTATTATTGTGCTTGGTTTTGCCCTCATGACTGGCGAACCAAGTGGCGCAACCGAATACAATCCTGATATCTTCTCTTTTCGTCGAATCACGGTTGGCCCTATGATTTCGCTCTTTGGTTTTATGTTGATGATTATTGCAATATTATTTAAATCTAAGAAAAAATGAGTTGGTGGGAAGCTTTATTATTGGGTATTATCCAGGGACTTACTGAGTTTCTGCCTGTGTCATCCTCTGGCCATTTAGAGATTGGCCAAGCCCTTCTTGGTACGGCAGGCGAAGAGAATCTTACGTTTGCGATTGTGGTGCATACGGCCACGGTGCTTTCTACCTTGGTTATTCTGTGGAAGGAAGTTGCACAACTCTTCAAAGGCACTTTCACCACTATCAAGTGGAACGAAGATAAGAATTATGTAGCCATGATTCTCGTCTCTATGATTCCTGTATTCATTGTGGGTATGTTTTTCAAGGAGCAGGTAGAGGCTTTCTTTGGCAGTGGTTTGTTGCTGGTGGGCATATGCTTGTGTGTTACTGCGCTTTTGCTTTATTTCAGCGAGTGGCTCAGCAAACGTCGTGCGGGGCTAGGGCACGAGGTTGGATACAAGGATGCCATCATCATCGGTTTAGCTCAAGCGGTAGCTGTATTGCCAGGACTTAGCCGTAGTGGTACTACTATCGCCACAGGATTGCTTTGCGGAGTGAAAAAAGAGAGTGTTACCAAGTTCTCTTTCCTGATGGTGCTTATCCCTATTCTGGGAGAAGCTTTCCTTGAATTACTCGACTTGCTAACCGGAGAGGTAGTATGCTCGCTAGGCATTCTTCCTATGGTAGTCGGCTTTTTGGCTGCATTCATTTCAGGATGCTTGGCTTGCAAGTTTATGATCAATATCGTGCGTCGTCAAAAACTGATATATTTTGCCATCTACTGCCTTTGCGCAGGTATCTTTGCTATTGTCTATGGACTTTGTTGAGGGGGAGATATTGGCTTTCGACAAACCCTATCGCTGGACCAGTTTTGATGTGGTAGGCAAGGCGAGATGGCTGCTTTGCCACAAACTGGGCGTCAAAAAACTCAAGGTCGGGCACACTGGGACGCTTGATCCATTGGCGACGGGTGTAGTGGTCGTATGTACTGGAAAAAAAACCAAACTGATTGACCAACTGCAAGCGCATCAAAAGGAGTATGTTGCTACTCTGCAATTGGGCGCTACTACTCCCAGTTTTGATCTTGAAAAAGAGATTGATGCCACCTACGCTACCGAGCATATCACGCGCGAGTTAATCGAGCAGGTGATTCCTACTTTCGAGGGAGAACAGTGGCAGGTCCCCCCCATGTTTTCTGCCGTGAAGGTGGATGGCAAAAGGGCGTATAAGTTAGCGCGACAAGGCGAAGAGGTGGAGCTCAAGGCCAAACTGCTGCTGATTGACGAGATTGAAATTCTGGCGTTTGATGCCAAGCAGATGCAACTCACTTTGCGAATCGTATGCTCAAAGGGTACGTATATCCGTGCGTTAGCGCGAGATATTGGGCAGCGACTCAATAGTGGTGCCCACTTGATTGCATTGCGCAGAACAAGAGTAGGGGATATTCGTGTGGAGGATTGTATGACTTTTGAACAATTTACAACTTTGATAGATAATGAAATTAAGTAACTTCAAATTCAAATTACCTGAAGAGCAGATTGCTCAATTTCCAAGTCGTTTTCGTGATGAGTCACGTCTGTTGGTGTTGCATGCTAAAACTGGCGAACTGGAACATAAAATGATGAACGATTTTGCTTCCTATTTCGATGAAGGAGATATAGTCATAGCCAACGATACCAAGGTTTTCCCTGCGCGTTTATATGCGCAAAAGGAAAAAACACTGGCCAATATCGAGGTTTTTCTTTTGCGCGAATTGCATCACGAAAATCGATATTGGGATGTGCTTGTTGACCCTGCTCGTAAGATTCGTATTGGCAACAAACTCTTCTTCGACGAGGATGCTACCATCGTGGCTGAAGTTATTGATAATACCACCTCTCGTGGACGTACCTTGCGTTTCCTCACCGATTATGAGGGAGATGACTTTGTCCAACACCTCTATGACATGGGTGTCACACCGCTGCCTAAGTATATCCACCGTCCGATGGATGAAGAGACGCTAGAGCAATACGAAGAGGTGTTTGGCGATTTGCCGGTGGATGAGATGGATGAAGAGCGCTATCAAACTATTTTTGCGCAAAAGATTGGTGCAGTGGCAGCGCCTGCTGCAGGTATGCATTTCTCCAAGAATCTGCTCAAGCGTCTAGAGATTCGTGGAGTAGATACCTACACCCTTACTTCGCACGTTGGATTGGGCAATTTCAAGGCGGTGGATGTCGAGGATCTATCCAAGCACAAGGTAGATAGCGAGCAGATCAGCATCTCTGAAGCCCTTGTCAATGCGGTGGACAAGGCGCATGAGAATAATAGACGTATTTGCGCGGTAGGCACCGAGGTGATGCGTGCGTTAGAGCATGTGGTAGGCACCAACGGTCAGCTGAAGGCATATGATGGATGGACCAACAAGTTTATCTATCCGCCATATGATTTCACGGTGGCCAATGCCTTTTTCGTGAATTTCTACATGCCTACTTCCACCCAACTGATGATGGTGGCGGCTTTTGGTGGGCATTCTACGGTGATGAAGGCGTATAATACTGCGGTCAAAACGGGTTATCGTTTTGGTGACTATGGCGATGCCATGCTCATCCTCAACGATTAACACCACACTACACCATACTACACAACACTACCCAACACTACCCCACACCATGACCGTCCGCATTGACGATAGCTGGCGACAAGTCTTGCAACCCGAGTTCGACAAACCTTATTTCGAGTTGCTCACCGATTTTGTACGCCAGGCGTATCGTACTACGCAATGTTTCCCTCCTGCGGGTCAGATTTTTCGTGCTTTCGACTTGTGTCCTTTTGACAAGGTGCGCGTGGTGATTATTGGCCAAGACCCCTATCATGATGTCAATCAGGCACATGGACTTTGTTTCTCGGTGCAAGATGGCGTGCCTGCGCCACCTTCGTTGGTGAATATATACAAGGAGTTGCATCGTGATTTGGGCAAACCAATCCCTACTTCTGGCGATCTCACGCCTTGGGCGGAGCAGGGGGTGTTGCTCCTCAATGCCACGCTCACGGTTGAGGCGCACAAGGCGGGTAGCCACCAAGGTAAGGGGTGGGAAGAGTTGACGGATGCGGCTATCCAAGCCCTGAATCGTCAGCGCGAGCATATCGTGTTTATGCTTTGGGGCAGTTATGCGCAGCGCAAGGGGCAATATATCGACCGTCGCCGTCATCTGGTGCTGACGTCGGTGCATCCTAGTCCGCTGAGTGCGTATCGTGGGTTTATTGGCTGCGGACATTTCTCTCAAGCTAATAACTACCTGCAACAACACGGACAATCTCCTATATCTTGGTAATTCAAAATTCATAATTCATAATTCAAAATTATGAAAACCCTTCTCCTCATAGATGCTTATGCGATGATTTATCGCGCGTATTACGCTTTTATCCGTGCGCCCCGTATGAATTCGCGCGGCGAGAATACTTCTGCTATCTTCGGTTTCGTGGTCACGTTCGAAGATTTGCTCAAGCGCCTCCAGCCCACTCATATAGCGGTGGCTTTCGACCCTGCGGGCCCCACTTTCCGCCACGAAGCGTTCGAGCAGTACAAGGCGCAACGTCAGGAGACTCCTGAGGATATACGCTGGGCTGTGCCACGCATCAAGCTCATTCTCCAGGCGATGAATATCCCTGTGTTGGAAGTGCCTGGCTATGAGGCAGATGACGTGATTGGCACCATCGCCCACAAGGCAGAGAAAGAGGGCTTTGAGGTGTATATGGCTACGCCCGACAAGGATTATGGGCAACTTGTTACCGAGCATATCTATATGTATCGTCCGCGCCATACGGGTGGTTTCGAGAAGCTCGGACCGCAGGAAGTGTGCGAGAAATATGGCTTGCAACATCAGTCGCAAGTGATTGATTTGTTGGGATTGATGGGCGATAGTAGCGATAATATCCCTGGCTGTAAAGGAGTGGGGGAGAAGACTGCCGTGCAGCTGCTGCAGCAGTTTGGTTCGATTGAGAACTTGCTTGCCCATACCGACCAACTCAAGGGCGCGCTCCAGCGCAAGGTGCAGGAGCAGGTCGAGGATATTCGTTTCTCCTATTTCTTAGCGACTATCAAGACGGATGTGCCGATGGCTTTCGATGCCCAAGCCTTGGTTCGCCAAGAGAAAGATTGGGACCGACTGGCGCCTCTCTACCGCGAACTGGAGTTCCATTCGTTGCTCAAGCAGGCACCAAATAACGAGGAGAAAACTCTTAATTCAAAATTCAAAATTCAAAATTCAAAGAAA
>JAEIGA010003334.1_pt1 | contig 25210 bp, 21 predicted proteins | sample 9270691 | NCBI WGS metagenome assembly JAEIGA01 (sample SAMN17057246, study PRJNA624740) | gut metagenome | biome: biome; isolation source: fecal sample | host: Bos grunniens | place: China: Xizang | collected 2019
AAACGAGTGGCCGAACTCGTGCACCACAACGGGCTTGAAATAGGGGTTGTGGGCGGTGGTGAGGGTGTAGGAGTTGTAGATGCCGCCACCTCCGTAGGTGTCGGTGTTGGCAAGGATAATTAGGTGCTCGTAGTCGATACCCACCAACTGGTCGTGGATAAGGTGTACGCTGTTGGTTGTGAGGTAGCGAGGCGAGTAGAAGGTCATAAAATTTGAGTTTACAGCCGTCTGCTTCCAACTCTCATCCTGCGGAACGCTCACATCGCTCTGCTTCGATGGGCACTTCACCGCCACGACATTGAAGCGGTGCTTATGCTGTGCGAATGGCTCGTAGCGCATAATCTCGTCGCACGCCGCACGGGCATCCTCCATAAAGATGTTCATCTCCTCCTCGGTGTAGCCCTCCGCCATAATGGCAATGTCGATACACTCCTCGCTGTTGCCGCTCTTGAGGAGGTATTCGTGTGACACCGCATCGCGACCATTGAGGTTGCGAATTAACTTATCCTCGGGGTCAAGCGTGTGGCGCGAAGTGGCTGCGATTTTGCCCTTGTTGTCGAATAGGGTAGTCTCTACAATAACCTTCTGTTTGGGAAATGGCACAAGTTGTGTGAACTCAAAACTGCGAGTCGAGGTGGAAGCCTCGTCGGTTGTGAGCCACTCCTGGAAAAGACTTGAGAAGGAGTGGTAGTATAAAACTGCATCACTCTCTGCATCAATGATTTTTACCTCGCCATTTCCGCGTACGGGAACGCTGTCGAGATTCACTCGGCGACCCGCCCAGCGGTCAAAACGGGCAAATTCGTCGATGGCAATCATCTGCTGTGAGGAGTTGCCGACAAAGACATAATCGATGCGAAGTGTCGCATTTTGGAAATTTTCCTCAAATGACTGCGCGCGACCAATGCCGACGCAAAAGAGCGCCGCAAAGAAGAGAAATAAAGATTTTTTCATCGCTTTAAGCCTCATATTTATAACCCACGCCCTTGATTGTCACGATGTGGTCCTCGCCAATCTTCTGGCGCAACTTGCGGATGTGAACATCTATGGTGCGGTCGCCCACGATGACGCGACTACCCCATACGCGGGTATAAATCTCCTCGCGAGTGAAGAGTTTGCCTGGCTCGGAGTGGAGCAACTGAAGCAACGAGAACTCCTTGCGTGGGAGGGTGATGACCTCGTCGCCCTTCTTCACCTGATAGTGCTCAACATCAATCTCCAGCGGAGTCTTGGCATTCTCATCTACGGGTGTGATGCGCTTGAGGATAGCCTGCACGCGACTGCGCAGGATGTTCATCTTGATAGGCTTGTTGATATAGTCGTCGGCGCCAGCGTTGTAGCCCTGCAACTGTGTCTCCTCGGAACCTACTGCCGAGAGGAACACCACCATCACATTCTTCAGCGTTGCTGATTCGCGGATGGCCTTGCAGGTCTCGATGCCGTCCATAATAGGCATCATCATATCCAGAAGGATGAGGTGTGGTTTTACGGTGAGTGCCACCTCCAGACCCTCCTTTCCGTTGGATGCTGTGTGTACTTCATAACCGTCGCGCTCGAGGTTGTATTTTACGAACTCCAGAATGTCGGCTTCGTCGTCGATAAGTAATATTTTGTATCCCATGGTTGAATTTTTTTACAAATATAATAAAATTCCGAGCAAAAAAACGAATAACGAAGCGATAATTTACTTATATTTGCACATCTGTATGTTATAAAAATGGGTAACATATAAAACTACTGATGTAATGACTACTGAAAATTCTTTCCACGCGGCTCCAGTGGAGCCTATCGGCGATGCCGATAATGCGCTAAATGTAACTGTTGAGGATCAGGCAGAAGAGAGTGCTGCCCTGATTGATGAAACTAATGTAGAGGCTGCTATTGCGGCTGATTTTTCGGAGGAGGATGCTGCTCTTGACGCCGAGAAGGCGGGTCTTGCCATTGGCGAGGAGACACAGGAGGAGCTCTCGGCGGCAGATGTTGATAAGGATGATTTGAGCAGCAAGACAAAGCAGGAACTTGTCGAGTTGTTTGAGTCGTTGCTGGCAACCGAGCCAGTGCAGATTCTCCGCAAGAGTGTCGAGGCTATCAAGATTGCCTTCTATAAACTCCACCGCGCCGAGGTAGATGCTGCGCGCCGCAACTTTGAGGCGGAGGCGGGCGAGGGCGCCGAGTTCGTTCCACAGGTGGATGCTCTGGAGGTTAAGCTCAAGGATCTGTTCAAGCTCTACCGCACTCGCCGTGACGAGTATATCTCTAACCTTGACAGCATCAAGGAGGAGAACCTCAAGGTAAAACTCGCCATCATCGAGGAGTTGAAGGAGTTGGTTAACTCGGACGAGGCTCTGAACTCTACATTTGCAAAGTTCCGCGAGTTACAGCAGCGTTGGAAGGATACGGGTCTTGTGCCACAGCAGAAGGTGAAGGATGTGTGGGAGACATACAATCTCCATGTTGAGAACTTCTACAACTTCATCAAGATTAACAAGGAGTTGCGTGACCTCGACCTTAAGAAGAATTACGAGCAGAAGATACAACTCTGCGAGCAGGCGGAGGCGTTGATTACCGAGCCTTCGATTGTCGAGGCGTTCCACAAGTTGCAGAAGTTGCACGACGAGTGGCGCGAGACAGGTCCTGTGGCAAATGAGTATAAGGAGGCTCTGTGGGAGCGCTTCAAGACCGCTTCGAGCCGCATCAACAAGCAGCATCAGGAGTACTTCGACGCAATCAAGCAGGAGCAGTTGAAGAATCTTGAACTCAAGAGCGAGTTGTGTGCAAAGACCGAGGCGTTGGCTGACCACCCTTACTCTTCACGCAAGGAGTGGAACAAGGCGAGCGAGCGCCTGATTGAGATTCAGAAGATATGGCGCACGATTGGTTTTGCGCCAAAGAAGGATAATACACGCATCTATGAGCGCTTCCGTGCAGCGTGCGACCGCTTCTTTGAGGCGAAGCGCAAGTTCTACGAGGGCGTGAAGAGCGAGATGGAGCATAATTTGCAACTCAAGCAGGAGATTTGCGAGGCTGCCGAGGCTTTGCAGAACAGCGAGGACTGGAAGCACGCAACCGAGGAGTTGATTGCCCTCCAGGCAAAGTGGAAGCAGGTGGGTGCCGTGTCGCGCCGTTATGCCGACCAGGTGTGGAAGCGATTCCGCGCGGCGTGTGACAACTTCTTCGAGCGCAAGGCGAAGCACTTTGCAAGCATCGAGGATGAGCACGAGGTGAACCTGCAGAAGAAGTTGGCTCTTATCGAGCAGATGCACGCAGCCGACATCAAGGCGGGCGGCTACGATATGATTAAGGATTTCCAGCGCCGCTGGAGCGAGATTGGTTATGTGCCAATCAAGCAGAAGGATGCGGTGCAGAAGAAGTATAAGGAGGCTGTGGATGCAATGTTTGCCGTATTGCGTGGCTCGGAGCGTGACCGCTCGATGAACCGCTTTAAGGAGCGTCTGCAGGGTATGAAGTCAGGTGCCGAGAAGCGTATGCGCTCGGAGCGTGAGCGACTTTATAATAAAGTGCGCCAGATGGAGCAGGATATTGCTCTGCTGGAGAACAACATTGGTTTCTTCTCGAAGTCGAAGAATGCTGATGCGATGATTGCCGACATCCGCGACAAGATTGCAAAGGCAAAGCAAGAGTTGCAACTCACAATCGAGAAGATTAACCTTATCGACAGTTACTCTTCGGAGGGTGGCGATAGCAAGGAGTAGAAGAAAAGAGAGAGATTTATACGCGAGGTCGGATTCGGGGCTCAACGCCGCGAGCCCGACCGTTGCGATGAAAAAGGATAGTTAGGATAAAATAGGTAAATATTTAACATTGATAAGATTATGAAATTGAGCAAGCCAAAGTACATCTTCGTGACTGGAGGTGTGGCATCATCACTGGGTAAGGGTGTTATCTCTGCATCTGTAGCGCGTCTGTTGCAGGCACGCGGTTATTCTGTAACGGTTCAGAAGTTTGATCCATACATCAATGCTGACCCAGGACGCTTGAACCCTTATGAGCACGGCGAGAGCTATGTGACAGAGGATGGTACAGAGTGTGACCTCGATTTGGGTCACTACGAGCGTTTCACCTCAATCACCACTACAACAAATAACACAGTAACAACAGGTAAGATCTATCAGAGCATCCTCGAGAAGGAGCGTCGCGGCGAGTATATGGGTAAGACCGTTCAGGTTATCCCTCACATCACCGACGAGATTAAGCGTCGCGTGCAGTTGCTCGGCGCAACAAAGAAGTATGATGTAATCATCTCGGAGATTGGTGGTACTGTGGGTGATATCGAGTCATTGCCTTACATCGAGTCTGTTCGTCAGTTGCGTAACGAGTTGGGTTATCAGAACTCATTGCTCATCCACTTGGCGTGGGTGCCTTATATGGCAGTAGCGAGCGAGCTCAAGACAAAACCAACACAGCACTCTGTGAAGGAGTTGCAGTCGGAGGGAGTGCAGCCAGATGTATTGGTATTGCGTGCCGAGCACAGCCTGCCAGAGGATGTACGCCGCAAGGTGGCTCTGTTCTGTAATGTTACACAGGACGCCGTTGTGGAATCAGTTGATAAGCCAACAATCTATGAGGTGCCATTGAGCATGCGCGAGCAGCACTTGGACGATGTAATCCTCCGTAAGTTGGGTATCGAGGATAACGGCGAGCCAGATATGTCGGCTTGGAGCGAGTTCGTTGAGAAGATTAAGAACCCAAGCAAGCGCGTTGAGGTCGCTTTGGTGGGTAAGTACACCGAGTTGCCAGATGCTTATAAGTCAATCAACGAGTCATTCATCCACGCTGGTGCTGCCAACAACTGCAAGGTGAAGGTGCACTATGTGGCTGCCGAGGAGATTAACGCAGGTAATGTAGCCGAGTTGCTCGGTGGTGTATCGGGCGTGTTCGTTGCTCCTGGTTCGGGTGTTCGTGGCTTCGATGGTAAGATGGAGGCTGTGCGCTATGCTCGCGAGAATAATGTTCCTTTCTTCGGTATCTGCCTCGGTATGGAGAGCGCCGTTGTTGAGTTCGCACGCAATGTGATGGGTATCAGCGACGCAAACTCACGCGAGATGGATCCAAAGACAAAGGCTCCAGTGGTAGATATTATGGAGGAGCAGAAGAAGGTGACCTTGAAGGACGGCACAATTATGCGTCTGGGTGGTTACGCTTGTTCGTTGAAGAAGGGCTCGACTATTGCCAAGGCTTACGGCAAGGAGTCTATCGTTGAGCGTCACCGTCACCGCTATGAGTTCAATACCGACTACCTCGAGCAGTTCGAGCAGGCTGGTATGAAGGCTGTGGGTATGAACCCAGAGACTGGTTTGGTTGAGGCTATCGAGTTGGAGGGTCATCCTTGGTTTGTGGGTACACTCTTCAACCCAGAGTATCATAGCACAGTTGCAACACCTGCTCCATTGTTCGTGTCGTTCGTTGCGGCAGCGTTGGAGTATCAGAAGTCAAAGAAGGCGGCAGAGAAGGCCGATAAGTAGTAATTTTTAATAAATCGAAATGGATAAGAAATCAGTCATTGGAGTTGTCCTTATGTCGATGATTTTCATCGGCTATATGGTTTACAACTCTCGTCAGCAAGCGAAATATCAAGAGTATATGGCGCAGGTGCAGGTCGAGGAGCAGGCACTTGCAGAGCAGCAGGCCCAGGCCGCTGCCGAGTCTGCGGTAGCAGCGGATTCTGACAGTTTGCAGTTGAGCGCAGCGGAGTTGGCTCTGCAGCGTGAGAAGGAACTCTTTGGTGAGAGCCTCGTGGCAGCCAAGGCGGGTGAGGCGCAGACCCTCACAATGTCAAACGACCTTTTGTCGGTGGAGTTCTCTACCCGAGGTGGTATGATGACCAAGGCGGTGCTGGAGGACTACACAAAGTATGCTCCAAAGGGCGAGCGCAACGAGAAGATTTCGTTGTTTGACCCCGAGACTGCGATGTTCGATATGGAGTTCTATGTGAAGAACGGACTCAATAATGTGAAGGTTAATACTTCAGAGTATATATTCTCAACCGAGGGCGTACGCCGCGCAGAGGACTATCAGACTCTGGCGATGCGTCTTGAGGTGAGCCCAGGTGCTTTCGTTGTCTATGAGTACACGCTCTACGACAAGAAGGAGCCTTCACGCGACTACCTGATTGACTTCAATGTGAGATTGGAGAACCTCTCGCCAGTGATGGCACAGCAATCTACTCTGGGTCTTACTTGGAGCAACCGCACATTCCAGAACGAGCGCAGTTACAAGACCGAGAATATGTACACTACACTCTCTTACCGCCTGCCAGGCGAGGATGATGTAGAGGACTTGGGCATGAGCGAGGATAGCAAGTCGAAGCAGGTGCAGAGCGAGGTAAACTGGGTGGCTTTCCGCCAGCAGTTCTTCTCGCAGACATTCATCGCACACTCTAACTTCGCATACGCCGATATGGGCTTCACAACCGAGGAGAAGGGCTCTGGTTACCTGAAGCACTACACATCGCGTATGGGTGTGAACTACACTCCACAGACCACCGCGTACAACTTCTCAATCTACTGCGGTCCTAACAAGTATCCTATCCTTCAGGATGTTGTGGGTGCTGATGGCGAGAGCATCGCTATGGAGCGCCTTATCCCGCTGGGTGGCTGGCTTGTGGGCTGGTTTAACCGCTGGGTGGTTATCCCAGTGTTTGATTTCTTGAGCAAGTATATCGCAAACTTCGGTATCATCATCTTGATTTTGACAATATTGGTAAAACTCTTGATCTTCCCATTGACTTACAAGAGCTACCTCTCGACTGCCAAGATGCGTGTTATCAAGCCAGAGATGGATGCTTTGAACGAGAAGTATCCCCGTCAGGAGGATGCGATGAAGAAGCAGCAGGAGTTGATGAACCTCTATAAGAAGGCTGGTATCAGTCCTATGGGTGGTTGCTTGCCAATGCTTATTCAGATGCCTCTGTTGTGGGCTCTGTTCCGCTTCTTCCCTGTAAGTATTGAGTTGCGTGGTAAGTCATTCTTGTGGGCCGACGACTTGTCATCTTACGATAGCATTATCGACCTTCCATTCACAATCCCATTCTATGGCGACCATGTCAGCCTCTTCTGCTTGCTGATGAGTGTTGCGATGATTGGCTTCTCGTATGTGAACTACCAGCAGAACTCTGCTGCATCGGGTCAGATGGCGGGTATGAAGTTTATGATGGTATATATGATGCCAGTGATGATGCTCTTCTGGTTTAACGACTACGCATCAGGTTTGTGCTACTACTACCTCTTGTCACAGCTCATCACAATGATTCAGATGACTAGTATGCGCCGTTTTGTGGATGATGACAAGATTCGCTACATTATGGAGCAGAACAAGGCCAAGCAGAAGAACAAGAAGAAGTCGAAGTTCCAGCTTCGTTACGAGGAGTTGATGCGCCAGCAGGAGGAGATGGCTCGTCAGCAGGCGAAGCGTAAATAATGTTTCCCGCTAGGGTAAAGTAAAAGAGGTTGTCCGATGTGGACAACCTCTTTTTTTGTGCGGTTACGCCTTAAATAATATAAGGTGTGTTATCGCTTTAAGAGATACTTAATCACCAGATAACCGCCTACAATCTGTGTAAGCATACCAGGGATGCCGAGGCGCAAATCCTGCAAAGCCGCCTCGATGCTGCCAGTGTAAGCCCACTCGAAGAGCGAACCAACCACCTGATAAGTTGCAACAACAGCCGCCAACAATGCGATAGATACCTTGCCGAAGCGTGATGCAACATAGCCTGCCGATACCGCCAGGATTGACGACTTAACCAGGATAGGCACCAATACCGCTGCCGCTGGCATACCGAACAGGATGTGGTTGCACAGAGGCGAGAGGAGCGCTGTGAGCAGACCTACCTTCCAGCCGTACTTGTAAGCACCCACCAGAGTGAAGAAGTAAATCGGCAACAAAATCATACCGCCCTGTGGCACGAGGTGGCAGAGCTGTGGCAACGCGATGTTACCAAGGATGAAAAGTGTTGCTGCGATGTAAGTTTTTGCTTCGTTGTACTTCAACGAATAGAGTTTGATACTTGTAACTTGCATACTCTCTTTTTTTATGTTATTAATTTTTATTTTTTGCTCGCTTCTGCGAACTACTTATTGTGTGAAGTAGTTACGCAAAAATTCTACCAAGATGCGCTGTGGGCGGCAGAAATATTTTCATTTCCGCTCTTTGGCGGTGCTAAAGGCTTGCTACAAAATCATCTATCGCCTTGAGGCTCTGCTCGATTGTGGAGCATCCCAGGCATAGTTTCTCGACGGGACAGATGTCCGTACCCGCGCGGTTGATGATGTTTTTTACAACCTTGCCGTAGTCGGTTGGAATGTTGTTCTCGGTGAGCAACTCCAGCGCCGACTCGCTTATCACCTCGGCATAGACCCACTCGACACCGCCCGCCACCATCAGTACGGCAGCGCCCTTGCCCACAACCTTGTCGGCAAGCATTGCACCCTTGAGCGCCTCGGGCTCGGTGTGCAGAAGGTGGTGCAGGTCCTTCACTCCACGCTGGTGGAATGTGCGCGTGATGTCACCATTCAAGATGACACACGAACACCCCTCGGCGTGGAGCCTATGGATGAGCATTTGCTTCATTGCTAAAACTCGCGACCCTGTTTCAAATCCTCGATGTACTTGTCGATGCGGCGCATCTGGCGAGGGATGTCGATGCGCTGTGGGCAGTGCTCGTTACACTGCTTGCAGCCCACGCAACGGTCTGCCTGACGCTCCTTCTCCACTGCACGCTCATAGCCCACAAGGAATGCGCGGCGCGCCTTGCGGAAGTTCTCGTCCTGCGATGAGCGCGAGAGGTTGCCCTCGTTCACGCACTTGTTGTAGTGCAGCAGGATGGCTGGGATGTCCAGACCATAAGGGCAAGGCATACAATACTTACAATCGTTACAAGGGATGGTAGGGTATTGCAACATCAACTCCGCAGTCTCGAAGAGGAACTGCTTCTGCTCGTCGGTAAGTTCCACCAATGGAGCGTATGTGCGGATGTTATCCTGCAAGTGCTCCTCGTAGGTCATACCGCTCAATGCTGTGAGCACCATAGGGTAAGAACCTACAAAGCGGAAAGCCCACGATGCCACACTGCGCTCTGGCTCCTGCTCCTGCAAACGAGCAGAAATGTGGTTTGGTACATTCGAAAGACGACCACCCAACAGAGGCTCCATAATAACGATAGGTATGTTGCGCTTCTCCAACTCGGCGTAGAGGTACTCGGCATTGACATTATTGCCGCGCGCGTTCTGCCAGTCGGAGTAGTTCATCTGAATCTGGATGAAGTCCCAGTGCACCTTCTCGTGGTAGGCGAGGATATGGTCAAAGACCTCCTTTGAGCCGTGGAACGACCAGCCGAGGTTGCGAATCTTACCCTTCTTGCGCTCCTCGATGAGGAAGTCGAGGATGCCGTTGTCAATGAAGCGCTCCTCGAATGAGCGGATGCTGCTACCGATGTTGTGTAAGAGGTAGTAGTCAATAGTATCCACCTGCAACAACTCAAACGAGCGGTTGTACATCAGGATTGAGTTCTCGCGTGTGAAGTTAGAGAAGTTCGACATCTTGGTTGCGATGAAATACTTATCGCGTGGATGACGGCTCAAGGCGTTACCAGTCGCACCCTCCGAACGACCCTGACAATATACGGGCGATGTATCGAAGTAGTTTACGCCGTGTGCGATGGCGTAGTCCACCAATTCATTAATCTTCTCCTGATCCAATTCGTCACGACCATTCTCTCCCTTACGCATAGGCCAGCGCATACAGCCGTAGCCCAGGATGGATACCTTATCATTAGTGTTGTGGTTGGTGCGATATGTCATCTTGTCGGTTGGCACATCCTCATCATCCACATCGTATGGGTCAAACTTTAGATTGCTTGGCTTGCAGCCCGTAAGTGCCGCAACCGTGAGGGCAGAGCCCGCGCCCAGACGCGCCAGGAACTCGCCACGACCAATATTATTATTTTTCTTCTCCATAGCGGCTTTTGTTATAATGTTCTGTGTTCTGAAAATCCCTTTACATAGATAGCGCTGAATGGTCGTGCAGGGCAGAGGTTCTCGCACGCACCACAACCGATACAGCGGTGTTTGTTGATTGTTGGAATCTTGCGTGAGCGACGATTCTCCTTGTCGATAGGCACCATTGTGATAGCACCCGATGGGCAGTGGCGCTCGCAGTTACCGCACTCCACCTCGTCGGTGATGACGATACAGTTCTTACGCACCCACACAGCGTGACCGATGCGTGTAGAGGTCTTCTCGGCAAGAGTCAGAGGCTTGATAGCGCCCGCAGGACATACCTGTGAGCAGTTGTTACACTCTGGACGGCAATATCCCTTCTCGTATGACATCGTAGGTTGCATAAAGGTCTTGAGGTCGGCCGATGGGCGCAACACCTGATTAGGACACGCCGCAACGCAGAGTTGGCAACCCGTACAGTGTGCCGCCATATTTCGCGCGCTCTCGGAGCCTGGAGGCGTCAGCGGAGTCTTGCGGTTTGGGGCCTGCTTGTCGATGATGGTTGCATAACCGCCATCCACCTTCATCTCCTGTGCCTTGGCAGCCGATGCAGCGAGCAGGGTGGCACCCACAAGGAAGTTCTTGCGTGACTTATCTACTGGCGCTTCTGCCTTTTCAGCCTTCTCTGCCTTTGTACGGAGCGTATATTTGATAGCCCCCTTGCTGCAACTCTCGATGCAGTCGAAGCATACTACGCAACGGCTATAATCAATCGAGTGGTTCTCGACATCGATGCACGATGACTTGCAGTTGCGACCGCAACGCTTGCAGTCGATACACTTTGTAGTGTCGATGACTGGCTTAAAGAGCGAGAGGCGTGACAATGCGCCAAGCACCGTACCCACCGGGCAGATGGTATTGCAGTAAGTTCTGCCACCACGCCAAGCCAGATAGCCCACCACGATGAGAGTGACGGCAGCCACAGCGAATGTAGCCCACGAGCCAATCCACACCTCGGTAGAGTAGAATGCGTAACTATCAACTCTCTCGGCGAGGAATGCCAACACATTGTTTCCCCACTTCCAAAGTGGAGAGAGGAGGTTCTGCGCGATGCGTCCGTATGCGCTGTAAGGTGCAACAAGGATGGCGATAGCACCAAAGCCAGCGACCATCGCTGCTACAAACGCTACGAGCACACCCCAACGCAACCAACTCTTCGCTGGAGAGTAACTGAAGCGGTTACGCTTGCGCTTACCCGCAAAGTGCGAGAAGATGTCCTGCATAACGCCGAGCGGACAGATAACCGAGCAGTAGATGCGTCCAAACAGGAGCGTCATCGCTACCAAAAAGATTACTACGCCCACATTGAGTGCCAGAATGGCGGGCAGGAATTGGATTTTCGCCAGCCAACCCAACCACGCGTGGAGTGTTCCCGTGAAGTCGAGGAACAGCAGCGTGATAAGTGCAAAGCAGAGGGCTGCGGCAACAACTCTGAATTTTCTTAACATAACTCTATAATTTTTATTTTGTTTGTTCGGTTAGTAGTGGCAACTACTTGGGAGTAGTCGTGACTGGTTGTAAAGATAGTCAAAAAATCGGAAATAGTTGCATATTAATGCAAAAAAATGCTACAAATATTTCGCGGTGCTTCTGTCTAAAGCGATGGCGGTGAGGGCGGCGCGTGACCAAATTTGACATTTTCGGGGCGCGAGGTCTAATTTTTTTGGAGAAATAGTAGTATTTCTAAAGATTTTTGATGATATTTGCATTATTATTACCCAAAGAGAATGCGTAAATTTGATTACATAATCGTAGGTAGCGGACTCGCTGGATTATATGCCGCCTGGAAGGCTTCGCTGAAGGGTAGTGTGGCTGTAATCACCAAGTCGATGGTTCGCGAGAGCAACTCTTTCAATGCTCAAGGTGGTATTGCCGCCGTTACATCACTTGACGATAATCCCGAAATCCATAAGTCTGACACGCTGATTGCGGGTCGAGGTCTGTGTGAGGATCGTTCGGTGGAGATTCTTGTGAACGAGGGTCCTGACCGCATCGAGGAGATTATCGCCGAGGGTATGAAGTTCGACACCGAGAACGGTGCGCTGGCTTTAGGTCTGGAGGGTGGTCACCACAAGCGCAGAATCCTCCACGCGGGTGGCGATGCTACGGGTCGCTGGATTACCGAGTTCGCAATCTCGAAGGTTGCCGAGCGCGATAACATCACAGTCTTTGAGAACACCTTGCTGCTCGACCTTCTGGTTGAGAACAAGACCTGCTATGGAGTGCGTTGCTGGAGTACAAACGAGGCGCTGACCGATGCTGTGGAGGGCGGCGAGGAGGTGATGCTCTTTGCTAACCATGTGTTCCTCACTTCGGGCGGTACTTCGGCTATCTATGCACGCACAACAAATCCGCAGACAACCGTGGGCGACGGCGTTGCGATTGCCTACAAGGCGGGTTGCCGTATTCTGGATATGGAGTTTATCCAGTTCCACCCCTCGGGCTTGTATCTGAAAGATTCGTCGCAGGCGTTCCTCATCAGCGAGGCTGTCAGAGGCGAGCGCGCGCATCTGTTGGGTAAGGATGGTAAGCGATTTATGGTGCCTATTCACGAGTTGGCTGAACTTGCGCCCCGTGATATTGTGGCACGCTCGATATTCAAGCAGATGCGTCAGGATGGAATGCCTTATGTGACTCTGTCGCTCAAGCACCTCGACCCTACTATGATTTTGAAGCGTTTTCCGGGCATCCACGCCAAGTGTAAGGAGTTTGGCTATGACCTCACGCAGGAGATTCCCGTTGCGCCAGCGGCTCACTACTCGGTGGGTGGCGTGATGTCGAACAACGATGGTCGCACCGATGTTAAGCGTCTCTATGTGTGTGGCGAGGTGGCGGCTACGGGTATTATGGGCGCAAACCGCTTGGCGTCGAACTCACTCATAGAGTGCTTGGTCTTTGCTAACCGCGCCGTTGAGGATAGTGTGAAGGTGGGCGCAGTTGAAGCGTACCCAGAATTCCTCAAGCAGTATAGCCGTGATGATGCCAACGAGGCTCTTTATCTTGAGGTGCGACAGCAGGTAGCAGAGATTATGAATACCTATGCAGGCATTATCCGCAGCGAGGAGGGACTCAAGGAGGGACTCAAGGAGATTGAGAAACTTCGCAACATCATCAAGCAAAAGCAGGATGAGCGAGGCGGAGAGCCTAATCGCGAATACTATCTTGAGGCGTCGCGCCGTTTGTTGTGCGTGGCACGCCTGATTATGTCGCCAGCGCTTCTGCGTAAGGAGAGTCGTGGCGGACACTATCGTGAGGATTACCCTTGCGCCGACGAGGCTTATGCTCTGCACTCTGTGCAGCGTCGTGGCGAGGAGATTACCACAGCACCAGTGAATGGAAACTTTTTTAACTTTTAGTCGATATGCAGTACGAAAACTTAATCAACAAGCTTCTCGATCTGGGAATTGAGGAGGATATCAATACAGGAGACATTACCACCGAGTCAATCATCCCCGAGTCGATGAACGCGGTGGCTACGATGACAGCCAAGCAGGAGGGTGTAATCTCTGGTTTGGAGATTGTGAAGATGGTTTACGACCGCTTCCAGAGCGATGTTGTCTTTACACCTTACTTCAAGGATGGTGACTTCGTGAAGAAGGGCGATGTTATCCTCAAGATTGAGGCTACCTATCCTACGCTGTTGCGTGGCGAGCGTCTGTCGCTCAACCTCTTCCAGCGTATGTGTGGTATCGCAACCGAGACTGCAAAGTATGTAAAGGAGTTGGCTGGCACTTACACCGAGCTCTTGGATACCCGCAAGACCGCTCCAGGCTTGCGCGTGTTGGATAAGTTGGCGGTAAAGCACGGCGGCGGCACAAACCACCGTATGGGTCTTTACGATATGGCGATGATTAAGGATAACCACATCAAGATGGCTGGCGGCATCACAAAGGCCGTTGAGCAGGTGCGTGCGCGCATTGCCGAGGGCATCAAGATTGAGGTGGAGACCACAAACCTCGACGAGGTTAAGGAGGCTATCGCAGCGGGTGCTGACATCATTATGCTTGACAATATGAGCAACGAGGCTATGGCGGAGGCTGTGGCAGTAATCAACGCCGCAGAGAAGGGTATCAAGACCGAGGCATCGGGTAATATGAGCATCCCTCGCCTGATTGAGGTAGCCGCTACTGGTGTCGATTACATCAGCGTCGGTGCCTTGACTCACACCGTTAAGGCTATGGATATCAGCATGAATATCCAGGTTGAAAAATAAGAAACTTTCTATGTCTATGACTAATAGTGAACTTGCACAGCGAATAGAGCAACTCAAGAAGGAGAAGAACGCTGTCATCCTCGCCCATTACTACACCTTGCCCGAGGTGCAGGCTGTAGCCGACTATCTCGGCGACTCGCTTGCCCTGTCAGTGAAGGCGCGCGACATCGAAGCGCCCATCATCCTATTTGCAGGTGTGAACTTTATGGCGGAGACGGCAAAGGTGCTCTCGCCAAACAAGAAGGTGCTCATCCCCGTTCCCGAGGCTGGTTGTTCGCTTGCCGAGTCTTGTGAGGCGGCGGCGTTGGCTCGCCTGAAGGAGCAGTATCCCGACCATAAGGTGGTGTCGTATGTGAACACCTCGGTGGAGGTGAAGGCCTTGACCGATGTTTGCTGTACCTCGACAAACGCCTTGCAGGTTGTTGAGAGCATTCCTGCTTCGCAGCCTATCATCTTTGCGCCCGACCGCAACCTTGGTTCGTATATCCAGAAACTGACGGGTCGCGATAATATGGTCATCTGGGATGGTGCTTGCACCGTTCACGAGGAGTTCTCGTTGGAGAAGATTCTCGCACTCAAGAAGCAGAACCCTGCGGCGAAGATTGTGGCGCACCCAGAGTGTCGTGCCTATATTGTTGAGGTGGCCGACTATGTTGGCTCTACGGCTGGCATCCTTGATTTCTGCGGTGAGGACTCTGCAACAGAGTTTATCGTAGTGACCGAGGCGGGTATTCTTGCTGAACTTAAGAAGCGCTACCCCGAGAAGTGCTTTATCCCAGCGCCTCCCGAGGATTCGACCTGTGCTTGCAACGAGTGTCGCTATATGAAGATGGTTACGCTTGAGAATATCCTCTCGTGCCTTGAGAGCGAGTCGCCCGAGGTGCATCTTGATGAGGAGGTGCGTTTGGCGGCGGAGCGTTCAATAAAGAATATGGTCGCTATCAAGTAAAACACTCGTTATACAATATTAAAGGGAATATGAGAAAATGACTGCTGACTATGGGTCGGCAGTCTTTTTTTTTGTTTAGTGGAAAAATCGAACAGAAACGATTATTTTGATATAATAGACCTTTTTTTGCTAAAAATGTTCAATATGACCATCTTTTGTCGTAATTTTATGATGAAAATGGTTTAAAAAGTTTTGATATTGTAAATTATTGCTATCTTTGCATTGCATTTTTAATTTTGAGAAATAGGCGAAATGGAGGATAAGCAAAATATGAATGTCGAGAGCGGCAACGCTCTGTTTACCTATATCCATAGCAAGGATTACAATGTGATCATCAACGAGAACAATGTCCCCCGTGTCTTCGGTCGTGGTGGTATCTTCATCTGTCTGAAGGGCGAGGGCTATGTGATTATTGATGAGAATAAATATCAACTTCGACCAGGCACGCTCTGCGTCGCATTCCCTGGCACTATCATCCAGGGCTTCTATCGTGGCGAGGGCTTCGAGAGTTACACTCTGCGTATCGCAACCAACTTCCTGCGTGAGTTGGATATTCCCTCGGCGAGTTCTATCCTTATGCTTATGCGCGAGAACCCTTGTATGGTGCTCACGCCCGAGCAGTTGGATGGTATTCTCGACATCTGCCATATGATGCAGCAGAAGGATTCGCGTCGCGACCACCCCTTCCGCGAGCAGATTAATGCCCAGATGTTGAGGGTGCTGTGTCTGGAGTTGGCGGGCGTCTATGCCCAGCATATCCCAGTGAAGCGTGAGCCTTGCTCGCGTCAGGATATGACCTTCCGCCGTTTCCTCTCGTTGTTGGCAACCGACATTACCATCTCGCGCGAGGTGCAGTATTATGCCGATAAGTTGTCAATCACGCCCAAGTATCTCACAATCATCACACGCCAGATTTCGGGTCGCAGCGCCGCAAGTTGGATTACCCACTCGGTAATTCTCAATGCCAAGGCTCTGCTCTCGACCACGCAACTCACCGTGCAGCAGGTGTCGTCACGACTGAACTTCCCCAATCCGTCGTTCTTCGGTCAGTACTTCCTGCGCCATACGGGTATGACACCAAAGGAGTTCAGGCGTTCAAAACTATAAAACATCAAGACGATGACATCACTCTATGATAATATAATCTTTGGTCCTGTGCGTTCGCGCCGTCTGGGTCTTTCGCTGGGTGTTAATCTGTTGCCCGTGGAGTCGAAGTTGTGTAATTTCGACTGCATCTACTGCGAGTGCGGCTGGAACGATGACCATATCGGCAAGCGCCGTTTCAATGCAAGAGAGGATGTGCGCGCGATGTTGCGCGATGTGCTCTCGAAGATGGTGGGCGAGGGTACGCCACCCGATGTGATTACCTTTGCGGGAAATGGCGAGCCTACGATGCACCCCGAGTTTGAGGCTATCATCGACGATACGATTGCCCTGCGTGATGAGTTGTGCCCTGCGGCGAAGGTCTCGGTGTTGAGCAACGCAACGCAGATTCATCGTGAGGATGTGCGCCGTGCGCTGAAGAGGGTGGATAATAACATCCTGAAATTGGACTCGGCATTTGATGCGACGGTGCAACTTGTGAACAAGCCTGTGGGCAGTTACTCGGTGGAACGCACTGTCGAGATGATGAAACTCTTTGAGGGTCAGATGATTTTGCAGACTATGTTCCTGCGTGGCGAGTATCTCGGTCAGAGGGTGGATAACACCACCGAGGAGCAGGTGGCGGCGTGGCTGCGTCTGGTGGAGCAGATTGCTCCGCGTCAGGTGATGGTCTATTCGCTCGACCGCGACACACCTTGCCAGACGCTCGAAAAAGTCAGTCGCGAGGAGTTGCAGCAGATTGCGGCAAGGGTCGAGGCGCTCGGCATAACCTGTTCGGTCGCATAATAGAAGAAATAGTTTGGTCATATAACACAAAATTCGTATATTTGTGAATATGGAGTCTAGAGAACAAGTAACATACGATTTGCTATATAAGGTCAATTCCCCTGCGGAGTTGAAGCAACTCTCGATTTCGGAACTCACGCGTTACTGCGCCGAGTTGCGCCGTTACATCATCGAGGAGTGCTCGAAGAACCCGGGTCACCTGGCCTCAAGTCTAGGTACAATCGAACTGACGGTTGCCATCCACTATGTCTTTGATGTGCCACACGACAACCTTGTGTGGGATGTCGGACATCAGGCGTATGCACACAAGATTATCACCGGTCGCAGGGATTTGTTCCCCACAAACCGCAAGTTGGGTGGCATCAGCGGCTTCCCGCGTATGGCGGAGAGCGAGTATGACTCGTTTGGTGCGGGTCACTCATCGACCTCAATCTCGGCAGCGTATGGTATGATGAAGGCGGCGGAGTTGCGCGGCGAGGATAGCCACACGATTGCCGTCATTGGTGATGGCGCGATGACTGGCGGTCTGGCGTTCGAGGGTCTGAACAATGCGGGAGACAAGAAGAATGGCCGTCTGCTGGTGATTTTCAATGATAACGAGATGGCGATTGACGAGGCTACGGGCGCTCTGGATGGCTATCTCGCGAGAATGTCCACCTCGCAGTTCTACAACCGCCTCAAGCGCGGTATGTGGAGCATCCTGGGTCATATCCCTCCCGTGTTGCGCTTCTGCCAGACGGTGGGCAATGCCATCAAGCAGGGCCTGTTGAAGAATAGCAACCTCTTTGAGAGTCTTAACTTCCGTTATTTTGGTCAGTTGGATGGCCACAATGTGGCGGAGTTGGTGCGTATGTTGCGCGCGTTGAAGGATATTGACGAACCAAAGTTGCTGCACATCATAACAAAGAAGGGTAAGGGCTACTCGCCAGCCGAGGATAACCAGTCGGTGTGGCACGCCCCAGGTCGCTTTAACCCCGAGACGGGCGAGCGCATCCCATCAAACAATTCCGCATCACGCTATCAGGATGTCTTTGGCGAGACTCTGCTCGAGTTGGCGCGTCAGGACGATAAGATTGTGGGTATCACACCCGCTATGCCTTCGGGATGCTCGCTCAACATTATGATGCGCGAGATGCCCGAGCGTTGCTTCGATGTGGGTATCGCTGAAGGTCACGCCGTGACATTCTCTGCGGGCCTGGCGGCGGGAGGTATGCACCCCGTCTGCAACATCTACTCATCGTTTATGCAGCGTGCCTACGACAATGTCATCCACGATGTGGCGTTGCAGCGTCTGCCTGTGACCTTCTGTCTGGACAGAGGCGGTCTGGTGGGCGAGGATGGTGCTACGCATCACGGTGTCTTTGATTTGGCATATTTCTCTTGCATCCCAAATATGATTGTGGCGGCTCCGATGGATGAGTTGGAACTCCGCAATATGCTCTATACGGCGACCAAGACCCCTTCGCCATACTCAATCCGCTATCCACGCGGTTGCGGCATTGGCGCGCAGTGGCAGGGCGCGGAGTTTGAGATGATTCCTACGGGCGTGGGTCGTGAGTTAAAGTCGGGCGAGGATTTGGCTCTGCTTACAATCGGTACGGCGGGCAACTTCGCTACGGAGGCTATCGCCGAGGTGGAGGGCGAGGGTAAATACACTGTTGCTCACTACGATTTACGCTTTGCGAAGCCTTTGGATGAGGCGCTTGTAAAGCAGGTGGGCGAGAAGTTTGGTAAGATTATCGTTGTGGAGGATGGCGTACTGCGCGGTGGCGTGGGCGAGGCGGTTGTGAAGTGCCTCAACGAGAATGGCTATCGTGGCGAGGTGCGTACGCTGGGTATCGCTGATAAGTTTATCGAGCACGGAACTCCAGCCGAACTCTACTCAATATGCGGCTTCGATAAAGAGGGTATCAAGCGCACCATTAACGAGATGATGCAATGAAAGCGTTAGCCCTTGTAGTTGCCTTGCTCTGCTCGGTGGCGGTGGTGGCGCAGGAGCGCGTGCCGCTCGGCGAGGCGGAAAAAGTATGCGATGTGAACGACTGGCTGCCAACCGATGTGGAGGTCGCGGGCACAACGCAGGGCTTTGCTATATATCGAAATTATGCCTTCTCGGTGCACGACAAGGGTCAGTGCGTGGTGCTCGATTTGAAGCGCAAAAAGTTTATCTCAACATTTGTTTTGGAGGGTAATACGGGTCATTGCAACAACGCCTCGTTTGGCGTCGAGCGATACTCGCGTGAGTCGTTGTTCCCTTTGTTTTATGTCACCGAGTGCCGAGGCGAGAGGGCTTGCTATGTGAACGATATTTCGTTGGAGGGCTCGCGTCTGGTGCAGACAATCTACTACGATGGCGAGGATATTACGGGTCCTTGCGACTGGGCGGTGGATGCCAAGCGAGGTGTGATTTACCTTTACTGCACTGTCGGTACGGTGCGTATGCTCAAGTGGTTTTCATTGCCAAAGTTAAGCGATAGCGACTCGCGTGGCGAGGTGCATCTTCAGCGCGAGGATATGCTCGGCTGCATCCCCGCGGGCGACATCGCAATTCCGCAGGGTAGCCTCGTGGATGGCGACTATATCTTCCTGCCCGAGGGCGTACCTACGCGCTCGAATACGGCGTTGAGCGTTCTGCATCGTGAGTCGGCGCGCCGCCTGATGTATATCGACCTTACGGCGATGGGCATTGAGCCCGAAGGCGTTGCGACCCGCAAAGGGTGGTTGTACATCTCGTTCCACACCCCTCGCGAGCCACGCCATAACATCATCTACCGCTACCGCATCAATTAGTCTGCTTCACGAAGATTAACTTATCCACATTATAGCCCCGTTGTGCCGCCAGCGCAACGATGTAACGCAGTGTAGGCTCTGGCAAGGAGGGCTTGCGCGCGAGTATCCACAGATATTTGGGCGACTTGCTGCCGATAAGCATCCATTCGCCGTCGGGCGCAATGGCCAGGATATTGTAATCGGAATAAAACTTCCAGAAAAACGATACACGCAGGCGACCTGGCTCGTCGGTGGTCTTGGCGTGACCGATGGAGATGTGCTCCTCGCCGTCACGGATGCCGCGGTTCTTGACCTCCACCATTCCATCCTCTTGGAGCGTGTAGGTGGCTGTCACCTGCTCCATTCCCCGCTCGAAACTGTGGTCGAAGCGGGCTATTTCGTACCAAGTGCCCATAATTGATTTTAGGTCGAGGCTTGCCACCGTACGGCGGTCGATGCTGTCACGCCCCGCGCCATAGCAGCAGGCGGTGATGAGCATCAGCAGTAGTGAGATTACTATTATCATAACTCTTTTCATCGCAATAAGTGTTTTCTGCGAAACATCATTTTCCGTGCCACACTATGCAAAAACAGCGAGAGTGCAGATTGCTCTGCACCCTCGCCCCTTGAACTGAATTATGAATAGTGGTTAGAATGTTATCTAATCTTGAACTCTGGGTCGGCCTTCATTGGGATTGGCATTGAGGCATAGACGCCAGCGTTGAACTTCTCGCGAACGGCCTTGAACGCCTCGATGGTGCGCTCAACATCCTCCAGCGTGTGTGCCGCAGTAGGGATGATTCGCAGGATAATCTCGCCCTTTGGAATCACTGGATAGACCACGATTGAGCAGAAGATACCGTAGTTCTCGCGCAAATCAACGATGAGGTTTGTACCCTCGGCAACACCGCCCTTCATATAGACTGGTGTCACTGGTGACTTCGTTACGCCAATCTCAAAACCGTTGTCGGTAAAGCCCTTCTGGATGGCGCGTGTAATCTCCCACAACTTCTCCTGATACTCTGGGTGGTTGCGGATGAGTTCCAAACGCTTCAACGCACCGATAACCATAGGCATTGGGAGCGACTTTGCGTAGAGCTGTGAACGCATATTGTAGCGGAAGAGGTTGATGAGCCAGCGTGGACCGCAGACGAATGCGCCGATGCCTGCCATCGACTTTGCGAAGGTGTTGAACAACACATCAACGCCGTCAGGGCAACCGAAGTGCGCCGCTGTACCGCGACCCTGTGGTCCCATAGTACCGAAGCCGTGAGCATCGTCCACCAGGAGGCGGAAGTTAAAGTCCTTCTTCGCATTTACGATTACATCCAGGAAGCCGAGGTCACCCTTCATGCCGAATACACCCTCGGTAATCACGAGCACACCACCGCGCTGCTCCTCGGCGAGTTCTGTCGCGTGACGGAGTTGCAGACGGAGTGACTCCTCGTTGTTGTGAGCATATACGAATCTCTTGCCCTTGTGCATACGCAGACCGTCGATGATACAAGCGTGGCACTCTGCATCATAGACCACAACATCGCGTGGCGTGAGCAAGCAGTCGATAATCGAAATCATACCCTGATAGCCGAAGTTCAAAAGGAAGGCATCCTCCTTGCCTACGAACTCTGCCAACTCGCGCTCCAACTGCTCGTGGTACTTTGTCTGACCACTCATCATACGCGCACCCATAGGCGCTGCCATACCGAACTCGGCCGCACCCTCGGCGTCAGCCTTGCGTACCTCTGGGTGGTTAGCCAAACCGAGGTAGTTGTTCAAACTCCAGTTGAGCACTGGCTTGCCGCGGAAGTTCATATGAGGTCCCAACTCACCCTCCAACTTTGGGAATGAGAAATAGCCGTGTGACAACTGCATATACTGGCCAATCGGACCGCCAGAATTTTTCTCTAATCTTTCAAAAATATCTACCATAGTATCTTTATGTTTTAAGTTTTGTTTGCTAAAAATCACACTTGGATGTCTGTTTGACACTCTCAAAGGTAGAAAAAAAATCATCGCTTGTTCTTTTCACGAGGGGAAATGGCACGCCGAGGGGTGCAAAATAGGTATTTATACTTACCACTTTGCGTAAAATGAGCAACTATTTTCGGCGATGAATTGCGAGAAAAGAGAATTTTTCTTATCTTCGCAAAAAGATATAAACTAACTCAAAGATGAAGTATAACAGAATCCTACTCAAGTTGAGCGGCGAGTCGCTCCAGGGTGAACAAAAGTATGGTCTTTCAACAGCCGTGTTGCAGTCGTATGCCGAGCAGATTAAGGCTGCCGCAGCGACAGGCGTGCAGATTGGTATCGTGATTGGTGGCGGTAATATCTTCCGTGGCTTGCAGGGCGCGAAGAAGGGCTTTGACCGCGTGAAGGGCGACCAGATGGGTATGCTCGCTACGATTATCAACTCGTTGGCGTTGCAGTCGGCGCTGGAGGATAACGGCGTGAAGGCGAAGGTGCTCACATCAATCCGTATGGAGCCTATCGGCGAGTACTACTCAAAGGCGAAGGCTATCGAGTATCTCGAGGCGGGTTATGTTGTTATCATCGGTGGTGGCACATCAAATCCTTACTTCTCGACCGACACCGCTTCGGCATTGCGTGGCATCGAGATTGAGGCGCAGGTGATGTTCAAGGGTACTCGCGTGGATGGCGTCTATACCGCTGACCCCGAGAAGGACCCAACGGCTACGAAGTTTGACAAGATTACCTTCGACGAGGTATATAACCGCGACCTGAAGGTTATGGATATGACCGCTTTCACACTTTGCAAGGAGAATGGCTTGGATATTATCGTATTTGATATGGATACCGAGGGCAATTTGGCAAAGGTTTTGGATGGTGAGTCAATCGGCACACTGGTGTGCAAGGAGTAATTAATTTTTAGAGAGAGTATGAAAATGAAATCTTTTTTCCGTAAGGCGGCGCTGGCGCTGATGGCTATGGTCGCTGTGGCAGTTGCGATGCCCGTTGAGGTGCAGGCGCAGAAGGACGATATTGCATCTACAACACTTATCAACAAGGGCGACAAGGCTCCTGACTTCACCGTTGAGATGGTCGATGGCAGCGAGATTACATTGTCAAAACTCAAGGGTAAGGTTGTTGTGGTGAACTTCTGGGCTACCTGGTGTCCTCCTTGCCGTCAGGAGTTGAAGGTTGTGGAGAAGCAACTCATCGAGCGCTTCAAGGGCAAGAAGTTTGTCTTCCTGCCAATCTCGCGCGGCGAGGCGAAGAAGACCGTTGAGGCATTCCGCAAGCAGAACGGCTACACCTTCCCTATGGGTCTTGACCCAAAGCAGACCATCTACAAGAAGTATGCGTCGAACTACATTCCTCGCAACTTCGTGGTGGGCAAGGATGGTAAGGTGATTTACACATCGGTGGGCTACACTCCCGAGGAGTTTGCCGAGATGATTTCTGCGATTGAGAAGGCTTTGAAGTAAGAATCAAAATAATAAAAATAGACTACTATGGATACAACAACAATCATTAATGAAGCAACCGACCGTATGAAGCGTACGGTGGGTCACTTGGATGAGGAACTCTTGAACATCCGCGCTGGTAAGGCGACTACAAATGTGCTCAACAGCGTATTCGTTGATTACTACGGCTCACAGACTCCAGTCTCTGGTGTAGCGAGTGTGACTGTGCCTGATGCACGCACAATCCTCATTCAGCCTTGGGATAAGAACTTTATCCGCCCAATCGAGAAGGCTATCATCGACTCAAACATCGGTCTTACTCCATCAAATAATGGCGAGACTATCCGTTTGACTATTCCACCTCTCACAGAGGACCGTCGTAAGGAGCTCGTTAAGCAGGTGAAGGGTGTGGGCGAGAACGCACGCATCAGCCTCCGTAACGCACGCCGTGATGCTGTTGAGGCATTCAAGAAGGCACAGAAGGAGGGTATGCCAGAGGACGAGGCAAAGGATGGCGAGACAAGAGCACAGAAGCTGCTTGAGAAGTACTCAAAGCAGATTGATGAGCTGATGGCAGCCAAGGAGAAGGAGATTATGACTGTATAAAAGGCGAGAGGCTCGCTAAATATTATTTAATGGCGGGTCGGTTCGCGGCCCGCTTTTTTAATCTACTAACCTTATGAGGAAGATTTTGATTTTGGCGCTCGCATTGATGGCGGGAGCATCAGTCCAGGCGCAGCAGCCTCGCGCCGTACAGCACTTTGCACACCGTGCCAGCCGATATGAGTTCGAGGAGAACACTTTGGCGGCATTCGAGGCTACATATAATAAAGGTATCCGAGGTTATGAGACCGATATCCGTCTCACTGCCGATGGCGAGTTGGTAATCTCTCACGATGAGACCCTCTCACGCCTTACGCCAAGCGATGGCAATGTCGAGGAGATGACACGCAAGGAGATTAGCAAGGTGCGTACCGACGGCGGTAATAAGATTTTGTTTGCCGATGAGTTGGCGAAGTGGCTCTCGAAGCGCGATAGCGTATATGTAGAGTGGGAGATGAAGTCGGGCGGCTATGATGACGAGAAGTTGCGCGTATATTGCGACAAACTCTATAAGACCGCTATGAAGAAGAAGCCAGAGAACTCGACCTACCTCTTCACTTCGTTCGATAAGCGCACCCTGCGAATGATGCAGTCACTGCATCCCGATGCAGATTTGATGCTCATCATCGGCTTGCCATTGAGCGACGACTGCATCAAGCAGGCGCTCGATTTGGGCGTGAAGCGTTTGGCGTGTACGATGGGTGGCACAAGCCGCGATATGGTGATGAAGGCGAAGAAGGCGGGTCTTATCGTGTCGCTCTGGCCAGGTGGCGGCATTGAGGACTTCCAGTTGGGCGTGGCTCTCGGCGCTGATGCATTGTGCTGCGACAAGGCTGTCGAGGTGATGGAGTTTGCCAAGAAGAATATGCCTTGGATTACATTGACTCTCGCGGGTCAGAAATAGTGTGCGACGATGAAGAAGATTCTATTTTTCATCCTTGCGGCGACTCTCTGCGCGGCGTGTCAGCCAAAGAACAAGCAGAGCGCGGCGGATGTAATGGCGGGCGTTGAGGAGTTGTGCGAATCGTGCGAGGAGTGTGAGGCTTCTGACGAGGAGATGAACTTCAAACCTCTTAATGAGATTCGTTTCGGTAGTTGGAGCGACCAGGATTGGCTCGATAACGACTACTTCCGTCATCTGCGTAAGCATATTGACAAGTGGCTTGCGGGTGAGGTGGAGTGCCCCGAATTGGAGAAATACAAGGCGCAGATTGGCGAGAGTCGATTTGTGATTATCAATGCCGAGCCATTTGTTTTGGGTGGTATGTTCATTGATTTCGCCTTTGTTGAGGTGCCTAACCTGCTCTTCCAGGTGAATGTGTATAGCGATGTGGACGAGGAG
>JAEIGA010003335.1_pt1 | contig 25210 bp, 13 predicted proteins | sample 9270691 | NCBI WGS metagenome assembly JAEIGA01 (sample SAMN17057246, study PRJNA624740) | gut metagenome | biome: biome; isolation source: fecal sample | host: Bos grunniens | place: China: Xizang | collected 2019
ATGCCACAGCACCACGTCCCTTGAACGGTGGGTTACCGTCGAATACCTCGGGGATTGAACCGATACAGTGCTGTACGATTTCATCCTCAAAGCCAACCATCTGACGCTGAACGAATGATACACCGCTCATCTTGTATGTCTTGAGATATGCCTCATAGTAGAAACCGCCCAACCAAGGCCATGCTGTTCCCTGATGGTAAGCATAGTCGCGCTGTATCTGCGGACCCACATAGTTAGGATTGTATCCAACGCTCTTTGGCGACAAAGAACGCAAGCCACGTGGAGTAAGCAACTCCTTGGTTACGGTATCAAGCACCTTCTTGCGCTGTTTTGAATCGAGCGGAGAATAGTCGAGTGCAACAGCGAAAATCATGTTGGGGCGAACGCTCCAGTCAACATAATCACCGTCAACGAAATCGTAGAGATAACCATGTTCATTGAGGAACACCTCGGTAAATGCCTTGCCTACAAGAGGAATAAGACGCAACAAAGAATCCTTTACCTCCTCGTTGTGCATAAGCACAGCCATCTCCTCTATGAATTTGAGAGCATTGTACCACAATGCGTTTATCTCAACAACATAACCTGTACGAGGAACTACAGGACGTCCGTTCGCAACGGAGTTCATCCATGTAACAGCCTTGTCTCTGCCATTTGTAGCAAGCAAGCCGTTATGTGTTACACGAAGGTTGCTATGTTTGTTATTGCGGATAAACTCATACATATTCATCAGCAAATCGCCATATTTGTCGCGACAAGCCTCGATGCCACACTCCTTGGCATACTGTTGCAATGCCCAGATTGCCCACAAAAGCACATCGGGATGCTCCATCTCATAGATTTTGCAATCACTCTGCTTGCCGTTCATGAAATCCTCTATGGCAATACGGGCTGTCTTCATGACACGCTCATACTCATCGATATGTCCCTGTGAAAGAGCCAAGCCCGGCAACGACACAAACAGGTCGCGTGCACGGCACTTGAACCAAGGATAACCGGCAAGGATATAGGTATGTTCGCCCTGTACGTTGAAGAACTGGTTTCCGGCACACTGCATACAGTGCATAAAATTATCACGTGGGTCACGGATAGCCTCCTCGTGTTCAAAAGCAGCCTTCATGGTGCGCGATGTCATTGGAGCGACACCACCCGAGAAGACAATACTTTCACCGGCTTTCATCTTTACTTCAAAGTAACCGGGTACATAAAGATCCTCATTGAAGTCGTAACCGCGCTCGAGTTCCTTTACATACTCGATGCCACGATACCAATCGGGTTGGTAAACGAAGTCGTTCTTTTTGTTGAGCTGCATGTAAAGGTCGGGATAACCGGCATACATACGCATACTTATACCGTTTTCAACCTCTTTGTAGCTACGGTCGGCGATATTGTTCTCGTGAGTGTATTCACGGACACTGCGGAATGCACAGAACGGACGAAGACGCAACGTAACTGCCGTATTTGCCTTTAAAAGGGTGTAACGGATTAGAATTCTGTTCTCGTGATGAACAAAGGCTTTTTCTTTCTTAAGCCAAACGCCACCCACATTATAGATTGTGGTCGGCACACGCTCCCAGGCAAACTCACGGATGTACTTGTTGCCACGAGGACTGAAGTTGTCGGCATTATACTTGTGCAAGCCAAGATTGAACTCTGCACCATGCAACACTACAGTCTCGTCAAGAGATGACAACAACACATGGTTCTCATCATCAAGTTGCGGAATGGGGACAACCAACAAACCATGATACTTACGGGTATTACAATCAACGATTGTAGAACAGTGGTAGGCACCCGAACGGTTTGTCCTCAGGATTTCCTTTTGCAACGACTCTTCCAAGTTCGTCATCAGCGTTTTTTCGAATCGCAAATAACTCATCTCGTACAATTTATATATTAAACTATATTTTTTATCACACCTTCAAATATAAGGAATATAACATTCAAATACAAGCAAATAGAAGTTTTTTCAAAAAAAATGTAAAAAAAAAGCAAAATATTGAGCAAACGCAGATAAAAAGGCTTGAAAATTCGCTCTTTTATCTGCGTTTATTGATTTTGGAAGGGATAATAAGATTCAACATTTCGGGATTTACCGTTACCGTCATCGGTTCGGAATGGTGAAATATTTTACCGTCTATGGCAACCGGCGCTCCGCCCAACGATTCCAGATGAATTTCGGAAGTGCGGAAAGGGGTAACGAGTGCATAGTTCAAAATCCTGCGATGGACAAGCATCATAAGACCTTCCAGAAGACCGAACAGTTTAGGTTTTCTGATTGCCGAAACATCGAGCCAGCCGTTATAAGGAACAGAACTTGGAGTAAGACCATATCCTACGGAATTCCCTATACAGAGCATCATGAATCTGGCATCCACCGTCTGGCAATTCAGGCTGAAACGCATAGCGAAACTGCGACGATGAAACAGCATATAGAAGAGCCCTGTAATATGATATGTCAGCTTGGGAAACAATGGTTGCCTGCGATTTGCCATCTCCACTATATGAGCAGACAAGCCTATATTTACAGCATTCAGGAAATATCTTTTCTCTTCGCCGTTTTCTGTAGCAAAAGAACAGCATCCTACATCCACCTTCCTTATCCTGCGTGCTATTATATAATCTATCGCCGTCCTGTAATCATCGGATTTAAGTCCCCAATACGAAGCATAGTCGTTTGCTATACCGTTCGGAATTATTCCCAAAGAGACATTTGCGGCACGCTGCGAAGACAACACACCGTTCAACGCATCCTGCAAAACACCGTCTCCGCCCACAACCACAATTGTCTCATAACCATTGTCGGCAAACATACGAGCCTGACGCTCGGCAGAACCATAGTTCTCCGATTCCAGATAGTCATATTCCACGCCCTTCGACACAAGGTATTCGCGAATCTCCTTCCAGCGTTTCATCGGTCTCACAGCACCGCTCTTGGGCGAATATATTATTCCCCAACGATGTCTGTTGACCTTATACAAATCAATCATACAGAAAATTCTTTATCTGTTCCACCTGTTCTGCACGAGGTTGCATCGCATCAATCCAATGGATATGCACCCCACGTTTCTCCATACCACGAAACCAGGTCATCTGCCTCTTTGCGAACTGATGAATGGCAATCTCAAGCCCTTTGACCATCTCGTCGTAAGAGAGTACACCTATTATATATTGTGTCAGATATTTATATTCAAGACCATAGTACATGAGTTGCTCTGCAGTAACGCCTTTGTCGAGCAAGCCACGAACCTCATCCACCATACCGTTTTCGAGACGCTCGTACAGACGTTTGGTTATTCTTCCGCGTCTTACCTCCCTATCTACATCCACGCCAACAGTAAGACAGTTTATTTGCGGGAAAGAGCGTTCCTCTATCGGACATGTACGATAATACTCTTCTATCTCTATTGCACGTATTGCACGTTTCTTGGTATCAGTATCGGTATTATTATGCAAAGTCTTGTAACCAGACAATATCTCAGTAAGTTCCTCCAAAGTTTTTTCCTCGAGCGACTCACGCAATACAGGATTTTCGGGAACAGGGAGCAGACGATAACCCTTGAGCACCGACTCAACATACAATCCGCTTCCGCCACACATTATAGGAAACGCGCCACGTTCCGTAATACCGTTGTAAGCAGAGAGAAAATCCCGTTGAAACTCAAAGAGGTTATACTTTTCACCCGCATCCACAATATCCAGAAGATGCGAAGGCAGTACCACCCCACCACGTTCGTATTCAGCCAAGTCCTTTCCCGTACCGATATCCATGCCACGATACACCTGACGGCTGTCGGCACTGATGATTTCTGCCCCGTCTATCGACAAAGCCACATCAACAGCAAGCGAAGTTTTACCCGAAGCCGTAGGCCCCACTATCGCCAGCATATCATATTTTTCCTTGCGTTCCTGCATATATAGATTATATTGTCGCGAAGTTAATGCAAGTTACCCATAAAAGCAAAACAACGGGCAAAAGTTTCCCTTTGCCCGTTGTTTTAGTTAAAATGAGTTTGTTTTACATTACAATCTTGAATGAGCGTGCAGGCTTGCCGTTCTTTGTTATCACAACAACGTATGTTCCTGCATTCGCCACAGACACCTCGATAATTTCGCTGTCGTCCACATCAACGGCATTCTTTGAAACAAGTTTACCGTCAGCGGCAAATACCGATACCTCATATATACCGCCCTGAGCAAACATGACATTTGCAACACCTTCGAAAGGTTTAGGATAGATCATGTAACCAGCCTCGGCAGACTCAACATCATCGATAGCAGTTACAACAATGTATTCAGAAATTGTCTTTGTTGTAGAACCCCAAGAGTTGCTTGCAACAAGCTTGATTTCGTACTCACCCTCACCTTTACCATACACAGCATCGGCTGTTGTTTCTGTTGAGCTGTTAAGTTTTGCACCCTCGAGATACCACTTAGATGACTCATACTTGATTGGGTATACACCTGTAAGCATCGGCACACCAAGAGCTGTAGTCAACTGATTCTGCTTATAATCATTTGTTCTGCCATTTTCTTCCTTACCTGTTGTCATGTATCCGCCAGGAACAGCCGCAGCATTCTTACCTGTATTCGGGAAATAAATATAGCCTTCACTATCTGTTGTTGATGATTCAAAAGTAAAGTAGCCTTCAAGGTTATCAGGTGCAGTCTTAAAGCCCTTCATAGCCTCCTTAACTTCATCTGCTGTAAGAGCCTTGCTCCAAATCTGAACCTCATCTACCCAACCGGTCAAACTTGCAAGGTTAGTCATAGAACCACCCACATAGAACTTGGCACCACGCCAATTTCTTGGTCCTGAGCCACGAGATGTACCGTTTGCTATAAGTTTACCATTGAGATATAGACTCAAGTTTCTACCTGACTTAACAGCACATACATGGTACCACACACCCGGCATCAAGCTATAGCCGTCAGACAGGATATCAACATCGTTATTATGTTCATAATTAGCAGTTCCGGCAGCAGGAGCATCTGTACAAAGCGACAACTCATTTGCAGCATTGTCTCGCTTCAAATTATTATTCTTTGCATAACCGGCAGGACGGATTGCTGTCCACATTTCACCCCAGACATTTTCTGTCCATGTACCACCATAATTGCGATTAACCTTTGTCATAAGCAATGTACCAAGTGAAGCATGCTCAAATTTCTCAACCTTGAACCACAAAGCAAAAGATGTGTTGTTATATTCACCCATGATAGCAGCATCAACAGTAAACTGATAAGGCTCGCACATATAGAGTGACTGAGAAACAGAACATGGTGCACCATTGTAATCAACACCCTTGTTTATTTCAGCAGTAACAGAAACATTCCCATTTTCCATATTTGCCTTATCCGCTTCCAAAGAGGTGATTTCTGGCAAACGGCCTGTCTCTTCAGGACTGACAAGAATCAACGAACGGTTCATTAACGTCTCGCCGTTTGTAACTACCTTAACGTCATAGCTGCCTACTGTAGGCAAGGATGTAGTCATTGTCAAGACACCACTTGCATTTGCTACCATGTTACCGGTCAAAGCATCATATATCACAATATCTGCTACAGGATGGTTTGGATCCTCAAAACCTATTGTAAACTCCTCATTAGGTTTGATAACACCCTTATCCACAGTCAATGTCTCAATCATTGTAAGAGGCTTTTCTATTTCATCCGACCAGACAATTTCACTCTTTGCACGACCGTCCTTACCTACTGCGCGTACACCAATCTGCAACTTATCAACCTTTGGTATCAATGTTGCATCAACCACGTATGCAGCCCAAGAAGTAGTAGTAGTAAGCAAAGTCTCCTGACCTTCCTGCTTAACATAGATTTCATAATACCATGCGCCAACTTCTTCATTATATACAGGACAACCTTCATACTCAGCCTTACGCGATGCAGGTGTTGGCATGTTGAAGACAACCTTAATATCTGCACGGTTATAATAACGCTTCATAACCTCAGCATGAGTAATCTTTGGAGTTGCAGGCTTCTCGTTGAAGTTTGCAGGAACAAAAGCAAACTCACCAAGCAATACCTCAAATGCGGCATTAGTATTCTTTACAGAAAGACCTACACAACCAATAACATCACCGGCTTTAAGACCAGCCTCTGAAGCCTTGATTGTCACATGATTCCACTCACCACCCTTTATGTCGCCTTCAACAGGAACATATACAAAGTTGTTTTCGCCATTCTCTTTGGCTACCATAAGCTCAAGAGATGTAGCTCCCGAAGCTTTTGGTTTGAATACAAGACGGAACTCATCATTTGCATCTGCAACATTCCATTTTGTAGCAAACAAACGTACATCAGAGCGCTGTGTTGCACCATGTACCTTCAAACATGAACCGGCAAACCAAGCATCATCATAACAGAAATCAAGATTTATAGCATCAGCAGGCACAGTCTTGCCATCACCGTTGTCAATCCACCAGCGCCATGTGGGCAACAAATCCTGCATACCATAATTATACCATTTGTGATCCCATGTGGTAACACCTTCGTTGTTGAAGAAACGTCCGTTACCCAAATTAAAACGTGTAACGAATGGGAGTTCATTGAGCGTAGAGCGCTCAATTACAGCCTTTGCATAACCATGCCAATCCTGCAAATCGCTATAAGAAGATGTTACATTATTATTATTCAATGCAGGCAAGTTCAACACATTGCGGTTACCACCCGAGAAGAGCATCTCCTGTTTCTTCTGATACTCATTCTGTACAGCATAATCACTCTGACCACCTTCTGTTGAACTGATATACAACTGGTTGCGGTCGTGAGCACCCCAAATGACAAGAGATATAGGGTAGTTCATAAGGACTTCCCAACCGGCATTGCCGTTCTTTCCATAACCACGTCCCTGCATATCAAATCCGGCATACACATCGAATGTTGAACGTCCCACTCTCTCCGCCTCTGCGACACTCTGTTGCAAACCATATTCACTCCAGTTATAGTTAAGGAAGAAGACATCTGTTACAGGCTGATTTGTTGAAGCATGATGGAACCAGTTGGTATTGTTTTGGTCAAGTTTACATCCATTATCTGATAGCTGACCAGCATTAGACACGAATGAATACCAATCGACATGGAAAGGATGATTCAATTCCTTGGCAATCTTATGACATTCTGCCAAAAATGGAATAAAACGACTATAAACAGTATAACCCCAATAACCCTCGGGATTGAAACACAAACCATCAATACCATAATATTTAAGGAATTGCACTAACTTACGCGAATATTTATAGTTATCTCCGTAAGTATTTGCAGGAATCAACGGCTCTGCCAAATCGTAAAGAGTTTTTCCCGGTTCTTCCATCTGATTGACACCAGCACCCCAATCAATAAAATAGGTACATGCAGTTTTTACACCGTTCTTGTGGGCAACATCATTAAATGCACCGGGCACACGCCAAAAGCCGTTGGTCCAGTTTGAGTGAATGTCGAGATACTGCCACATATTGAAGTTATCACCGTCGAAGTTGTAACGTGGCAATGCACCCCATTTCTTAGTCATTTCACCGGTAGGAGCCATCCAACAGAACTTTTTGTTGTTATCGTCGTTCAAGGCATCATTTGCGTAGTCTCCGGGACGAAAACGATTCTTCAAAGGAACGCGTGAGATATAGAAATTCTCATCTACATAAGAAGCGTCACCATTCCAAGGCTTGCCAGGTTCCCATTTGTCAAGAGCCTGAACAATATCAGATGGCGTACCGCTGTTCACATACATCTCGTGTGTAGGCACACTCTGCGCCATGGCACCCATTGCAAAGAATGCCATCAGCAATGAAAATAAGTTAAGTTTTCTCATAATATAGTTAATTAAGTATAGTTTTCTTTTGCTAAAATACACAAATAAAATATACAATACACGTTTTTAATTGATTTTTTAAAAAAGCAATGATTTTTAAAAGTTGACAAAAAAAACAACAGATATTGTTCTTTTCTAAAAAAAAGATAAAAAACAAGCAACAAAACATACTATTTTGTTAATAGATTAGTTATATATAGGATAAAAATCTATTTTACGATTAAGCCATTTTATGTACGAGAGCCTATTATCATTGCCATATTTTCAAGGAATGGACAAAGATGACATAACCAGAATTCTGGATAATGTTGCCTTTGAGTTTATAAAATACAACGACGGTGAAGCGATATGCCGCCACGGAGAGAACTGCGACAAGTTCAAGATTCTAACACAAGGTGTTCTACAGGCTGTTGCAGAAGCACCCGACATGAGCTACAGGCTTACAGAGGAGATTGCCGCGCCATATGCAATAGAACCTTACTCCATGTTCGGACACAGCACCAAGCACAGCAGAAAATACATTGCAAAAGGAGCATGCACCATTCTTGCAATAGACAAAAAATTCCTTTTCAGCGAACTGAGTGCACACAAAATATTCACAATAAACTTCCTGAACTTGATAAGCAGCAAGGAGCAGAAACTTGAAAGTACAATCTGGAACAATACGCCAAGCAGCATTGCAGGACGAATTGCAAAATTCATATCCCTCAGATGCGAACAGCAACATGGCAGAAAGATTCTCTCCATAAAAATGGAACGTCTGGCAGAAATCCTTTGCGAAACACGCCTCAACATATCAAAAGCCTTAAACAGTATGCAGGATGCCGGATTGTTGGAACTGCACCGCAAGGAAATAATAATACCATCGCTAAAGAAACTGAACGATACAATAAAAGAATAAGTGCAACGTCGTTGCACTTATTCTTTTGTCGGGGTGACAGGATTCGAACCTGCGACCCCCTGGTCCCAAACCAGATGCGCTACCAACTGCGCTACACCCCGAAAACGGATTATCTTAACTACCGACAATACCACCCGTAACAGCATTGTCTTCTTATTGTTGTCGGGGTGACAGGATTCGAACCTGCGACCCCCTGGTCCCAAACCAGATGCGCTACCAACTGCGCTACACCCCGAAAACAACTTCAATCAAGAACCCCTGTTTCTTAATTGGTGTGCAAATTTAGTTCTTTTTTTTCACACAAACAAAAATTTACACATAAAAGAACAGCATTAGGGTATTTTTTATAATTTTTTCTCGTCATTATACCCATAACCGTAACCATAGCCGTAGCCATAACCATAGCCTGTATATCGACGACGTCCTCTATGCATCTTCTTTTTGTGGTCCTCGCCGTTGATTACTACAGAAACATTCTTCAACTTACCTTCTGCAATAAGCGAATTCAGGAATGCAACATCCTCGGAATGTGAATAGTCGAGACGTAACACATATACCACAGCATCCGCCACACGACTGGCAATCAAAGAGTCGGAAACAAGTCCTACAGGAGCAGAGTCCATTATTATATAGTCATACTCCTTACGAAGATATTCAAAAGCCTTTTCCAGATTGGTGCCGGCAAGCAACTCCGCCGGGTTAGGAGGAACAATACCTGCAGGAAGCAAATCCAAATCGTCAACAACTCCTGATTTAAGAATTGCATTGTCTATTATAGATAGTTCTTTTTCATCTGCGGCAAGATAAGAGGTAAGTCCTTCGGCATTATTGTCGATGCTGAAAATCTCAGCCAATCGCGGACGACGGATATCGCAACCGACCAGCAACACCTTCTTACCGAGAAGTGCAATACTTACTGCCATGTTCGATGCGATAAAAGTCTTACCCTCACCCGAAGAGGAAGATGTAAACAACACCACCTTACCCGAAGAATTCTTCATGACAAACTGCAGGTTTGTACGCAACGAGCGGAAAGATTCCGTAACCAGATTATTTGTATTCTTGTCTATTACAATGGAACGCACACTACCCTTAAGGCTGCTCAAATAAGGAATAGTACCCACCAAAGGCACAGAGAAGAGTTTTGCAGTATCTTCAACAGAAGTAAGCTTTGTCTGGAACATCATAAGCAGAGCCACATAAGCCAAAGGAATGGCAAGACCTATAAAAAGCGCCACCAGCATTATCTTATTCTTATTGGGAGAAACCGCACCACTCAAGATTGGAGCATCTATACAACGCAGATTGTCTGCCGCAATGGCAAGACTCAAAGCATTCTCCTCGTACTTCTGCAACAACATCACATAAAGGTCCGACTTGATATTGCACTCACGTGTAAGAGCCAGCAACTCCCGTTCTATATCGGGTGACATTTCAAAACGGTCGGTATAATTGTCGACAAGCAACAATATGGCATCGCGCTGGACATGAAGAGATTTTTCAAAAGTCTCAAGAGCCGCACGCAGATCCTCTTGCATACCCTTAACCTTTGTTGTAAGAGCCTTCAACACTGGATTATCCTCGGTAGCTGTCAACAACAGCATATTTCTTTCTACAACCTCCTTATTATAATTGGTAATAATAAGCGACAAAGAGTTATCGATTGCGACACCGAATGTTGTAGGAATCACCTTCATGTCATTTGCAGGGTCATTCACAAAGTCACTCAAGCACTTGGTCGCATTCAGCATCATATCAAGGTCTTCGAGCTGCTTTACATAGGCAGACTTGTTCTGCATAACCTGCGGAGCATCCAGACTTATATCTATGTTATCTTTCTTATACTGAGCCAAGTGTCCCTCCTTTTCAGAGAGCTCCTTACGCAACAGTTCAAGACGGCTGTTGATAAATTCCTCAGTCTGACGACCTACAAGATGCTTGTCGTAGTTAGTTACATTATTATAACTCTCTATCACAGCATTAAGATAATCCACACCCTCTGCAGGAACTGCTGTTACAATAGAAAGCAGAGCCACAGACGATGATTCCGATATAGGAGCGATAGATATACGCGACATATATCCACGGGCTGTAGCATCAGGGTTGTTGACTGTAACCATATACTCACCCTGCAGAGTCTCGGCACCCTTTCTGCTTCTCATATCCTCGACAAGGATATCTCCGGCTGGAGTATTCAATGTATACGGGAAAGAGGGAATATCGGTATACACCTCGTCGCTTTCCGAGATATAGTCGTATCTTACCTTTACAGGATTCTTGCCGTCAAATACAAAATGGATTCTTAACGGTGCGACCATACTCTGAAGCACTTCGCTTGTTGCAGAGACATTAACCGGACTCTGCTTCTTATATATAGGCATATCCTTTACTCCCGACTGCATATAAGAGATATATACACCCGAGCTGTACACCGCGCCACGTGCCACTGTAAACGACTTGATTACCTCAATTTCATTCTCGACATTGGAGTTAACCCCACGATAACCGAAATCGGCTAGCATATCTGCCTGAGAAGAGAAGGAACCCTTATTCTTGTCGGCAAGCAAAATCTTTGCAGAAACCTTGTACTGCGGTACAGTAAAGTACAGATACACCCCGGCACCTACAAGAGCAAACACTACGCACACCAAAAACAGTTTCCAGTGCGCAAGGGTCATTGTAAAGAATTTACTTATATTGAATCCACCCTCTTCGGCAACAGATATTGTATTCTGATTTTCAAGCAAGTTCATATAATTAATCTTTAAATCTTGTTGACAGGTTTATTACTAGATTTATCAAACTTACAGCCATGGATGTTCCCGAAATCCACAAACTTGTTGTAGAACCCACATCCGCGCCCCTGGCTTTTCTCTTGTTTGGAGTCACATAAACGACATCGTTCTGGCGCAGATAATAAAGCGGAGATGTGAGCAACATCGCATCGTTCAAATCAACTTCATATACCTTTTTCTCACCGTTTGTCTCCTCGCGTATAATCTTGACATCGTTACGCTGACCATGAACAGTGAGGTCGCCGGCAAGTGCCAAAGCCTGAAGAATATTGATTTTGCCGTTTGCAGAATTGTATACACCCGGAGAACCGACCTCACCAAGAACCGAAACAGTATAATCCACAAAACGTACGATTACTGTAGGAGGAACGGCAAATGCACCCTTTATCTTATCAAGGACAGCATTCTCTGCCTGCGGTATTGTGAGCCCCACAACGCTTACCTCCCCCACATTAGGGATATTCACGCATCCGTTTGCGCCCACAATATATGTATTGGTTGTAGCTGTCTGCGATGCAGAACCGTATGTACCTGAAGCTGTCAGGTTATAAGCCATAGCAGCCTTCTGCTCCTGACCGCTGTTAACGATGATACTGAGCACATCGTTATACTGTATTGTAGGTTCAAAAACCGCAACCTGTTGTTTCAGTGTATCCAAATCCCTGCTGTTCTGCAGATAAGGAACTTTTTTGTACGAGGTACAGGAAGCTACAGACATAGCCACTATCACCAGCAAAAGCATTACAGAGTCTGTCAATATTTTCTTCATATATCGTTACTTTTGTTTTTCACACCAATTACACAATCCGATAAAGCAAATATAGTCGTGCCATATTAGCCAATATCATTGCAAAGATAGAAAACATCAGACTATTTTCCGCCTTTTATTCTAAAAAAAACAAGGATACGCTTAATTTTCATACATAATGCTCTAAATTTACTTATCTTTGCAGAAGAATCATAATAACACACAACAACAGAAAAAGATGAAAGTTGGTAAAATTTTAAAAATATCTGTTCTTACAGCCTTGCTGATTGGCTGTTGCATTGGTGCCGTTATAGGTTACACATACTTTGTAGTGAAGATGCAGAAAGCAGACATTAAGGAAACTGCATATATAAACATCACACCGGAGGACAACTCTGCGACAATAGCAAAAAAACTCTCCGCCATAGAGGGAATAGGCTCAACAAAAGGCTTTGAGTTGCTTGCCAAGCACAACGGCTTCGACAAGCGCAAGCGTAGCGGACGCTTTGCCATAAAGAACGGAGACAACATGCATACTATATACCGTCGTATAGTAAGCAACGAACAGACACCCATAAAACTTGTTGTACCATCGACCAGAACATTGGAACAGCTCACCGGAGCAATAAGCCGACAGCTAATGCTCGACTCGCTGGAACTAAGCGGATTCCTTACAAATCCGGTATATTACACAAAGATAGGATACAGCAAAGAGACATTGCCATCACTCTTTATTCCAAACACATATGAAGTATACTGGAACATCAAACCCGAACTATTGATGACAAGAATGCTTACCGAGCACCGCAGATTCTGGAACGAGACACGCCTTGCCAAAGCCAAAAAACTCAACATGACTCCGGAAGAGGTGGCAACATTGGCATCCATAGTAGATGAAGAGACAAACAACCACGAAGAGATGCCCGTTGTTGCCGGCATGTATATCAACCGCCTTAAACGTGGCATGCCGTTGCAAGCCGACCCCACCGTGAAGTTCGCCATAGGCGACCCTACGCGTCGTCGTATACTCAAGAAAGACCTTGATGCCGACTCGCCATACAACACATACAAGTACAAAGGACTGCCACCGGGTCCTATACGCGTCCCCACCATACAGGCAATAGAAAGCGTTCTTGATTACAAGAAACACAACTACCTGTATATGTGTGCAAAGGAAGATTTCTCGGGAAAGCACAATTTTGCAAGGACACTGAGCGAACACAACGCCAATGCACGTCACTATCAGCAGGCTCTTAACAAACTCAACATAAAGAAATAAGATATGCGCACACTCCTGAAAACACTCTCTTCAATATGCCTGGCAATGATATATACAGTATCATTCGCACAAGACAACACTTCGGCTCTTATTCCTATGCCGAACCATATAGAGAAATGCCACAACGGCGCAACAACACAACTGAACGGCAACACGGTTATAAACAGTGTGTTCCAAGAAGACGATTTCCTTTTGCAGGAGTTGAAGCGAATTATCGGCAGACACATGCAGTTATCACCTGCCATCGACAACAGATGCAGGAAAAACAGGATTGAAATAGCCGTAGATTCATCGTTCAGCGAGAGAGAACGCTACACGCTTATTGTTGACAAAAAGGGAATTTCCATAAAGGGTGGCAGTGAGGGCGCACTGTTCATGGCATTGCAGACACTCGACCAGTTGCTCGTAGGCGATATCTGCAATACTGCATCAAAAAAGATAGAACATATAAGAATAGACGACAAGCCACGTTTTGCACATCGTGCAATAATGATTGACCCTGCACGTCATTTCCTGCCGGTTGAAGATGTAAAATTCTTCATCGATCAGATGGCACGTTTCAAGTTCAACGTATTGCAGATGCACCTTACCGATGACCAGGGCTGGCGCATAGAGATAAAGAGCCACCCCGAACTTACCGAAGCAGGCGCATTCCGCACCGGCAGAAACCAGAGTCCCGACAATGGTTACTACACACAGCAAGAGATAAAGGAACTTATTGAATATGCGGCACAAAGAAATATCGAAATAATACCCGAACTAGACATTCCCGGACACTCCGTTGCGATACTCAAAGCACACCCCGAACTGGGATGCGCATTCCGCCAAAACGACAACAAGGACCTTGGCAGCACTACCAACATGATGCTCTGCGCACACAACGAGGATGTTTATGCCATTTACGAAGATATAATAAGAGAAGTTGCCACATTATTCCCGTCAAAAAAGATTCACCTTGGAGGCGACGAAGCCGCCGTAAAAGAGAATTGGGCAAAGTGCGATGACTGTCTTGCCATGATGAGGGAAGCCGGCTACGACAAACCGTCACAACTTATGATACCGTTCTTCGGTCGTATGCTCGACATTGTACGCAAGAACGGCAAGGAAGCCATACTATGGTGCGAGCTCGACAACATATGGCCACCGGCGAACGACTATCTGTTCCCCTACCCCGATGATGTCACACTTGTAACATGGCGTAACGCCCTCACCCCAAAATGCATTGAACTTACACATAAATACGGGCACGACCTTATTATGGCACCGGGCGAGCATGCCTATCTCGATTACCCGCAATACCCGGGCGACCTGCCTGAATTCAACAACTGGGGCATGCCTGTAACCACACTCGAACAATCGTACAGATTGGACCCCGGATACGGTTTACCACAAGGAGAACAAGCACACATACAAGGTGTAATGGCTACACTATGGGCAGAAGCCATACGCGACATTAACCGTCTCACATACATGACATTTCCACGAGCCATGGCTATAGCCGAAGCAGGCTGGAGCAATATGGAACAACGCTCTTGGGAGAGTTTCAAACAGCGCATATACCCCAACATAACGGAAATGATGAAAAACGGAGTTTCAATAAGAGTTCCATTTGAGATTACAGAGAGAAGATAACGAATTCAGGCTTGCCGATTGGCAAGCCTGATATGCTAAAAATAGTTCTGCTGCATGAAAAGAACGACGAAACTCCGAGAATACAAGATTTGAGGGCTCCTGTCCTTTGTAATCCACCGGCTCTCTAAAGCTACCCGAAGGCGTGGCCCGCCATTGGACAATTTGAAGCTTACTCGGTTTTTCGTTAAAAATTGATGAGTTTCCCAGTCAATCGATGCAGCAAAACCGTACACAAACTTAACACTCATTTTTGACGAAAGCAAGCAATAATGCCAATTTTTCCGTTTTTTTAAGAAATATGCATCTTTCTTATGAATTACACAGGTATTTTAGGCATAATCTCCATCAGCACCATCGATATTATCATATAGAACGTCATACCACTGATGTCGTTTATAATTTGTATGAACGGACCTGTTGCCACCGCCGGATTGATATCGATTCTCTCGAGCACCATTGGAATAAGCGTACCGAAACTTGATGCAAAAAGCACAACCACAAACAGACTCAAAGGAACAGCCAGCGTTACCATATCGAGTGCGCCATACACAAACACATTATACACATATACCATCAGCGACAATATGGTTGCATTAATCAACGCAACAACAAGTTCCTTTAGGATATGCTTGAAAATATGCTGTGAACTGAGCGAGTTATTGGCGAGTCCTTGAACCGCAATGGCCGATGACTGCGTACCTACGTTACCACCCATACCGGCAAGCAAAGGTATGAACAGAGCCATCTCGGGGTGTTCAACAAAAGTATTGTCGAAGCAATTGAGCAACAACGAAGAGCCGATACCTCCAAGCATACCTATAATGAGCCAGGGCAAACGGGCCTTTGTCTGCACGAACACACTGTCGCTTGTTTCCACGTCCTGGGTAAGACCGGCTGTCAACTGTTGGTCGTGCTCGGTTTGTTCACGAACCTCGTCCATGACGTCGTCGACGGTAATCTGTCCCACAAGACGGTTGATTTTGTCAACCACAGGAATTGCCACAAGGTTATACTTTTCAATAAGCATTGTAACCTCATCTATTGGCGTATCCACATCAACGCTTACCACCTTTGTGTTCATCACATGCTTGACCTTCGACACCGAAGGGCTGGTAATCATCTTCGTGAGCGGGAAGAGACCGCAAAGACGCTCATCATCATCAACAACATACACATAGTATATATCGTCGAGTTCCTCTGCCTGATAACGCATCTCCTTAAGGCACTCCGGCATACTCCAATTCTCGTTCACCACCACCATCTCGGTACTCATAAGACCACCGGCGGTATCCTCATCGTATTGCAGAAGGTCAACAATGTCGCCCGCCTGTTCAATATCCTTGATGTGAAGAAGAATCTCTTCCTGTTTTTCCTCGTCAAGGTCACGGATAATCTCAACGGCGTCGTCGGTATCCATGTAGTTGACGAAACGTTTGGCAATGGCCTCAGAGGGAAGTTCTTCGAGCAATTCGTTACGCTCGTCCTCATCCATCTCGATAAGCGCATCGGCAGCCTGTTCGTTGTCAAGCTGGCGATAAAGGAAACGCGCCTCTTCAATATCGAGTTCCTCGCAGATTTCGGCGATGTCGGCAGGATGCAGTTTTGAAATTGTCTCCTGCAACAGCACCGAATCCTTGCGTTCGATGAGTTCCTTTATATAATTGATGAATTCCTTTGTCATTTTCTTTTTCCGTTATTACAGTTCGCTTTCAACTTTCTTGGTCAAGTCTATAAAATCCTCTATAGACAACTGTTCGGGACGTTTATCAAGGATTGGATCACTCAACAGAGGCGACTCTTTTCCAACAATCTGCTGTATTGAGTTACGCAATTTCTTACGACGCTGGTTGAATGTTCCCTTTACAATCTTCTTGAACAATTCCTCGTTGCACTCCAGGCACGTTCGACCGTTGCGCTTCATAAGCACCACAGCACTCTTTACCTTTGGAGGAGGAGAGAATACATTCTCGTGAACCGTAAACAGATACTCCACATCATACCACAACTGGATAAGGATACTCAATATGCCATAAGCCTTACTCCCCGGTGTGGCAGCAAGACGCTCACCCACCTCCTTCTGTATCATACCGCTGCAATAAGGAATATACTCCTTGTAATCGAGCATCTTGAAGAAAATCTGGCTTGATATGTTGTACGGGTAGTTTCCGATAAGCATGAATTCGCCACCGTCAAACAGACGGTCTAGGTGCATCTTGAGAAAATCGTCGGGGATGATATTCTCTTCTTTGAGTTCCGGAAGATTCTTGCACAGATAGCTCACCGACTCCTCGTCAATCTCCACCACCTTCACCGGACGTTGCTTCTCGAGCAGGAAGCGGGTAAGGACACCCATTCCCGGACCTACCTCAAGCACCGGCATGCCGGGACATACATCAACAGTGTCTGCAATATCCTTTGCGATTGACAAATCGATAAGAAAATGCTGTCCCAATCTCTTTTTTGCTGTAACTGCCTTCATTATAGGTGAGCTTTTTTATTAAATATCTATAAAATAACAATTATTAAGTAATATATTATTATCTTCGCACTACCGCAAAGAGAATATGCACATGTTGCAAAGGTAAGTAAAACTATCAAAATGCGGTCAAAGTTATGAAAAAGATTTTAAATAAAACACTAAAAACGCTATTCCCACTGCTCTTGGGAGCATTTATACTATATATCATATACGACGATTTCGACTTTTCACAGATATGGCAAAAACTGAAAGAGATGGATATGTTCTGGTTTACAATGACAACCATCTTCATAATCCTGAGCCATGTGATAAGAGGACTGCGCTGGAAGCTGGCACTTGCACCGCTCGACCTGCACCCCACATCGTCCACAAGCATAAATTCCATATTCGTGGCATACGCGGCAAATCTTGTGATACCTCGATTCGGTGAAGTATCGCGTTGCGTAATACTCGAGCAGTACGACAGGATACCGTTCGCACAGTCTCTAGGCACACTTGTTACCGAACGTCTCATCGACACTCTGGTGGTTGTTCTTATGACTACTGTTGCCGTTGCACTGCAGTGGAACATCTTCATGGAATTCATCAATGACGTGGGCATAGCCACACCCGGCAACAATATCGGTGCATGGATAGTAATAGCATTGTCAGCAATAGCCATTGCTGTTATGTTGTATATATTCCTGCGCAAATTCTCGTTCTGGAAAAAGATACGCAACTTCATCGCACGTTTTTCCGACGGACTGCTCTCGCTCACAAAGATGAAGAACGGCTGGCTGTTCATTCTAGAAACACTGGCGATATGGTTCTGCTACTTCATGCAGTTCTATCTCTGTTTCTTCTACTTCCCATTCACTGAACACCTGTCGTTCCTTGCCGGCCTGTTGCTCTTTGTAGCAGGAAGCATTGCCGTGGTTGTACCCACCCCCAACGGTGCAGGACCGTGGCATTTTGCAGTAATAAGCATAATGACACTTTACGGAGTGAGCGAAACAGACGCCGCCGTATTTGCGTTTATAGTACACAGCACACAGACACTCATAGTTGCAATACTCGGAATATACGCGCTTATAATGTTGCAATTCAAGAAACGTATAAACAAATAATAAACATAATAACTTTTAAATCAATACAATTATGGCATTAACAATCAAAGACCTACAGCCACGCGAAGTGTGGAAGCACTTCGAGGCACTCACACAGGTTCCACGTCCATCGGGACACCTTGAGAAAATCCAGAAATTCCTGCTCGATTTCGGTAAGAGCATCAACGTACAGACATGGCAGGACGAAGCCGGTAACATCATCATGCGCAAGCCTGCAACACCGGGATTGGAGAACCGCAAAGGAATTATCCTCCAGGCACATATGGACATGGTTCCACAGAAGACTCCCGACAGCAAGCACGACTTCATCAACGACCCTATAACCACAGTTGTAAAGGGCGATTGGTTGTATGCCGATAACACCACACTCGGTGCCGACAACGGTCTTGGCGTTGCAGCAATCATGGCAATCATGGAAGACGAGAGCCTCCAGCACGGTCCATTGGAAGCACTTATCACTGCCGACGAAGAGACAGGCATGTATGGTGCATTCGGTCTGAAAGGCGGAGAACTCGAAGGAGAACTGTTGCTGAATCTCGACTCAGAAGAAGAGGGTGTTCTATACATCGGTTGCGCAGGCGGTCTTGACGTTTCCGCATCAATGGAGTTCATGGAAGAGGCTAGCGATGACGAAGACGTTGCGGTTAAGGTACAGCTCAAAGGCTTGCGTGGCGGACACTCAGGTTTGGAAATCAACGCAGGCCGTGGCAATGCCAACAAGTTGATGGCTCGCTTTGTACGCGAAGCTATGGATGAGTGTGGCGTTGTTCTCGCAAGCTGGAACGGCGGTAACATGCGTAACGCAATCCCTGCTAGCTGCGAGGTTGTATTGACACTCCCCGAAGAGGGCGTAGAAGAGTTGAAAGAGATTGCTGCAAAATACGAAGCACTCTATAACAGCGAATATGCAACAATCGAGGAAGGCATCACTCTTACAGTAACAGAATGCGAGATGCCCGAGACTGTTGTTCCCGAAGAGATTCAGGACAACCTTGTAGATGTTATCCTCGCTTGCCACGACGGTGTATTGCGCTTCATCCCCACAATCCCCGACACTGTAGAGACATCAAGCAACCTCTCTATCGTAAAGATTGAAGAAGGCAAAGCAGAAATCAACATCCTTGCACGCAGTTCATGCGACACAATGAAGGAATTCCTTGCACTTCAGTTGTCAAGCTGCTTTGCAATGGCAGGCATGAAGGTGGAACTCAGCGGCGGTTACAGCGGCTGGCAGCCAAATGTAAACTCTCCATTGCTTGCAGCATTGAAGGGCGCATACAACGACATGTTCGGCAAACAACCCGACGTTCGCGTTATCCACGCAGGTCTTGAGTGCGGTATCATCTCTACCAACTATCCAAAGATGGATATGGTATCGTTCGGTCCCACATTGATGTCGCCCCACTCTCCTACAGAGCGCGTAGAGATTCCGACAGTCGAGAAATTCTACTCACTTGTAAAGGCACTTGTAGTAAACGGAGTTCTTTAATTCAAATGAAAAAGAGTTGCTAAGGCAACTCTTTTTCATTTTATTACTTGAATATCACTTTCTTACCATTCACTATATAGATACCGGAAGAGGTTACCTCACTTAATTGCCTTCCCTGCAAATCGTATATGACAGGCACTTCATTCTCACTTATGACATCCTCTATAGTTGTAGCGCCGAAGACGAAACGGAAACCGGAACTTAATGCCGCAGTACCCAAAACAAGAGCTCTTGGCAGATAAATCCTATGACCATTGTTCAAGAAGGCCATTCCGTTTTCTTTGTTCATATCTGCCAAATAGAGACCAACCTCTTTATCATTAGGTTTCGCAAGCACATACGACTCTTCTGTTATATATTCAGCTGCGACAGTACCTTCAAACAGGTTGTTTTTAATGGTTTCTGTTGATGTTACGTTAAAGTTGAAGGTATATGTACCAGCCTTTTCTGCCTTAAGAACAACAGCCTCGCCTGCAGGAATTACATTATTTTCAAGTTTAGTCATTAAAACAGTTCCCTCACTTGTATTTATTCCATCCTCGGTGAGATAATATGCCTCAACACCATTAGGAATGTTTACAGCCTTCTCTGCATAGAATGTTGCATAACCGACATCATCTATTGCTACTCCATAAGAACTTGGCAACGAACTAAAGATATCTGTTCCCTGATGAACAGCATTATGAACACCCAACAAAACGTCTACATCATCCTTTCCATTTATTGACAGATAAAGATTTGTCCTACCTGCAAACTTAAATCCTTTAAAATCCGTTCCAACAAAATACTCGAACTTAGAAGGAACATCACTCAACACAACAGTACCTTCAGTTTGTGTAATAGTCTGATTGTCTTCAGATGCAGAATATACATACTTGCCATTTGAAATATTCCTGATTGCAAACCTGAACCTGCCATTCTCACACTCCGGATATACAGCCCACAAACAATTGATATCAACCTTAGCAACATCTGTTGTTTGCACCTTAATATCACTACCTACAGCATGCAGGTACCTGTCATCTTCATATATTGCAAGCAAAATCTCATTAGGAGTTTCACTCTTCTTGGACACCGGCATTGGAAATGTTATAGTTGCAGTATAATTATTCGCGTTCCAAACCTCGTTTTTGAGTTCATAGCCATGCACTCCTGTAAATACAGGTTTACGATCTTTACCGGGAATAACAAAAGAGGTTCCCACAAACTCATTACCAGCTTCGTCTGTAACTGTGTATGAAAATTCTTCAAGAGAATAGAGCGAAAAATTCCACAGCGATGCAGAAATAGCAGTTCCGCTATCATTAACATTATTCCATGTTACCAAATTCGTATGATCACTCGGATTATGCGCACACGACATAGACTGTTTTGTTATATCAGACAATTCTACAGCAGATATATAATAATGTCCGTCGTCTGTCTTATATATATATACATTTGTTTCTGTGGCACTCATTGTCCATCTACCACTCTGTGCCGTTGTTCCTTTCAGAAATCTATCTGTTTTACAATTTCTTAAAGAATAACAATTCTCCGCAATCTTTGAAACCATCCATAAACTGTTTGCCACATCTGTACCCAAGGCTGCTGTCTGTGCATTATCTGCACCATTATCATAAATACCCTTCTGAGGATAGGTATAGTAAGCACTCAATATTTGATAAACGGCACCATCCTGTAGAATATCCTTCACAGGAGCCTCCGCTCCTTCAACAACCTTAATTGTATTTCCTTCAACAACAACCACAGCATCATTATTACCCACAACATCCAATTTTGTTGCATCTATTACACCATCGGTAATAAAGAAACCGCCATTATAAGCATATTCGATAGTTGTACCGTTTGTATAGGTTACGTAAACCGCATCAGTAGGATTACATTCTACCAAGATCTCATATATACTCTTGCCTTGCATATCAACAGGTTCAAAACGCCATTGGCAGTCTGATGCATCAGGATTCCCAGCCCATGTAGTAACAAAGTTTACTCCGTTTTTCTGAAAATGAGTCTGATCGCTTTTTGTACAATTGAGTCCTTCTTTAAATGAATAGAATGTGTATCCATTATCCTCTGTTATTTTTTCAATAGTGAGTTCAGTATATTTGTCGGCAACATAGCCACCACCATTGGCTCCGGCAACAATTGCTTTACCATCACCATTCTTTATACCCAGTTTATTATCATTTAATGTTATGTACCATATACCATTATTGGTATTAACCTTTGCGTCAGCCTGCAAAGTAAAACACAAATTATTTCCATTGGAAAGCGCATTGTTGTAAAGATACTCATGGCGGCTGACATCTCTATTCACCATATGGTAATAACCGTTATACAACATCGGTTGCTCAGGTTCAGGATCCGGTTCGGGAGTAGTAACTGCTGTAAATTTTGCTATGTATGTGGCATTACTTCTGGCAATTGTGTTACATGTTGCTTCTGTACTATACTGTTTATTATTCAAATACCAGCCGGCGAAAGCATACCCGTCATTAGCCTTTGCATTCAATGTAACTGTTGATGCAGCCTTTACGGTAACAGATGTTACACCATTGACTGTTGCTGTTCCTGATGTTGCTGGCTCGGCTTTCACACTTATTGTATATTCCTTGATTACTTCGGCACCGGTAACATTAAATCCACCACCATTTTCGGGTGTTAAAGTTGTAAGAGTATATGCAATGCCACCTATCTCCTCTACGCGGATAATACCGCCACGCATAGAGCGTACAGCTGTTATAAAATCAACATCAACATTGCCGACATTTACATTAGGAAGTGTTACTACACAAATGCCATCAGTCGCAGGCACCGACTCTGCAAGCACATAAGGAAATGTCTCGCCATAGTCGGCCGACATTGTTATACGCACACAGCTCTCTGTATTAAAGTAGCTATGGTTTACACCCCACTTTACAGTTACAGTTTCACCGGCAGTATAGGAGTTCTTTGCAGGAGAGAGCGATGCATCAAACGGTGTTGTACTGCCAACTATTTCAATATTAGCATCCCAAACCGCATAATTACTATAGAATGGATTTTCCAACAGATAGTCATAAGCTGTTGAAGAAGGCATATCGTTCACAAGGAAAGCTATGCTGTACGAGCCGGCAGCCATCGATGGAATGTTTGTTCCGGTTATTTCATAATAATAACTAGCATCATTAATATCCGCCGAATACTTTGGACTATAGTCTATTATATTTGATGTTTGAGGTATCAAGGACTTAAAATCCGGCAACACACCATTCTCTCCATTCACATTACCAACATTTGTGCTACTGCATCCAATAGCAGAATATGTCAACAAATGTCCTTCGGCATCTGTAGCCGACAACGGTATTGCCACGCAAGCACCTTGTGGTATTCTGTATGTATCCTTCATGGCACTTGTAAACTGTGGCGCACTGTTTGTAACATTCTTGTTTACATTAGCACTGCCTACACCGTTTTTTACAGACTCTTCGCGTATCAACAGTAGAGATGGATATGAAAAGTACTCACCCTCATTGTCCATAAGACTGCCTTCGCCTTGAGCTGTATGAAAATCAGCACCGAACATATGTCCAAGTTCATGCGCCACAACCCATTTGTCAGTTTTTGCATAGCCACTGCTCTTTGTAGACGCATTGTACGCACCATTACCTACAGACAAACCGCTATTTTCCGCAAATTCGTCACGATGATGCACCCACATTCCTACGTCATACGAAGCGGCACCTATAGCTTCATTGGTAAGTTCGGTTCCAAAACTGTTAGTATTATAGATATTCTCATCAATTAGATTATAAGACGGCATCACCAAGCGTGCGTCTTCAACCACGTCAAAGCAGATACCGAGCGGAACAAACATCCTGTTTGCAAAATCCTCGCACTCCTGCCAGAATTGCTGAACCTTGTTGTAGTCGCTTTCAAGGTCTTGCTGAAAAGCCGACAATGTAACCGGCAAAGCAAGGCGATAGTAACGCATTGTATTATCACCGGGAATAGCATTGTTTGCAACGCCACGTGTCTGAGCTGTTGCAAAAGAGAGCAAAAACAAAGTAAATGTAAAGATTATAAATCTAAGGTTCTTCATATAGTAGATTTTGATTTTCATTTATTTTGCAAAATTAGTCAAAATATAGCAGAACAGGAAACACAAACCATTCTTTAACAAGAATATATAGATAAAAAAAATATCCGCACTTCGAAAAGCGCGGATATTTTCTTGTATATAAGTTTCAATTACTCTGCACGGAGTGTGAAACGCTGGAAGCCTGTAGCTGTAAGCTCCTTGTCGAAGCTCTTCAAGAACTCAGCAACAGAAATCTTCTCGTTCTGGCAGTAGCCCTGCTGGAGCAAGCAAACCTCCTTGTAGTACTTCTGGATACGACCGTCAGCGATGCGAGCGATCATATTCTCAGGCTTACCCTCTTCGCGAGCCTTCTCCTCAGCAACAACGCGCTCCTTAGCAATCAAAGTTGGATCAAGATCCTCGTTTGTAAGAGCAAGAGGTGCAGAAGCAGCAATCTGCATTGCAATCTCGTGACCAGCCTCAGCGTTAGCCTGTGACAATGCGACCATTGTACAGAGCATATTCTTCTTCTGGTGGTTGTATGTGTAAACATTCTCACCCTCAAGAGTCTTGTAACCATCAAGCTCCATCTTCTCACCAGTGATACCTGAACGAGCTACGATAGCGTCCTGAACAGTTGCATCACCCAAAGGAAGAGCCTTAACCTCCTCGATAGTAGCACACTTAGCAGCTACTGCAGCATCAAGGATATCCTGTGTCAACTTAACGAAGTCAGCGCCCTGAGCAACGAAGTCTGTCTCGCACTTAAGAGCGATGATAGCAGCGAAGCCATTCTCAGCCTTTACAAGTACACAACCCTCAGAAGCCTCGCGGTCGCTACGCTTAGCAGCTACCAACTGACCCTTCTTACGGATAATCTCGATAGCCTTGTC
>JAEIGA010003336.1_pt1 | contig 25208 bp, 33 predicted proteins | sample 9270691 | NCBI WGS metagenome assembly JAEIGA01 (sample SAMN17057246, study PRJNA624740) | gut metagenome | biome: biome; isolation source: fecal sample | host: Bos grunniens | place: China: Xizang | collected 2019
AGATACCCTTGAGCTTCAGCTGAGGTTGGAGCTTAGGACACTAAAAGAGGAGAGGGGTGGAGTGAATGTATGATAAACCAATAATCATACAGGTGCAAGACCCGGAAACTGAGGAGTGGACGGATAAGTTAAGGCTACACGCCACCGTCAATAAAACCGGTGGAGGCTCAAACTTTAACGCTGGAACAGACCAACATAACGCCAGCTTGACATTCAAACTCCGATATGTTAGCGCACTTGAAGCGATAGCCTATAACCCCCAACCGTACCGTATTCTTTACAGAGGCCGTGCCTTCAAGGTGGTAGACTACGATGATTTCATGGAACAACACCGTGAGGTCAAACTGGTAGGTGAGTACTATGGCTGATAGGATCCGAGTACAATCCGACGGAGTGTCGGCGGCACTTGAAGCCCAGCTCTCAAAGTATAACGAAGAGCTAAACGAAAAATTGACTCTTGTGGTAGAGGAAAGCATAAACGATCTTGTGAAACTCACAAAAGCCACGGCTCCAAGAGGTAAGCGTAACGGTCAATTTAGAAAGAATATCGCGGCTGATAAGAGTAATCTCAAGAAAGCTAAACGTGGAGCCCACGGAGGGCTTCATGGAAGAGTCACAACAGCGACATGGTACGTCAAAGCACCAGACTATCGCTTGACACACCTGCTCGTCCACGGACACGCTACGAGGGACGGAGGGCGCACAAACGCTAATCCTTTCTTAGCAAATGCCGTTAATAAGGTAATCCCCGAGTACGAGCGAAAGGTACAGGAGGCGATATCCAATGGTAACTAAAATTTTAGATAAGGCAGGCGTAAAATATCGCCAATCGCGATATACGGCAAAGCCCCTCCCAATTACCTACGCGGTCTATTTTGACGACCGAGAGGCAGGCGGGGCGGACGGCATCAACTGCCTCATCACCCACAACATCACAATCGAGGTCTACGAATCTAAACCTGACGACGCCACAGAGGCCGCTATCGAGGCGGCACTTGACGAAGCCGGCATAGAGTGGACCTCACAAGCTCGGTACTGGATCCAAGAGGAGCAACGGTACCAAGTTATATACGAATTTACTTATATCGAAAAAAGGAGAATAAGACATGGCTAAGAGAGATAAGACAAGTATCACACTCGGCTCTGGTAAGATCTATCTTACACCCTATACCGAATCCGTGCCGACTGTCGAAACCCTCTGCGAAGAGGGTAACCTTCTCGGCTATATTAAGGGCGGTGCTTCGCTTGAATACAGCCAGGAAACCTACGAAGAGAAGGATGACCTCGGCTACGTAAGCAAGATCATCACCACCACCGAGGAGGCAATTCTCAAGTGTGGTCTTCTTACTTGGAACGGTAATACCCTTAAGAGCCTCATCGATCGTTGCACGGTAACAGAATCCGGCAATAAGCGTACTGTTAAAATCGGTGGTGCGGCAAACAGCCAGGGTACGAACTATGCTATCTGTTTCCATCATGAGGATGCCACCGACGGCGACCTTTGGATCCTTATTGTAGGTCGTAACACTGCAGGTGCTACCCTTACATTTGCAAAGGATGCAGGTACAGTTCTGGAGCCTGAATTCAAGGCATTGCCTCAGGATGATGACGGCACACTCGTACAGCTCATCGAGGAAACCACAACTTAATAACGAGAGGGAGGCGGCAATAGTCTCCTCCCTCATTTCATAAAAAGGAGAGAATAAAATGGCTAAAATATTAGACCTTAACGCCCTCGAACAACCCGTGCTCGAGTTGAAACTCCGAGACGATAATCGTACAACATTCAGATTAACAACCCCTACAACTAAGCTCGTAGAGAAGTTCATCGCGGCAAAAGCTGAAGTGGCGGAGATAGCAAATTCAAGAGACATTGAAAAGATTAAAAAGCTCTACGAACTCACTGCAGAGATTATCAGTTGTAACGCGGACTACATCACCGTGACTGCAGAGGAACTTCGCGATACATACCGCGTGACTTTTGGAGATATCGTAGTGATATTCGCGGCATACCTGGACTTTATAAAAGAATTTAACAACGCAAAAAACTGACGATCCCGTACTATCCCCTACCGGATAGCGCGGGCGGTCATCACTATACAATAACGACATGGTGGAAGAAGCTTGTATCAGATTATTCAGGCCTCGATTTCAAGCAGGTCGAAGCCCTTGATTATTTAACCTACCTCACATGGAGGAGGGACGCCTTCATCCACAAATGGACCCAGACAGAAAAAGGTAGAGAGTACCTCGACAATGCCTGGAGAATGGAGCAGACGAAGCCCGATCGTGAGGCGCTCCGTAAAAAAATAAGGAAGGAGGATACCGCCGATGGCAGGTAGGAATATAATAAAGGGCATAACAGTCGAAATCGGTGGCGATACCACGAATCTAGGCAGAGCCTTAGAGTCAGTGAATAAGCAAGGTGATAACCTTTCCTCCGAACTCGCAGAGATAAATCGACTGTTAAAATTCAACCCCGACAGCGCAGAACTTCTCGCACAAAAGCAAAAGGTGCTCGCGAATACGATATCGAACACAAGCGAAAAGCTCGAGACCCTACGAGAGGCAGAGCGCCAGGTTCAGCGACAGTTTGAACGCGGAGAGGTCTCAGAAGAGCAAGTTCGTGCACTTCGCAGAGAGATTGTAGCAACCGAAGGCAAACTTAAAAGCTACCAGGAACAGGCCGAAGGGGCCACAAAAGAAACTAAAGAACTCGGAGATACAGCTGCCGATACAGGCAGCGCCTTCGAGGGCATGGGTAGCAAGGTCGGCGGTGTCGTAAAAGCAGGTATAGGCGCGGTAGTAGCAGGAGCGACTGCCGCTGTAGGTACGTTAGTAGCAAGCGCAGAGGCCAGCCGAGAATATCGGATGGAGATGGGTAAGCTCAACACCGCATACGAAGCGGTAGGACACAGGACTGAGATAGCCTCAGAGGCTTATAAAAGGCTTCAGAGCGTCATAGGAGAAACGGATCAGTCCGTAGAAGCCGCTCAGCAGATAGCCCTACTCGCTGATAGTGAAGAGGACGTCATTCAATGGGCCGACTTAGGCGCGGGCGTAATCGCTCGATTTGGTGACGCACTCCAACCGGAGATGTTCTACGAATCCGCTAATGAGACAATAAAGCTCGGAGTAGCCACAGGCGGATACGTGCAACTTCTTGAAGGCGCAGGATACAGTGTCGATGAGTTCAATAAAGGACTCGCAGCATGCACATCCGAGACCGAAAAGCAAGCATATATGCTCGAGGTTACAGAGGAGATACTCGGCGATGCGGCGGACATGTACCGAGAGACCAACGCAGAGGTCATACGTGCGACAGCGGCAAACGAAGAGTGGGCGGCTACAATGGCAGAGGCAGGTGCGGCCGTTGAACCGATACTCACCGATGTAAAGATGCTCGGGGCCTCGCTCCTTTCAGATCTAATGCCTGGAATAACAGACGTAACAACAGCATTCAGAGGACTGATTAACGGAGATGAAGGCGCGGCGGCAGCCATAGGAGAAGCGGTATCGGGACTCCTTACCCAGATACTTGATATGGCAGTAGAATTACTGCCTACATTAGTTGAGGTAGCGCTGTCCCTCCTTACGTCTTTGGTGACTACAATAATCGGTATGTTACCTCAGCTCTTGGATACGCTCACAACGGTAATAGTGTCGATATTGGACGGATTAACCGAGGCAATACCACTTATAACCCAAGCGATCCTCGACACAATACCGAAACTCGTGGACGCGATAGTGGCAGGTATCCCTCAAATCATAGAGGGTGCGGTCGAATTATTCCTCGCAATTCTGGAGGCAATCCCTCTCATAGTTCCGGCGCTAATTGCCACTATACCCACAATAACACTTGCGGTAATTGAAGCGATAGTAGCGGCAATCCCCGACTTGATAGAAGGTGCTCTGCAATTCTTGATGGCCATTGTGGAGGCAATCCCTCTACTGTTAGACGAGCTACTACCACAGATACCAACCATAATAGACACCATTATCGATGGTCTACTTGACAACCTCCCACTACTCGTGGATGCTTCGATCCAGCTCTTCTCAGCAATAATAGAAGCAATCCCCGAGATAGCGGCAACTCTATACGAGAATGTCCCCGATATCGTCGCCTCCATCGTGGAAGGGCTTTTAGACGCCATACCCGCACTGTGGGACGCAGGTGTGCAACTCCTGGAAGGTCTCATCGAAGGAATGATGGACTTTGACTTCGGAGGTGCACTCGGAAAGATTGGAGATGGCATAGTAAAAGGCTTCAAGAAGGTATTCGATATCCACTCCCCGTCGCGTGTTATGGTTGGAATTGGTGAGCTGTTAGACGAAGGTCTCGCAGTCGGCATCGAGGATAACGCCAAAGCACCGGTCAATGCTATCGATAGATTATCGGAGGATATGCTCGAGGGAACGTCTCAACTTAACGGAATCAACCTGGAGCGTAAGCTGACGCATTCCTTCAACCCAGCCGCAACAAACACAACAGACGGACTGTCAAGTAAGCTCGACCAAATATACAGAGCGATACTGGCAGGTCAAGTTATAATGCTCGACGGAAAGACTCTCGTCGGATCCACAGCAGACAGATACGATAACGAGCTTGGACAGCGTAGAGTCCTAGCGGAAAGGGGTGCTTTATAAATGCAGAAAAGACGAATTATCATCGGCCCTTATGACACAGCGGTAGAAGGAAAGTGGACTCTTGCGGCTTGGAATTTTGGAAAAGCTGAGGCGGAAGAGTCCTACGCAAACATACCAGGTCGTAACGGTCTGCTTGATCTTTCCACAGTGCTAACTGATGGTGAGCCTTACTACGGTAGCCGTGAGTTTGAAGCAGTCCTGGAGAGTTCAGAGGGCACACGCCTAGAGCGCGACGAGCGCATCAATAGTATGATAAACAGGCTCGACGGCTGGAGATTTAACATCACCCTCCCCGACGATCCTAACCATTACATCACCGGAAGAGTGAGAGTAGAGAGGCTATATAACGACCTCGCCCATGCATCTGTACGAGTAACCGCTACGTGCGATCCGTGGAGATACAATAATTCGGAGACGGTGGTAGGACTTATAGCCACCAACACCGTACAGACTACTTCCCTGCTAAATACAGGAAGACGCTCGGTAGTTCCGCGCATCACGGTAACCGGAGGCGATGTAACGATTGTATTTAATACAGGTACAGAAGAATATACCAAGACGCTGAGCCCAGGAATCTACACCCTTCCGTATATTTACTTGAAGACGGGGTCGGCTCCTTTACGATATAGTGGCTCGGGTCAAATCACCCTCACGTACAGAGAGGCGGTGCTTTAATGATACAGCTTTATGCAGATGACCTACTCGTATATGACTCCCGAGATGAATCCACGGCAATCAAAGGCTTAAAAGCACAGATAGGACTAAACAAAGGCGGTGCGGCATCAATTATCCTCCCCCCAGGACATCACGCATATAACGCCTTTACGAGCTACCGTAGCGTAGTAACCATTTACAGGGACGGAGTGCTACGCTTCAGAGGCCGAGCACTCTACCCTACGGATGATTTCACGTTAACCAGAACAATCACTTGTGAAGGTGAGAGATGCTTCCTTCGAGACGGCATCCACAGACCCTACACATACACCGATACCCCAAAAAATATATTCACTCAAGTAATAGGGCTCTACAACGCTCAGGTTGAAGCGTTCAAGCAGTTTGTAGTAGGAACGATAGACGGTATAAACAACGACGCTATCACCCTCGAAAGTGAGGAAGCTGAGACCTTCGCGGCAACAGTTGACAAATTAGTCGAACTGTGCGGTGGAAACATCATATTCACTACTAACTTCGCAGGACAGAGAGTAATCAACTGGTATGCCGACACAAGCTACAGTAATCAGCAGATGATAGAGTTCGGAGAGAACCTCATCGACTTCTCGAGAACAACCGCAAACTCCGACCTTGCTACTCGTATAATCCCCTACGGAGCTAAGGATGAGGCGACAGGCAAACGACTGACCATAGATAACGATGGCCTCGACTATATTCAAGACGATGAAGCGGTAGCGCTTCGAGGAGTTATCACTAAGGCCGTTTATTGGGATGAAATCCTAACCACTGAAGCCTTGCTGACTAAAGCACAGCAGTACCTGAACGATAGCAAGAACCTCATCGAATCGATAGAGCTCACTGCGATAGACCTCTCGCTTATTGACAAGAACATCGATACCTTCCGAGTGGGTGACATCATAAAGGTACGAAGTAAACCCCACGGAGTGGATGACGAATTCCAACTGACCGAGCAGAGCCTTGACTTCCTAAATCCGCAGAACGATAGAATCGTCTTAGGTAAGAGCGTCGCATCCCTAACCGGAGCAGATATAAACAACTCGCGAGCAACCAATGACACACTAAAGCGATTGGGTAAAGCCATCAGATCCGATTATAACATCAATACGGAGGCAATCCTCGAAGAAACTAGGCGCGAGCTGACTACATTAATTCAACAGACGAGTGAGTCAATACAGCTCAACGTCCAGGAGCAATACACCACTCAAGAGGAACTGAAAGCGGCGATCTCCACTACAATAACACAGCTCTCGGACTCTATCGAGTTTTTATTCACGGAACTAAGAACAAGCGTGGACGCAAACGACGCAGAGGCACGCGAGCAACTATCCACAATCAGTAATTATATCCGCTTTGAGGGCGGTAACATCATCCTCGGTAAGGCGGGAAATGAAATAACCCTCAAGCTTGAGAACAATAGAATTGTATTCTTAGATGATGGAGCTGAGGTGGCCTTCTTCACAAACAAACAGCTTACAGTAAGAGACGCATCCTTCATTAATTCGATGAGGGTGGGAAAATTTGCATTCATACCGAGAGCCAATGGCAACCTCTCACTTGTAAAGGTAGGTGATACATAATGGCTACAAGCGGAAGCAAGAGTGTAGCGGCAACTGCCTACGACACTCTAAAATTCAACTGGATACAGAACGGACAGAACACCGTCGGTAATTACACAGTTATTAATTGGAGCCTTCAGCTTATATCGGGCTCGGCGGGCAAAATCAGTTCAAGTGTTGAAAAGGATTGGACGGTAACGATCAACGGCACAATCTACTCGGGTACGAATAGTGTAGCTATCGAGAACAACACTACAAAGACCCTCGCAGCAGGACAGGCCACAATACCCCACAATGACGACGGCACTAAGACCTTCAGCTATTCCTTCTCGCAAGAGTTCGCAATTACCTTTGCAGGGGCATCTATCGGCACGATAAGTAGCTCGGGTACAGGAGTACTTAACACCATACCAAGAGCAACTACACCGATGTTTGACGCATCCAGCGTAGACATGGGTACAACGATAAACGTGTACACCCTTCGAGCTAATGAAGCATTTACTCACGACCTGGCGTACTCCTTCGCAGGTGGAGACTTTATAGCTATGGGATCTGATGTAGAAACCCATATGTACTGGGAAGTCCCTCTCAGCCTCGCGAATAGCATACCGAATACGACTAACGGAACGCTTACCATTAGGTGCATAACCAAGAACGGCTCGACCGTGGTGGGCACAAAAACGGCTCTGTTGACCGTGAAAGTTCCAACCTCAGTTGTACCCATGATAAGCTCTGTAACGCTCGCCGAAGCAAACACTGGCAACATCACGAGCATAGGAGCATACGTGCAGACTAAGTCAAAGCTGAAAGCAACCATAACGGCGACGGGAGCTTACGGTAGCACGATAAAAAGCTACTCCTCGGTGTTCGAGGGTAAGAGCTACAACGGCTCAAGCTTCACGACTGACACAATAGCAGGAAGCGGCAAGGTAAGCATCAAGACCACGGTCACGGATAGCAGAGGCCGAACAGCAACCGAGATAACTGATGTCACGGTGCTGAGTTACGAACCCCCGACGATCTCGGCCTTCCACGTTGCGAGATATACCTCGGCATCAGGATCGCCTAGTTCTGAGGGAACATACGCATGGTTGACAGTAGCATACAACGTCACCTCGCTTAATTCCAAGAATACGGCAACGGGGAAGATCGAGTACAAGAAAACCACGGATACTACATGGTCGACACTTTACACTCGAAATGAGCTGAGCCTCAATAGCACCTTAAAGCCGAATGCTGTAACATTTTCCACCGACTACCAGTGGGACTTTAAAATCACTCTGACTGATGCGTTCAAAGCAACTGCGACCTATGAGACATACATCCCCTCGGGCAATGTTATACTTGACATCAAAGCAGACGGCAAAGGAATCGCATTCTTCAAAACAAGCACAAAGGACGGAGTGGAGATAGTAGGAGAACTCCCTGGTTCAGCAATTAGCCTTACAACCAACACAAACCTCAACAACTTGACAACGCCGGGCTTCTATGTAATACCGACAACCACCATATCGTCAACAGTTACAAATAAGCCTTATACGGACACCGCCACGGCGAGTATAAGAGTAGAGAGTACCGGAACCAACAGTGTAAAACAGATACTCCAAAAATCCACAAAGACCGACGGAAGCATCTATGAAAGAGGCTACGAGTCAAATAGCTGGGGAGCATGGAGTGTCGTGTACTCTGGGGCGGGAAAGATCCTATGGACAGGCAACTCTGTAATGAACGCAAGCCAGTCCGTATCATTCAGCGAAGCCTTAAGTCAACAACAAAACGGAATAGTGCTCGTATTTAGTAGATACGCTACCACAGGCGAACAGAACTACGCCTTCAGCTGTCATTTTATATCAAAGTTGTTTGTTACAACCGCGGGTGGCACAACAGGAGTAAATATGAACCTTATAATGGCTACTACGAAATTCGACTACATAGCAGGTAAAACCCTTACTGTAACGGACACAGGTATAACCGGCCACTCAGACAATACCGCAACAGGAAAAGCGGAGATAAGTGGCATAACTTACTATAACGATAAATTCGCGCTCCGATACGTTATCGGTGTGTAACCAGGAAAGGATGAAAGCATGGACGGACAAATATGGCAAGTACTCCTGGCATTTGGAGTACCCTCAGCGTTATTCGGTTTGGCAATTTGGTATGTTAAAGGAGTTATCGTGAAGAACCAAAAGCGACAAGAAGAACAGCAGAAGAACTTGGAAAGCCTTGTATTGCTTATGCTACAATCCGCACGAGCTAACACAATTCTCTGCAAGGCAACGGCCGAAGCTGTAAGAGATGGGCATTGTAACGGTAATATGACTGCGGCAATGGAAATCGTAGACAAGGCCGCCCAGGCGGAGAAAGAGTTCTTACTTGATAAGAGCATTAAATACATCTTTGAATAGGAGGGCAGATAAATGCCTATTAAAGCAATATTCCCAGTAGGCCAAACAGAGATAACAGTCAATGGCCTGCACCAATGGGACTACGGTCGAGAGCTTGAGATCTACAGCCCCGAGTTACCAAGCATAGTGGAGGTGCACTTCGCTTGTGTAGGTATGGAAGAGGCTATAGTACGAACAGCATCCTCCACGAGCGGAGTCGCTACGGTTCGGATCCCAGACTTGTGCCTTGAGCAGACCTCCGCAATATCAGCCTGGGTGTTTGAGATAAATGGCACTTCAGGTTTTACCTCCAAGAAAATCACCTTACCGATAGAGGCAAGACCTCGTCCAGGTGTGAGCGACGCTGACATACCACCAGATGTGGCGGATAAATATACGGAGCTTATGGCCGCGGTGAATGATGCTATTGCCGACTTGAGTAGTGGAGACATTATACTCCGACATGCAACTAATGCAGATAATGCAACCAATGCAGACCATGCAACCACGGCAGACAGTGCAACGAACGCAGACCATGCAACCACGGCAGGCAGTGCAACGAACGCAGACTATGCAACCACGGCAGGCAGTGCAACGAATGCAGGTCATGCAACCACAGCAGACAGCGCAACGAACGCAGACCATGCAACCACGGCAGACAGTGCAACGAACGCTACATCTGCCGACAACGCAACTGTTGCGAACGTATTAAAGCTCCAGTCGACAAAATACACGACTACAAATAGAGAGATAACGGGTGTTGGTCTTACCGCGAGTAAAGCATACGCCATCTGTATTGACATCGGAAACGACCATGCCGTCTCCTACACCTGTGTTCTTATGTGCAACGGATTTATGGACGGACACCACTCATCATGTGCAGACACGAAGCATAATATGTACGTGGTGTATTGGTCGCATACTCGTAAGATTGAGGTAATCAGGGACGACAATACCATCGATGCTACCCTTTGGATCAGAGAGCTATAAGGAGGTCGCAGAATGAGAAATTTAAATATCACAGTAGTAAATAACGTCGCTACCTATCGTAGACGCGATGGCGCAATAGTATGTGGTAACAGCGACTATCAAATCACTTTCACCTTTGACGCAGAGTGGGAAGGATACGAGGCGAAGAAGGCGCGTTTCATTTGGAACGGTGCCTATAAAGAAGTAGCCTTCACCGGAACTGTATGCCCAGTCCCCGTCATAAACAACGCCACCGAGGTCAGAGTCGGCGTGTATGTCGAGAACGAAGGAACACTCGAAACGACAACCGCAGCAGTGATACCCTGCAGACGCTGTATCCTCTGCGAAACGGATCAAGCTCAGTCTGACCTAGTGGGAGGGTGGAGGGACGAAGCGGTAGAAGCCGCAGAAAGAGCCGAGGACGCCGCCACTCGAGCTGAACAAGCCGCAGGCGGAACCACCGATGAGGTGGCACGTAGGCTCGCAGTCTTAGAGGCCGCTGTATCGGATCTCAACTACGAGGCGATAGAGATAACATCATTTGCGGTGAGCCCAAACACGGCTGAGATGGGTAGCTCGGTGGCATACGTTTCTGCTATGTGGGCGTTTAATAAGACGCCTGCAAGTATCAAGTTCGCAGGCACAAACTATCAGCCTACAGCTACATTGTCAAGCGTGACGGGACCGTTTACTACAAATCAGACATGGAGACTCGAAGCTACGGATGAGCGTGACGCTATCGCCGAAAAGAGCGCATCGCTAACCTTCTTGAACGGCGTATATTATGGTGTGGCGGCACAGCCTACCACAGTTAATAGCGCTTTCGTGCTTAACCTCAGCAAGACACTACGATCAAATAAGCTCCCATCGTTTACAGCGAACGCAACCACAGGAAAGTATATATGGTATTGCTTACCTAAACGAATGGGCACATGCTCCTTCAAGGTTGGAGGCTTCGAGGGTGGCTTCACTCTACACAGCACAATAGCATTCACAAACGCCTCAGGCTACACCGAAGACTACTACATCTACAGATCAGATAACGTAAGCCTCGGTTCAACAACAATTTCAGTATCATAAGGGGAGGAGAAAATATGGCTAAGCTACCGGATTATAAAGGCTCAGTAGACCTAATATCAGGTATCCGACCGAAGAATGGCGGAGACTTCCCTCTCGTTGAAGCCCACGATATCCTCGTCGGTAATAACGATAAGAGGCTCGATGAAGCACTCGGTGACATCGAGTCAGGGCTTGACAGCATAATAGCGATACAGGAGGCTCTCATAGGAGGTGCTACTAAATGACAAGCATAGCCGAGAAGCTAACCGCAATCGCGGAGAACGAACAAAAAGTATACAACGCTGGCTACAATAAGGGCCTCTCGGAGGGTGGTGGAGGAGGTAGTGGTCCTGAATACACAGGCACCTACACCGTAACTCCCACCACATCAAGCCAGACCCTTAACACAGCGAACAGACTGCTGAAGGACGATGTAAAGATAGAAGCCATCCCCTACAGCGCGGTGTCGAACAATACAGGCGGCACCACTATAATAATCGGATAAGAAAAGAGAGGTAAATACACATGGCAGGTAATGTTAATAAGGTCGTATATGGCGGTCAGACCCTAATAGACCTTACAGGCGATACCATAACCGAAAACGCCCTTCTTGAGGGATATACCGCACACGATAAAAGTGGCGCAGTAATCACAGGTAAGTGCACTTTCGATGTAGACTCCGGCACGGCAGACGTCGCTAAAGGCGAAATACTTAATGGTAAGATCGCATACGCCCGAGGAGCAAGGCTGGTAGGGTCCATGCCGAATAACGGATCTGTTAATGGTGAAATAGCTGAGGCAAACGGCAGTTTCATCATCGCACAAGGCTACCACGATGGAACCGGAAAGGTTACACTTCCAAGTACAGAAAAAGCAAAGCTCGTCCCGACGAACATCCGTCAAGGCGTAACAGTCCTTGGTGTAACGGGAACCATGAACGGATCCGAGGGTGTAAATGCTCAGACTAAGAACGTGACTCCTTCCACTTCCGCACAGACGATACTCCCTGATAGCGGATACAACTACTTTACACAGGTTACAGTCGCAGCAATCCCCTACGCCGAAAGCAATAACGCCGCTGGCGGAACTACAGTAACAATCGGATAAAAGAGGTGAGCTCTTATGGCAGTAAATAAAGTCGTATACGACGGTAAGACACTCATAGACCTAACAGCCGACACAGTAATTCCAGAGAAGCTGGCTAAAGGCTATACAGCCCACGATATGAGCGGTAAGGCCATTGAGGGCACAATGGAGTCAAGCTCGGGCAGTTACACCGAAGTAGATACGCTACCCACTTCTAACATTGGCGCAGATGCAATATATGCTACTACCGAACAAAGAGATGTGGAAGTGTGGTATGTAAGTAGTGGGGCTTGTAGCACTATGGGGAATACTATTATATCCGTTACAGGTGTGACTCCGAGCATAACATACTATTTAGTAGATGCGCTTCCTAATGACCCGACAGCGAGCGACCTTTCATCATTCCGCACAATATATGTTTATGTATACAACGATACACCTTATGTATACGGCAATATGGGAAGCGGTAGCACTTGGCTTACCGTCGTTCAAATATACCAAGCACAAGGCGTAACCACGGTTTATAGAGGGTATGTGGAGAACATAGCTTACACCACCCAAGACGGATTATATATAACCTACAATAAGAAAGATATAATCGCAGTATCGAATATAAATGAGGATAAAGCCGTATACCAATATAACGGCGATGGCAATGGGTGGAAAAATTACTATGATTTATTCCTAAATAGGATAGGTGGAAGTATTAGCGGCAATATTGATATTCCTTATGGAGTAAGCAGAATAGCTCGCTATGCTTTTGCAGGGAGTGGTATTACCGCAGTAAATATTCCGAATAGCGTAACGCTTATTGGTAGGTATGCGTTCTATGATTGCTCCAGCCTTACGAGTGTGGAAATTCCGAATAGCGTAACGCTTATTGGTAGGTATGCGTTCCGTTCTTGCTCCAGCCTTACGAGTGTGGAAATTCCAAATAGCGTAACGAGTATTGGTTATTATGCGTTCGCGGATTGTTACAGCCTTACGAGCGTGGTAATCGGAGATAGCGTAACGAGTATTGGTGATTGGGCGTTCTATAATTGCAAAATCCTTACAAGCGTGGTAATCGGAGATAGCGTAACGAGTATTGGTTATTATGCGTTCTATGATTGCGAGAGCCTTACGAGTGTGGAAATTCCAAATAGCGTAACGAGTATTGGTGATTATGCGTTTGCAAGTACAGCTATTACTGATATTCATTATAGCGGCACAAAAGAGCAATGGAACGCAATATCAAAGCAAAGTGCGTGGGATATATTTATGGGCGAATACACCGTTCACTGCACGGACGGAGATATAGCAAAATCATGATTGAAGAGGTGACATCATGTCTACAAAACTAATAATTACAAGGGGAAACACTGAGAACCCCGTATTCAAACTAAGATATAACGGTCAGCCTATCACCGCGTCGGACGTGAAGAAGGTCGAGTTCGCATTCGGATCAGAAGCAGTGATCAAGACCTACCCCGACGACGTAGAGTACGATACTGACCTCGGCGCATTCAGAGCCCACCTCACTCAGGAGGACACGTTCAAACTCCCGAGATGCGCCACCAAGTATCAAATCCGTATGTACTTCAATGACGGAGCTGTCAAGTCAACGCCTTGTATCTGCATGCTCGTGAACCCATCGATCTCAAAGGTGGTGCTGGAATGACAGACATAATAGAGATTGATATTATACAGGACGACCACCCACTGATAGACACCGAGCTTGACTACAAGGGCGAGATCGTCAGAGCCGATGCAGATGCGCTGAAAAAGGAATATGATAAAGGCTACGATGACGGGTACGTTCTTGGAGAAGACGAGGGCTACAGTAAAGGCTATAACAAAGGCAAAACGGACGAATGGAGTGCGTTTTGGGATGTGTTCCAAGCATACGGCAAGAGAACGAATTATACGAATGCTTTTAGTGGCGATGTTTACACAGAACAAACCTTTTGGAATTCCGACAATTTCAAACCAAAATATCTTATAAAACCACTCTATGCGAATACGATGTTTTCAAGGTGTGGTGATATAGCTAACGAATATATCAAACAACTTGACTTTAGCGAATGTCTTACATTGAACGGCACATTTCAGGCGGTAAAAATACGAGAGTTAGGTGTGATTGATTTTAGCAGGGGTACAGGCTCGGTAAACTCATTCAATTCGTCACTTGTTGAGAAGATTGAGCTATTTACACCGCCCGTAGATGCTTCTGCGGACTTAGACAATCTATTTTTGGGTTGCGAAAAGCTTGTTTATATCCGCTTTGGCGGTGAGATTTTAGATTCAATAAAGCTACAATGGGCGGAAAACTTGACCGTAGAGAGTGTAAAAGACCTCTTGTTGCACTTGAAAGACTACACAGGCACAGCAGATGAATATACAAAAACAATAACATTCCACGCTAATGTTCTTGCGGCTCTTGATGTGGAAGGAAACACTGCACCAAACGGCATTACTTGGCGTGAGTATGCGAAAGACATTAAAAAGTGGAATATTTAAGAAAGGTATAAACATGGCTAAATTTGTAGATACACCTGTAATCCCTTCGCTTATAGCGAATACCGAGATGACATTAACAACGGTAGACGGCAGACCGTCAACATACAACATAACCCCTGCAAGCGGATATGTTCTTCATGATAAGGCTTATGACTACCCTGTTATAGACCGTGATACCCTTGAGGAAACGGGCGAGGTAGTTCTTGGATATAGAACATCTACCGCTTCGTGCAGCGCAAATTATGACTTTGAAGCAAATCCCCGTGAATTTTATGCGGTGACAGCGACACCGAAACAGCATAAGGAATGATGCATCGTGATGATAGGATATAAGATAATGATTTAAGGGCGGGAGCGGAGGGGCAAAAACGAAACCGAAACTATAAAACTATAAAAAATTTGAAAGGACACTAGAAAAATGTTAGCTAACATCAAGACAATGCTCTATTTTTTCGGAGCAAACTTCCAGGACATTCTGGTGAACGTGGTAATAATGGTAAGTGCGATCATCGCCGCTATTGGCATTATTAAACCCATTCTCAAGAAGAAGATCACAAACAAGTACATCCGTAAGGTGGTGTTCTTCTTCAGCAACATCGCGTCATGCTTCGTAGCTGCGCTGGTTTATTTCCTTACAGAGGGATGGAACCTTGACTATTACTTCCTCGCAGCCGTAGCACTCTCAATCGTTAGTATCGTTACATATGCGCTTTATGAGAACACCTGCCTCCGTGAACTGATCGGCTTAGTAGGTGGAATCGCACTCCGTAAAGCGGGTGGAGTATTCAAGTTCGCTCTTACTACTGACGATGCTGAAAAGGTCAAAGCTGAAATTAAAAATGCTACCGTACAGCTTAAGGCCACTACTAAGCAGGAACTCAAAAAGACCGCAAACAACATCAAGGTCGACAAAGACCTCAGAAATCTCTAAAATATACGAAAGGAAACAGAAGTAATGACAAACGTAGTTCTCAAAGTTAAGGAAAATGTGTGCCTCCAGAACGGCAAAGACCCCGCAGCAACCGAACTCATCGAAAAGATGAAGCTCTGGGGTGAGGTGACCCCCCCTCGAAGCTGAGCTCGAAAAGGTAAAAGCCGAGTACCAGAAGGTGATCGATGACGTTACCAAACAGTATAACGCAATTGAGGCCCAGAAGCTCACCCCCGATGAGATTGTGCTCCTTAACGCCTACCGTGACTGCAAGGCAGTGACCGGCGAGGCTTATCAGAAGAGAATCGATAGCCTTGAGCAGTGCCTTGAGGATGTTCGCATCGCTTCCAAGAAGAGAGCCGAGCAGATCGCGCAGCTTGTTGCAGAGCTTGCAGAAGCAAACGGCTAATACACAAAAAGAGGACAGGGCCTACGGGCTCTGTCCTTTTAAGTTATTCAAGTATAAGTATTTTGTATACAAGGTCAAGTGTACTAACATCTGTACATTCATTAAGCGCTTTAAGGATTAGCTCTTTTATTTCGGAGGGGTCGGGGTCCATAGTGAATTCCTTTCTTGACAAAAATGTTTTGATATGTTATACTAAATTAGTTTTTTTTATTCTTTGGCTAGATTATACTCCAGCAAGAATGACAAATCAATACCCAAGTTTGTCAGTGATATGCTGACAAGAATGGCACCTGAAAGGACATAAATATGTGGCTTGATAACCTCAAAGAACTAAAAAAACAAACAAACATGTCAGTGAAGCAGATCGCAGAGATGACAAACTTGCCCGAAAGGACTATCAATCGTATTTTTTCTGGCGATACTGATAACCCCTATGTGGACACGCTTCACCGAATCGTTACCGTCCTCGGTGGATCATTGGATGACATCCTTGCCAACTCAAAGGCAGTGGTTGCAACCGAAAGCCTCGTAGAGCTTAAAGAAAATGTAGATGTAGCGGAGGCACAGCTCGACTTAATCGCTGTTGAGAACGAAATACTAAAGACAAAGAACACCGCTTTGTCAACCGAGATCGAACTTCTCAAGAACGAATTGGCGCACAAGGACGAACTGCTCGCCCTTCACAAATACTATCAAACTTATATCGAGCAGATTGTAAAGAAGGGCCCAATAGCATAAAAAGAGGACAGAGCTATATGCCCTGTCCTTTAAAATATATTATATAACGCGAGTATAACAGTGGCACATCATCATAAATACTATGAATAGTGTTTTTTATGTTGTACCACCACCTCAAAAAAATATTTAAAATATTTACAAACGAAGAAAAACCTTGATAGTAAAGGGATTTTCCTGTTGCTTAACGGTATCGAATGGCACTCCGTAATACTCGATACGGTCAATAATAGTCTTTAGTAGCTTGTTCTTTTCATACGCCGTGGCGTCCTTGTCTTTGAACAGTTTGATAGCCTCCTCAAGAGTAGCGGCACGCTCTACATAATCAACGGATCGTGGCAGACTCTGTTTTGTTTGGTAAATCTGCTCTCGGCAAGTTTTAATCTTAGCGGCTATTGCACCGTGGCGACGCTCAAACACATCAGGAGTGTACACCTTAGTCTCGAGAAGTTCAAACTGCTTCTCTTCTTGCTCTTCAAGATCGGATAATTCCTTTTTTAACTGAACAAGAAGCTTCTGCTGTATCTTCACAGCGTTGCCCTCTCCACTCGAAATCTTAAGCTTTAACGCAGGTAATTCAGCCTCTTCAAGAGCCGTAATCAATGCCGCATTAAGCTCGCTAACCTTTACCGACTTATAGCACTTAGGTTTATGATGTCTGCACTCGTAACGGTACTCAGTTCGAGTAGACACTCGGTGGTTCATTATCCCCCCGCACTTTCCACAACGGATAAGCATCGATAACGGATTTTTCAATAAAAGTTCAGCCTTGACACGAGGAGTAGGTAAGGTCTGTCTTTGTGCGGCTTCCCACGTCTCAAGATCTATAATAGCTGGGTGCCTTCCGTCGACACGGATTATATCCTCGTCACTTTGTAAAACCCTCTTGATAACCTTCTCACCATCCTCAATAACGGTAACTTGCTTCATTCTATTAAATACTATTCTACCAAGATAGTGCTCGTTGCTGATTATTTTAGTAATAGTCGGACGGTTCCAAGCGCCACCTTTACGCGGAGATTTTATACCCATCTCGGTAAGTTTAGTAGCCACAGTACCAAGACCTATTCCGTCTTTAACAACCCAATCGAAAATCATGCGGACAATCTCGGCATTCTCGGGATTAACCTCAAGGATCCAGTCCTTACCGTCTTTTACTTTATTGTACCCGAACGGAGCAGGACCACCTACGGAGTAGCATCCACGCTTAGCTGCGGCAACACGCCCACGCCATAAAATCTCTTTTGTATACTCTAGATAATCATTACCTCGAAGTAGCTCGTCCTGGAAGAACTTACGCTCCATTTTATTCTCAAGATCATAAGTCATATATGGAGTAACTACAACCGTTTTAGTATAGCGTAGGTCATTGATGAGTCTACCGCAGTCAAGCAGATCACCACGAGATAGACGGCTCGGCTCGATAACGATAACGCCCTTAATGTTCGGATCCTCGACGCGAGCCAGGACTTTCTGTATTTCCTCTCGAGAGTCAATGGACTCACCGGAAACAACCTCACGGTAGATATTCTCCTCGGGTATCTTATGCCCAAATTCTCGGACAGCGTACTCTTGAAGCATAATCTCGTGTTTCTCCAATACCTCCTCAACCGTTTCACGCGGATCGTCTTGTCTTGACTTTCTCAGGTATATGATGTATTGCTCCCATGTAGCAAAAGCGTTTATAAATGACATTAAAATTCCTCTTTTCAAAAATATTTCACAAACTTGTAATAATTCGACATTTTACACTATTATAGATATGATATAATGCTCTTCAAGAACACACGTTCGAGGAGGACACCCCATGCAAAAAGAATTAATCATTTCACAAATTATCGAGCGCCTCCAAGCCTGCGCCGATGAAAGCTTATTAGATCTCATCCTTAAATTACTTATTACGGAGGACAGCAATTAATTGCTTAATACTAGCATACTCGGCGGTAGGTAAACTAGCCAAATCCGATACGACCTCGAAGAACTCGGGGTCTTTTCTCATTTTTGCGATCAATACTACAAGGTCGTCGTTCTTTTTGGATGTTTCTTCATCCACCCATCCCATCAAATTACTAGGGGTGACACCGAAAATGTCAGCGAACTGTTTTATCTTTGACTGCGAAAGGTCTACCAATCCGCGTTCTATTTTCGCAATAGAAGATCGGTCTGTATAACCTGCGAGGCGCGCTAATTCATCCTGCGTCATACTCTTTTCTAATCGAAGCCTTTTAATGTTCTCATATAACTTTAACATTATTTATTCACCTCCTCGAGTGTATTATAACATATTCGTGAAAACAATTCAACATTTTTTGAAAAAAACTCTTGACAAATTTTTTTTAGTGTGCTATATTGTAAGCGTGAATTAAATTCACAGAAAGGAGGATTAAATATGGCAACTAACACGGTGGAGCTCCAAAAAGTCATCGATGCGTCGGGGCTGACTAACACTGAGATTGCTGCAGGACTGGGGATGTCGGTCCCTACTTTCATTAGCCGAAAAAAAGGCGAAAGTGAATTCAAAGCCTCAGAAATCGTAAGCGCGACCGCACTCTTTGGATTGACGAGAGAAAAACGCGATCTTATTTTTTTAGCTGATGCGTGAATTAAATTCACGAACAAAAGGAGACATCAATCATGAACAAAGAACTACTGCGCAGCATTATGGTTTTGCACGGTGAGACCTACGCCGACCTCGCAAACTTACTCGGCATATCTAAAACGAGCTTATCCACGAAGATAAACGCTGCCGGGACCGAATTCAAACAGAGCGAGATCGCAAAAATTCGCAAACACTACAAACTCAAACCTAAAGAAGTGATTGCAATCTTCTTCGCAGATTAGAAAGGAGAGCGAATGAACACAACATCTCAATGGGCACCATCGCCCGAACACCCAGGCTACCTCGTTAAGACCATCCAGCATGGTAAGTGCACCATCACACTGCTCCGCCCCGAGCTGAGCGAGAGGGAGCGCACCAAGCGCACCGAGCACGTAAAGAGAGTAGCCGAAAGCACCCTACGCGATTATTACAATAGGAAGGAAAGAACATCATGAGCAACAAGATCACTATTGAACTTTGCACAGAAGACCGCGCAAGACTCGACATGATAGCATCCCTATTAGAAGCAATAGCAACACAGGCACAGTTCATAATCGAGAAGGCATTCGACAAGCCGATACAGACGGATCCGAATGAGGACATCCGCAAGGCACTGACCCAAGCAATCGAGAATGCAAAGCCGAGTCATGCAGAGGCCACAGAAGCCACGAAAAACGCCGCAGAAGAGGCTGAAAAAATCACCCCTCCAATTACACAAGAAATCAATGAAGCGCCAACAGCGCAAGAGGAGCCCACGCCGACACCGACAAGAACGGTAACTCGCACAGAGCTTGGTACGAAAGTACGCGAAATGATGACTAAGGGCTTTAAGGAGCAGACGAAAGCAATCGTCAAGGATTACGCACCGACAGTCCCTGGAGTTCCCGATGACAAAGTGACAGAGTGCTACAACAGACTCGTAGCCTTGGAGGGGTAAACGATGGCGGAACATATAAACCACAAGGACAGAGCTCACGCGCTACTAAGCGCCTCAAGCTCAGACCGATGGTTGGCGTGCCCACCGTCAGCCGTAGCAAACGAAGCATACCCGAACCAAGATACATCCTTCACACAGGAAGGAACAACAGCTCATGAGGTAGCTGAGGCAATAGCGAGGCTGAGAATAGACCCACTGGCTAAGGTAGAGATGCCTGACAATTATACCGCTGAGATGCTCGACTGCGCTCACGAGTACGCAGACTACATCGAAGAACAAAAGAAAAGTAATGACGCTACCGTCCTTCTCGAACAGAGAGTGGACTTCTCATCGTGGGTGCCCGAGGGCTTCGGAACTTGCGACTGTATCATCATACAGGACGATACCCTAACAATCATAGACTACAAGTACGGTCAAGGGGTACAGGTCAACGCGATCGAGAATACTCAGCTGAGACTTTATGCACTCGGAGCGATGAACGACTACGGTAACGTACTCGGCATCACGAAGATTGAGATGCATATCTACCAGCCGAGGCTGAACAACATCAGCTCGGACAGTATCACAGTAGAGGAACTGATGCAGTGGGCAAACAAGACTGTCAAGCCCACAGCCACAAAGGCCTCAAAGGGTAAAGGCAAATACAACCCAGGTGAGCATTGCCGCTTCTGCAAACACGCAGGACGATGCCGAGCACTTACAAAGCTCTGCACCGAATACCTCGACACACACGGAATGAGAGTAACGGTTCCGATCCTTGCACCCCACGAAGTAGCGGACGTACTGAGGATGGAGCCTATGGTAACTCTGTGGCTTAAAAAAGTCAAGGAGCAAGCCTTCACTACTTTAATGAACGGTGAGGAGCTCCCAGGCTACAAGCTTGTAGAAGGAAAGCTCGGAAACCGAAAGTGGAAAGATGAAGCAGAGGTAGCATCAACACTCGCGAACCTTTACCCGAGGGAAACCTTCACCGAGACAAGGCTCCTAAGCCCCTCGCAGATGGATAAGGCAATCGGTAAGAAGAAGGTAGCAGAACTACTCGAAGGACTCATCGAGAGAGCACCCGGAGCACCTACAATCGCACCGGTAACAGACAAACGCCCTGCACTTGATAGATTGGCAGAGGCACAAAACGATTTCAAATAATTTTCAATATAAGGAGATTTAATCATGGCAACTAAAGTAATCACAGGTAAAGTACGTTTCTCATTCGTTAACATTTTCGAGCCTCAGAAGAACGACGACGGCACTGACGGCAAGTACGGTGTGACCCTTCTTATTCCGAAGAGCGACACTGCGACCCTTGGCAAGATTAAGGAAGCAATGGCAGAGGCTAGAGAGGTGTTCTGCAAACGCAACGGTGTCTCTGCACTTCCACAGAAGCCTAACCACACACTCCACGATGGAGACGGCACAAAGGATAACGGTGAGCCTTACGGCCCCGAGTGCAAAGGCCACTACGTAATCTCGGTAAGCTCCAAGCAGAAGCCTGTAATTGTTGACAACGACCGCAACCCTATCACCGACTCAAATGAGGTTTACAGTGGATGCTACGGACGCGCGGCTATCAACTTCTACGGATACAGCCGCAACGGTAAGAAGGGTATCAGCGCAGGACTTCAGAGCATCCAGAAGCTCCACGATGGTGAGCCTCTCGGTGGCGCACGTGGAAGCGCGGATGACTTCGCAGATGACTTCAAGGACGACGATGACGATTTCCTTGGCGGAGACTTCTAAAAACTAAGCACGAAAGGACTGACAGACAATGGCAGAGGTGTGGAAAGACATACCCGGCTACGAGGGAAAATACCAAGCGAGTAACTATGGGCGTATAAGAGGGCCGAGAGGTGTTAATAAGCCTTTTAAGAGCCGAGACGGATACTTGGTAGCAACCTTATTCTTTCAAAAACAAAAGATACGCACGGGCACCCACCGATTAGTAGCCCTGGCTTTTATACCTAACCCCGAAGATAAGCCACAGATAAATCATAAGAACGGCATACGACACGATAACAGACCCGAAAATTTGGAGTGGGTAACCTGCTCTGAGAATAACCTCCACCGCCGCAGAGTCTTAAAGGGTGGTGGAGGGCGCGCCAAGCGCCCCGTGGTCTGTATTGACACCCATACTTTATATGACTCTATTACAGAGGCGGCTAAGGCCACCGGGTGCTCAATAGAAAAGATACTTTCCGTTTGTAAAGGCGAACGATATAAGACCGGTGGACTACGTTGGGCGTATGCAGAGGAGGTAAGCGCGTGAAAATCTTATACTGTGACATTGAGACTTACAGTAGCGCTGACCTCAAGAGGACGGGTGCAGTCAAGTACGCAGAGACGGAGGACTTTGAAATACTTTTAATGTCCTATGCCTTTGACGACGATCCCATACAAGTATGGGACTTCACGAAAGACGGCCCTCCGTCCTGGCTTGCTTGGGTGCTTACCGATCCTACTATTGTAAAAATGGCGTGGAATATATCCTTTGAGAGATCCTGTTTTAACCAGGCTCTCGGGATATACACTCCTCCTGAACAATGGACAGACATAATGACGCTAGCCGCTATGAACGGCCTACCGATGAGCCTAGAAGCTGCAGGAGAGGCGCTACAGATAACACAGCAAAAACTGAGCACAGGTAAGGCACTAATAAATTACTTCTGTAAGCCATGCAAAGCCACAATAGCAAACGGTGGACGGACCCGTAATCTCCCCCACCATAACCCCGGAAAGTGGGAGGATTTCAAGACCTACTGCGGGGTAGACACCGAGGCGGAGCGGCTTATACACAAAAGGCTTCAAAGGTTCCCGGTTCCAGACTTCGAGAGAGAACTCGAGGCCGTGGATGCAAGATCCAATGAGCGCGGTGTATTATCAGACCTCGAACTCGCAGAAGCCGCTGTATTCGTGGACGAGAAGCTAAGAGAGGAGCACACCGAAGAACTACGAAGGCTTACCGGACTCGACAATCCAAACAGTGTAGCGCAGCTAAAGGACTGGCTCGCAACGGTAGGAGTCGACTGTGATAGCCTAGACAAGAATACCGTTCAAACCCTCAGGGAAACCCTGCCGGATCCGACAACCAAAAGAGTCCTAGAGCTTCGACAGCTCCTCGGAAAAACAAGCACCAAAAAATACCAGGCGATACTCGACTCGGCTTGTAAAGACCATCGAGTAAGAGGACTGCTCCAATACTACGGCGCAGGACGCACCGGACGATGGGCGGGCAGACGAGTCCAGCTTCAAAATCTCGCACAGAACCACCTAGCCGACATCGGAGAGGTGCGAGAGCTTGTGAGGAGCCGAGACCTGGAGACCTTAGAGCTTTGCTACGACAGCGTCCCGGACGTTCTCAGCCAGCTGATCCGTACAGCCTTTATAGCGAAAGAAGGCCACACCTTCCTCGTAGCAGACTACTCAGCCATAGAGGCTCGAGTGATAGCCTACCTCGCAGGAGAACAGTGGCGCATGGACGTATTCGCAAACGGTGGCGATATTTACTGCTCCTCAGCCTCGCAGATGTTCAAGGTTCCCGTGGAGAAGCACGGCGTAAACGGACACCTAAGGCAAAAAGGCAAGGTCGCAGAATTGGCGTGCATCGCAGAGGGGCAAGAGGTACTGACTGATAAAGGGCTCGTGCCAATAGAAAAAGTAACAACAGACATGAAAGTATGGGACGGCATCGAATGGGTGATCCACGACGGAGTCGTCTACAAAGGAGAAAAGGAGGTCATAACCTATGAAGGTCTCACCGCAACAGCAGATCACATTGTATGGGTCGAGGTCGAGGGGCAACAGAGGACGATACGACTCGGAGACGCCACCGCCTGCGGTGCACATCTCATACAAACCGGAGATGGTCGGAAAACGATACGGGTGGGTAGAGATAATCAGTCCCGAGAAGAGATGGAACGAATCGTGGAACCATTGCTACGTACTGACAAAATGCACCGAATGCGGTCAGGAGCAATGGCAAGAAATTCACAACCTCACAAGAGGAAAGTCCAAGGGGTGCCAACACTGCACCGACCAACGAGCTGCGCCAAAATGGTTATACAAACGCTTCACAGCCGCGAAACAGAGATGCACAAACCCAAACACCCGAAACTACAACGAGTATGGGGGGCGCGGAATCTGCTTCATGTTCGACTCGGTAAACGAAGCCTGCCTATACATGATAGAAAATCACGGGCTAGCATCGAGAGATATGGAAATCGACCGAATCGACAACAATGGCAACTACGAGCCTGGGAACTTGAGATGGGTACCCCGACAAGTGAACCAAGGCAATCGACGATTGACTGTGCTACCCGAATGGCACCCGGAAGAATGGCCATACTCGCAAACGGTAGTAAGGCGCAAACTCTCACAGGGCATGACCCGAGAGCAAATCATAACCGACGCCAGGAAAGCGGTCGAGGAGAAACGCAAAGGGTGGCGCAACATAGCTCAAAAGTTAGAGTCTATGACATCCTAAACGCTGGTCCGCGCCACCGTTTCACCGTTTCAAATGTACTCGTACACAACTGCGGATACGGCGGAGGAGTTGCCGCGTTAAAAGCCTTCGGAGCCGAAAAGATGGGACTGACCGAGGCGGAGATGCAAGACATCGTCACCCACTGGCGACTCGCAAGCCCTACCATTCACCGCCTTTGGAGACGAATCGAGGACGCGGCAAGGGCGGCGCTCGAGAACCCCGGA
>JAEIGA010003337.1_pt1 | contig 25206 bp, 19 predicted proteins | sample 9270691 | NCBI WGS metagenome assembly JAEIGA01 (sample SAMN17057246, study PRJNA624740) | gut metagenome | biome: biome; isolation source: fecal sample | host: Bos grunniens | place: China: Xizang | collected 2019
GGGACTTGCGCTCCGCCGTCGCCGCGCGTAAGGACATAGGCACAGCAAAAAGACAACCCGCCCGCTACCGGACGGGTTGTTTTTTTATTCCCCAATCTGCCGCGGAAACTGCCGCGGGAAAACAAAACACCCGCAGCGGACGGCGGGTGTTTGTGTGATGATTGTCGCTAGGCGATTAGGCGCGTTTGCGCTTAAGCGCAAGGCCCGCTACACCAAGTAGTACAAGGAGACCGGTCGTCGGCTCAGGAATTACCTCATATCCGTTAGCCGCAATGCCAGCATCAAGGTCGATACTATTCATCTGCGTAACTTGCGCATCAACTAGACTCTGAAGTTGAGCGATCGATGAGGACGCATCCGGATAACCTGGAAGCGGGATTGAAGAAATAACATAGGTGTATTCCAGTTTGCCGGTACCATCGGAGAAGTTGGTGATCTCAGCGACTGCCTTAAGCGTACCGGCATCAACATCGAAGATTCCGGTGGCCTCACCATCAACGATAGTCATCGACTGAAGAAGAACGTCATCGAGGAAAATCGAAACGTTACCCTCAAGCGGAGTTCCGTTGATGTCTTCGTAGTAGCCATAGTAGTCCCAGCTGACGGCCGCCGCATGCGCACCGAACGCAAACGCTGCCGCGAAGAGACCGACGATTAGTTTTTTCATTTTTGTTTTCCTTGTTTAGTTTTGCTTTGGCGCCTGACCCCTTGCCAAGCACCTTGACAAATTGGTTAGAGCGAATAGGGCTGGTCGAGATTGAGTGTAAATGAACCGGCGCCATCAAGGCGCTTGTACCACACGCCACGGCCGGCAGGAATCACCTTCGGCGTAGCATTCACAGCAGAGGTGCCCCAAGTGGTGTCGTTCTGCTTACGAGTGCAGCACCAGTGATTATGACGAGCGATAAGCGCAGAAGTGGTGCCTGTGTTGGAATTCAGATAGAGGGTCACATAACTGTTCGGCTCGTTTGCATCCCAATACATCAACTGATCAGCGCCTGCGGAGGCGGAAGCACCTACGCAGCCCTTGCCAAGCCAATCAATAGCATCACCAGTGCCAGCGACATCGGGATTCGGCGCGAAGTCAGCGGTGAATCCACCGCTAATCATATTAAAGCCCTCTTTAATGGTGATATTGCGTCCGCCTTCAGCAACTACTGCGCTGCCCGCCATAGTAAGAGTAATCGGCTCGGCGTAATTGATGCGCTTCAACCAAAGCCCCATGCCAGAAGTAAGAGTCTTCGTAGAGGCATTAACCGCCGAAGTGCCCCAGGTGGTGTCATTCTGCTTGCGGGTGCAGCACCACTTGTTGTGACGGGCAATCAAAGCAGATGTGGTGCCGGTATTGGAATTGAGATATAAGACGACATAGTTGTTCGCCTCTTCAGTATCCCAATACATCAACTGATCAGCACCGGCCGAGGCAGTCGATCCAGTCAGCCCCTGGCCAAGTGGATCATGGAAGAGCTCCTGAACGCTGATGGCGCCGTTGGTCATGTCGGCGTACATGACACCGATCATGGTGAACTGCTGGGCGGGGATGACGACCTGTTGGTAGCCCACAACGCAAGGAGAAGGGGGAAAGACCATAAAATCGGGCATATCTTGCCGGCATTGGTGCAGTAGATGTGCAGTAAAGTGCAGAAGGGCGCGAAGGAGGGGTCTTGCCGCGCAAACTTTGGCGCGCTGCCGGTAGGTTAACCACGAATTACGAAAATATGGTATAATCCGCAACATACATTGTTCTGCAAAATGAAGATAGAGAAGAAAACGCTGGCGGTTGCCGTGCTGCTCTTCGCCGTGGTGGCGGCGATGGGGCTGCAGACGCTGTCGTTTGACTTCAACCGTCTCGACGACAACCTGTATGTCTTCGAGAACGCCGCGGTCAGCGCGGGCCTGGGCTGGACGAACTTCAAGGAAGTGGCGACGAACCTCGTCCACGGCGGAATCTGGATGCCGCTCACCTCGCTCACCTACATGCTCGACATTTCGCTTTTTGGCCCCTCGCCCGGCGTCCACCATTACGTAAACTGGATCTTCCACGGCCTGAACACTGTCCTCGTGTTCTTCCTCTTCATGCGTCTCACCGGCCGCCGCTCCGTCTTCGCCGCCGCAATCGCTGCGGCACTTTGGGCGCTCCATCCGCAGCGCTGCGAAAGCGTCGCGTGGATCGCGAGCCGCAAGGACGTTGTCTTCACGCTCTTCTTCATGCTCGGTCTCCACCTCTGGGTGCCGGACCCCGAGACTCGCCGCGTCCGGCCTGTCCGCGCCGCGCTCGCGTACCTGGCGATGCTGCTTTCCTGCACGGCGAAGCCGACGGCGATGGTGTTTCCGGCGGTGGCGTTCGCGGTGGAGTGGTTCGCGCTTGGCGCCGAGGTGAAGCGCGACTTCCGCCGCCGCCTCGTCAAGTACCTGCCGCTTGTGCTGATGGCCGCGGCGACGGCGGCGCTGGCCGTCTATTCGCAGACGCACAGCGACGAGGAGGACTTTGAATTCGTGCGCGGGCTCAATGAGGGCTATGGCTCGTTCGTGTGGCGCTGCTTCAACGCGGCGATCGCCATCGGCCTCTATACGCTGCAGACCGTGGTGCCGTGGAACCTACACATTGAATACCGCGCGTTTCCTGACGCGGTGCCGGCGGGAGCGCTGCCGGGGATGCTTGTATTCGCTGCCATTGTCGCGGTGCTTGTGATTATGGCGCGGCGGCGGCGCGGCGGCGCGGCGCTCTGGTCATGTGCGCTCTGGTACATCGCGGCGCTGGGTCCAACGCTCGGCATCGCCGGCGGCTTCGGCGCGCATGCGCGCGCCGACCGCTTCCTTTATCTGCCGATGATTGGCGTTTCCCTCTACCTCGCCCATCTCCTCGCTACGCATCCGCCGCGCCGCTGGGTGCGCGTCGCCCTCGTCGCCGTAGTTCTCTTCTACGCCGGCTCGATGTACTACAACAACCGCTTCTATCGCGACAACTTCACTTTCTTCGGCCGGGTGATGGACATCGACCCCGATCATTTTGTGGCCAATTCGCAGGTTGCGACCGACTACGCGGCCAGGTTCGGCGATCTCGACACGTCGGTGGAGCTGTTCCGCCGCGCGCTCGCGCAGGTGGACAACGACGAGCAGGTGGTGGCGAACTACGTGGCGATTCTGGCGATGCGCGGGCGGCGCGAAGACCATGCGGAGATCCGCCATCGTTGCCGGCTGCTCGCGGAGAGGCCGGAGCTTGACGACCGCGGCATCGCGAGCGAGGCGCTGGGCACGGTGGAGATGCGTGAGCGTAACTGGGACCAGGCGATCCGCCTCTTCGCGGCGTCTGCCGCCGCGCCGAAGCGCCGCAGCAAGCCCGACACTGCGCTCATCCAGATGGCAATGTGCCGCTTCAACAAGGGCGACCTCGACGGAGCGGAGAAGGAGTTCAGGATCCTGTCGACCAAGGCGACCGTTCCAAAGGTGCGGGAGCGGGCGCGGCAGGCAATGCAGCAGATCTGGGCGATCCGCGCGAACGCGGGTCCGCGGATTCCAAACGGCGTAAAACAATAAGGCAAAGGAAAACAAAGGAGAGAGAACATGAAGAAGATAGCTATCATCATCGGTGCGGCGGCATGCGCGTTCGCGTCCGGCGCGGCGGAGCCGGCGGCACCGGCGGTCACCAACAAGATGGCGTTCGTCAACGTCGGCGGCGCGGTGGACGCGGCGCTTTTCGAGCGCGTCGTCACCAACGACCTCCTGAACGTGATCAGCGTCCGGACGGTGGCCGACAGCCAGGAGAAGTTCGACCTCGCGGCGGCGGTGGCGGCGGCGGGTGGCGGATACCCGAAGGGCGAACGCCAGATCAGCGTCTACTTCGTGGACCAGCAGGGCTTTCCCCCGCAGCTGACCTGCCCCGGCTTCTTCGCGGTCATCAACATGCGCGGGCTCAAGAAGGACGCCGACCAGAAGACATACGAGCGGCGCGTCTTCAAGATGGTGCTCAAGGGCCTGGCGTTCGCCTGCGGATTTGGCGCGAACCAGGACTCCGGACGCTGCGTGATGGGAATGGGCAGCTTCGAGACGCTGCGTGGCATCGACTCCACCAGCACGAGCTACTCGCCGTTCTGCTACTTCCCGCTCTTCGACTACCTGCTGGCGCGGAAGATGATCGTCGACGATCCGCTGCCAGAGGACGAGGAGTAGTCCGACATGGGCTGGAACGGCAGCGGTCGTGCGGCCATGGACGAGCCGCCGGCTAAGGAAGTGCCGCGCGCGAAGCGCGGCGCGCCGATGCGCTGGGGTGCCGTCGCCGCTGCCGCGGCAGTTCTGCTGGCGGCGGGCGCGGCGGTTGCGTTCTTCGTGCTGTGCCCCGCCAAGCCGGAGCGCGTAGACGAGCCCAAGGGCGCCACAAAGCCGCGCGGCGGACTCATTGAGTCGCACGAGCCCGCGAAGCCGGTGCCGCGGGTGCAGGTTGAAAAGAAGGAGCCTGAGGAGCCGGTGGTGCGCGGTGATGACGTTTGGGTGCAGATTGCCAACAAGCGGTACAACCTCACCGAGATCGCGAAGACCGATCCGGCGCGGGCGACGCGAATCTCGAACGAGTACGTGCGCGTCGAGGCGGAGCTGGAGCGTGCGCGCAAAAGTCCCGTCAAGGGCGCGGGCGCACAGCTGCTGATGATGTCGACGCCCGGCGAGAAGGGCGACAGCCTGCCGCCGCTGCCGATCACGAACGACGACTTCGACCAGCTCGAGCGCGAGGCCGACCGGATGCTCGCGCAGCGCGTGGAGGTGGAGGACCACGACACCGACTCCTCGCTGGAGCTGAAGGAGAAGCTGCTGGCGCTCAAGGCCGAGTTCGCCGAGGCGCGCGAGCGCGGCGTTTCGTTCGCCGAGTTCCTGCGCGACCGCGAGTCCCGCGCGAAGCTCGACGCCGAGCACCTTGAGGACGCGATTCACCTCGACAAGGTGAACTACGACGACCGCACGCTCTCCGACGAGCAGTACCTGACGGCGCGGGACCGGATCGACAAGCTGCTGAAGATGGAAGGCTTCCGCGGGCTGCCGAAGCTGGAGGAAGAAGGCGAGGAAGAGGATTCTGACGACGACAAGGATGCCGATGGATCTGCCGCGCAGGAGGGCGGCGCGGACAAGTGAAGTTCGTCTACGAGTACCGCACCAGCGACAACGCGCTGCACCACGGCAGCGTTGCCGCGGCAGACCGCGACGCGGCGTTCGCGGCGCTGAAGGCGCGCGGGGTGCGGCCGGCGCGGCTCGTGGAGGCGCCTGGTTTCCTCAATAAACTTTTCGGCAAGGGCAAGCGGTGGATCGCCATCGCGGTGTTGTCGGTGGCCGCGGCGGCGGGCTGGTACTTCGCGGCGCCCAGCAGCGATGGCGGGGAACGTGACTTCTCGGGCTGGACGAGCGAGGAAAGGGGCGCCTTCAAGGCGCTGACGGCGCAGGCGGATGAAGTGCTCGACCGCGCGCAGAAGTCGCGGGCGGCGGCCGGGATGGAGAAGCTCGATGACTACGCGCTTATCTTCGTCACGCCGGACGTCTCCGCGTTTTACACCTTGGTCGACCGCGAGCGCCAGATCGTAAACGAGTCCCGGCGCAGCCTGAAGCGCATTTTTGCCGCGGCGATCGCCGCGCTGCCGGCGGGCGGCGAGGCGGTGCGCGAGGTGCAGGCGGAGTATGGACGGCGGATGGCCGAGCTGGACGCGGCGGAGATTTCGCTCAAGAACCGGAGGATGGCGCTGGCGCTGCTCGACGGCAACCGCGGCAAATGGCGGGTCGAGGCCGGGCGGCCGGTGTTCGACGACTCGCGCACGCGGCGGATGTTCGAATACTGCCTCGAGGGCATTGGGACCGACGCGGCGACTTCCCGCTGGCACCAGGACTTCTCGGAATAGCCGGTGGCAGTGCCGCGGCACTTTCCGCGGCAGCCAGGCCGCGCAGTGTGCCGCATTCGCAACTGTCCGCGGCAGATTTGGTATAATACGCGGCAGAGGAGGATGATATGAATGTTGATGCGAAATATACCAAGGGACTGAAGGCGTTTGCGCTGGCGGCGCTTGTTGGCGCTGCCTGCGCCTCCGCGACTGCCGCGGAGATCGACCTCGCCGGAAACTGGAACCTCGTCAAGGCGGACGACGCCAAGGTCTCCTGCCCGATCGCCGTTCCGGGCGGCGTCCATTCCGCGCTCCTGAAGGCGGGGCTGATGGACGACGCGTTCTGGGGCCGCAACGAGGAGAAGATCCAGTGGGTGGGGCGGTCCGACTGGAACATCTCGCGCAGCTTCGACGTCCCCGCCGACTTCGCGGCGAAGAAGGAAATCGTCCTCCGGCTCGAAGACTGCGACGCGTTCGCGACGATCCTCGTCAACGGCCAGAAGGTCGGCGAGACGACCGACCGCTTTCAGCGCTACGAGTTCGACGTCAAGCCGTTCCTGAAGGCGGGCGCAAACACGGTGGAAGGGCGCTTCCGCAGCCCGGAACTGGAAGGCGACCGTCGCCGCGCGGCGAAGGGCAGATCGTTCCCCATGTCGAACATGACCTGGGCGAAGAACCAGGCGTTCGTCCGCAAGCCCGCCTGCCACGGCGGCTGGGACTGGGGTCCGGCGGTCGAGGTCATCGGCTTCTGCGGCACAACGAAGCTGATCGCGACGGACGGTCCGCGCGTCGAATACGTCTACTCGACCCAGGACTTCAACGACGACTTCACCCACTGCACGCTGACCGTCACGGTTGAGCTGTCGGACGGCTCGAAGGCCGAGCGGAAGTTCGAGATCGACAATCCGCCGCTCTGGTGGCCGAACGGCGCGGGCGAGCAGAAGTTCTACACCTGCGAGTTCGAGCTGAACGGCGAGAAGATCGTCAAGAAGATCGGCCTCAGGAAGATCGAGGTGCTGAACGAGAAGACGGTCTCGAAGGAAGGCAAGGAGGAGCTCTCTCTCGTCTTCCGCGTCAACGGGCGCCGTCTCTTCATGAAGGGCGCGAACTGGATTCCCTGCTCGGCCTACGAGAACGAGCAGACCCCCGCCCGCTACCGCGACCTCCTCGAGAGCGCGAAGGCCGCGAACATGAACATGCTCCGCGTCTGGGGCGGCGGGCAGTACGAGAAGGACGTCTTCTACGACACCTGCGACGAGCTGGGCATCCTCATTTGGCACGACATGATGTGCTCGTGCGCGGTCTACCCCGGCGACGACGCGTTCCTCGACGAGATCCGCGCCGAGCTCGCGCACCAGCTTCGCCGCCTCCGCGACCACGCGTCGATCGCGATGTGGTGCGGCGACAACGAGTGCCTCGGCGCAGTCAAGTGGTTCAAGGAGACGCGCGCCGACCCCGACTTCTACCGCGGCGAATGGATCAAGCGCTCGAAGATGCAGGGCGAGCTCGTGAGGAAATACGACCCCGCGCGCACCTACTGGCCGTCCTCGCCGTGCTGCGGTCCCGGCGACTTCGGCGACGGCTGGAAGGAGGACTCGAAGGGCGACATGCACAACTGGGACGTGTGGCACGAGAACGCGCCGTTCGCGAAATACTACGATTACCATCCGCGCTACTGCTCCGAGTTCGGCTACCAGTCGTTTCCGTCGATGGAGGTCGCCGAGACGTTCGCCACGAAGGAGCAGATCCTCGCGCGCGGACCCGACTTCGAGTGGCACCAGAAGAACGACGGCGGCAACCGCCGCATCCGCGAGAACTTCCAGCGCTATTTCCGCGAGCCGAAGGACGTCCCCTCGGAGCTCCTGCTCTCGCAGTTCCAGCAGGCGATGGCGATCCAGATGGCCGTCGACGCCTGGCGCAGCGAACAGCCGCGCTGCATGGGCACCTTGTTCTGGCAGCTGAACGACAACTGGCCCGTCGCCTCGTGGAGCTCGATCGAGTACGGCGGCAAGTGGAAGCCGCTCCACTACCTCGCGAAGCGCTTCTTCGAGCCGGTACACGTGACGCTCTCGCCCGACGGGACGGTGAAGGTAGTCAACGACACCGACAATCGCATCGAAGGCGATGTCCTGGCCATCTTCCATCCTTTTGACGGCGGTGCGGAGGAGAAGATGATCCTTCCTGCAAACGGGATCGACGCTCGTTCGGCGGCTGCTTTCGGCAAGGTCGCGCAACGCAAGAACGCAGTGCTGCGTCTCGTCTTCCGAGGCAGCGTGTCGGGGACGACCATGGGGGTCCACGTGTGGAACCTCCCCGTTCGCTCCGACTACAAGGGCGACTTGCCGAAGGCGAACGTCAAGGCGGAGATCGACGGCTTCAAGGTGACGCTCACCACCGACAAGCCGGCGTTCTGGGTCTGGATGAACGCGAAGGGCATCCGCGGCGAATTCGACGACAACGCGGTGACGCTCGTCCCCGGCTGGCCCCGCACGTTCACCTTCAAGCCCAAGGACCCGGTCACGCCCGCGGCGTTCAAGGCCTCGCTCTCCGTCACGCACCTAACCGAGCTTTACTGACTCAAGCGCGGCGGAATTATAGTATAATCTCGTTATATTCAACTGGAGACCAGATATGAAGAACTGCATGAAGAGGGTATTGTGTTCGGCGCTGGCGGTGGCGATGGCCTGGATGGCCGCGGCCGCCGAGAGGCGCATTTCCGTGGATGAATACCGCGACCGGATGAGGGCCGGCTGGCTCGGGCAGATCGCCGGCGTCGCCTGGGGCTGGCCCACGGAGTTCAAGTTCTGCCACCAGATCATCCCCGACGACCAGCTCGGGCCCTGGAAGCCGGAGTACCTCAACGGCGCGTTCGACCAGGACGACCTCTACGTGGAGATGACCTTCCTCGAGCTCCTGGAGAAGCACGGACTCGGCGTCCCCCAGCGCCGGTGCGGCATCGCCTTCGCCAACTCCCGCTACCGCCTCTGGCACGCGAACGCGCGCGGACGCGACGCGCTCCGCCGCGGCATCGCGCCGCCCGACAGCGGCCACCCGCAGTTCAACGCCTGCGCGAACGACATCGACTACCAGATCGAGTCCGACTTCTCCGGACTCGTCGCGCCAGGCTGCTTCAACCAGGTCGTCGCGCTGGGCGAGAAGTTCGGCGGCATCATGAACTACGGCGACGGGCTCTACGCCGGGCAGTTCGTGGGCGCGATGTACGCCGCGGCGTTCTTCGAGTCCGACCGCGCAAAGGTGGTCGAGCGGGCGCTCGCGTGCATCCCGTCCGGGTGCCGCTACGCCGAGATGGTGCGCGACTGCCTCGCCTGGCACGCCGAGGACCCGAAGGACTGGGAGAAGGGCTGGGCGAAGGTCGAGGCGAAGTACGGGCGCCTCGGCGGCTGCACCGACATGCCGGACGTCATCGAGGCAATCCTCAACGGCGCGCAGGTGCTGCTCGGATTTCTCTGGGGCGACGGCAACCCGGAGAGGACGATCCGCATCGCCTGCCGCGGCGGCTACGACTCGGACTGCAACCCGTCTACCGCCGGCGGCGTGCTCTTTACGATGCTCGGCGAGCGGCGGCTGCCCGAGAAGTTCAAGCAGGGGATCGACGAGACCAAGACGTTCGAGTTCACCGACTACACCTTCCCGCGGCTCGTTGCCGCGAGCGAGAAGGTGGCGCGCGAGGTCGTCGTCACCGAGGGCGGGCGCATCGAGCGCGACGCGTCCGGCGCGGAGTGGTTCGTGATCCCCGAGCGGCCCGTGAAGCCCAGCAAGCTCGTCTCCTTCGCGAAGCCAGGGCCGATCGCCGGCTCGCGCTTCACCGCGGAGGAGATGCGTGAGATCCGCTTCCTGCCCTGCAAGGAGTGGGGCGGCCAGTCGGAGCCGAAGCCACAGCCCGTCAACCCCGACGCCATCGACCTCGTCCCAATTCCGCGGCCTGTGGAGATGACGCTTGACAGCGACCGTCCTGTCGCGTTCGACAAGGTCAAGCTGCAGGTCGACACGCCCGGCTCAGCGGCTGAGAAGGAATGCGCCGCGTGGCTCGAGTCGCACTTCAGGGAGTGGTTTGGCGAGTTCGCGCCCAGGGTGGAGCCCGTACAGGATTTGCAGGCCTACTGGGAGGGCGACGAGGCGTATTTCATCTCCGCCGACGCGGCGCACGGCGTGCGGATCGTGGCGAACACGCTCACGGGCGTCCGCTGGGCCTCCTACACGCTTCGCCAGCTGGCGACGGCGAAGCGCGGCACTTTCAAGACGTCCGGCTACCAGGTGCCGACGATGCGCATCGTGGACAAGCCGCTCCTGCAGTTCCGCGGCATCCACCTCTGCCTCATCGACCCGATGCGCGTGACGCAGATCGAGCGCGCGATCCGGCTCGCGGCGCTGATGAAGTTCAACTACGTCGTCCTCGAGCCGTGGGGGACGTACAAGTCCGAGAAGCATCCGTGGCGGAACTGGCCGAACGCGGCGCTCGACAAGGCGACGGTCCGCCGCCTCGTCGCGGTCGGGCGCGACCTCGGGGTCACGCTCATCCCGCAGATCAACCTCTTCGGCCACGCCTCGGCCGCGCGCGGGGTGTCGCTCAAGCACTGCGTCCTCGACTTCCATCCGGAGTACGAGCCATTGTTCGAGCCTGGTGGCTGGAACTGGTGCCTCTCGAACCCCGAGACGCAGCGCGTCCTGCGCGAGCTCGTCGCCGAGATGCACGAGGACTTCGGCAACCCTCCGTACTTCCACATCGGCTGCGACGAGGCCCAGCCGCCGACGTGCGCGGAGTGCCGCAAGGTGCCGTACGGCGAGCTCGTCTGCAAGCACATCACGGGGATTGCCGAGTTCATCAAGTCGCGCGGCGCCCAGGCGATGATGTGGCACGACATGCTGATCGACAAGGACGACCCGCGCTGGAAGGGGTTCGTCGCCATGGGCTCGAAGGCGACGGCGACGCTGGCCGACACGCTGCCGCGCGATGTGATCATCTGCGACTGGCAGTATTCCTACGGCGACATGAACGAGACGCGCGCGGACTGGCCGACGATCGGCTACTTCAAGGAGAAGGGCTTCAGGGTCTGCGGCGCGCCGTGGCGCAACTTCAACGCGATGAAGCCGATGGCGGACTTCATTGCCAGGGTCGGCGGCTTCGGCATCCTGGAAACGACCTGGAACCATCTCCGCGGCAGGGACTGGCGAGACATGTATGTCTACGGCGCGGGCGCGGCGTGGGGTACGCCGGCCGTCGGCGCGCCGCCGCTCTTTGACACGCACTTTGCGCGGGCGCTGCGCTTCGTGGGGCACGACATGCATATCTCCGACAAGCGCGACACCGGCATCTACGACGAGGAGATCCCTGAGCTCTGGTGGCCGATGTGGTGAAAAGATGGGGGTGTAACCTTTCCCGGTCTTAAGTGTAGACTGGGTAGAAAGCGAGCGCCAGAAGAGCGCCTGAAGATTTACCCCCCGCGCCCCCCGGTTGAACCGGGGGGCCTTTTTTTGGTATAATTAACCCCCAATATGTGGGAATATTCAGAAAAAGTCATGGACCACTTCCGGAATCCGCGGAACGTGGGGTCCATCGAGAAGCCCGACGGCACGGCGACGGTGGGGTCGCTCGCCTGCGGCGACGCGCTCCGCTTCCAGTTCCGGCTCGGCCCCGACGGCCGCATCGCCGAGGCGAAGTTCCAGACCTTCGGCTGCGCGAGCGCGATCGCGAGCTCGTCGGCGCTGACCGAGATGGTCGTCGGCAAGACGCTCGAGGAGGCGAAGAAGATCACCAACAAGGACATCGCCGACTACCTCGGCGGGCTGCCGCCGCAGAAGATGCACTGCTCGGTGATGGGCCGTGAGGCGATGGAGGCGGCGATCAAGAACTACGAGACGGGCGAGAACGCCGACCGCAACCTCGAGGACGAGAAGCTCTGCACCTGCTACGACGTCTCCGAAAACGAGGTGCGGCGGGTGATCGCCGAGAACTCGCTTACCTCGGTCGAGGAGGTGACCAACTTCACCAAGGCGGGCGGCGGCTGCGGGCGATGCCGGCCGAAGATCCAGGCGATCCTCGACGAGATCAACGGGGGCGCGAAATGAAGATCGGCTTCGACAACGACAAGTACCTCAAGGAGCAGTCGGAGGAGATCCGCCGCCGCGCGAGCAAGTTCGGGCGGCTCTACCTCGAGTTCGGCGGCAAGCTGATGAACGACTACCACGCGGCGCGGTGCCTGCCCGGCTACCACCCGAACGTGAAGCTGAGGCTGCTGCAGTCGCTCAAGGACCAGGCCGAGGTCATCCTCTGCATCTACTCCGGCGACATCGAGAAGAAGAAGATGCGCGCCGACTTCGGCATTTCCTACGCCGACGACGCGTTCCGGCTCATCGACGAGCTTTCCTCGCTCGGGCTGGTCGTGCGCGGGGTGGTGATCACCCGCTACGAAGGGCAGTTAGCGGCGCAGCAGTTCGGCAAGAAGCTCGAGTCGCGCGGGGTGAAGTGCTACTTCCACGGCAAGACGCTCGGCTATCCGGCCGACGTGGACACGGTCGTGTCCGACGAGGGCTACGGCCGCAATCCGCACATTCCGGTGGAGCGGCCGATCGTGGTCGTCACCGCGCCCGGGCCGGGCTCGGGCAAGTTCGCCACCTGCCTCAACCAGATCTACCACGAGTACCGCCAGGGGCGGGTGGCCGGCTACTCGAAGTTCGAGAGCTTCCCGGTCTGGAACCTGCCGCTCCACCACCCGCTCAACATCGCCTACGAGGCGGCGACGATCGATCTGAAGGACAAGAACATGATCGACCCGTACCACCTCGCGGCGTACGGGAAGACGGCGGTGAACTACAACCGCGACGTGGACGCGTACCCGCTGCTGAAGGCGATCTGGGAGCGGATGACGAAGGGGGAGTGCCCGTACAAGTCGCCGACCGACATGGGCGTCAACCGCATCGGCTTCGGCATCGTCGACGACGCGGTGGTGCAGGAGGCGTCGAAGCAGGAGGTGATCCGCCGCTACATGCGCTACCAGTGCCTCTACGCCGAGGGCGCGACGGACGTCGAGAGCGTGGGCAGGGCGAAGATGCTGATGGACTCGCTCGGGCTCAAGACCGAGAACCGGCTCGTCGCGCTCGCCGCGCGCGGCGCGGCGGAGACCGCGCGCCAGCAGGGCAAGGGCAAGGCGGGCGGGCTCATCGTCTCCGCCGCGGCGCTCCAGCTGCACAACGGCGAGATCGTGACCGGCCGCAACTCCGACGAGCTGCACGCCTGCTCGGCGGTGATCCTGAACGCGGTGAAGAAGCTCGCCGGCATCCCCGACCGGCTGCCGCTCATCGCGCCTTCGATCCTGCAGTCGATCGCGCACATGAAGCACGACATCCTCAAGGGCGGCTACACCTCGCTCAACCTCGACGAGGCGCTCATCGCGCTGGCGATCTCGGCGACGACGAACCCCGCCGCGGCGCTGGCGATGGAGAAGCTCGGGGAGCTTTCGACCTGCGAGGTGCACATGACGCACATGGTGACGCCGGGCGACGAGGCGGGGCTGAGGCGCCTCGCCTGCCGCTACACCTCCGACCCGTTCTACGCCTCGACCCAGCTTTTCACCGGAGGCCAGTAGCCAGGATGAAGTGCGAAATCTGCCATCAGGCCGACGCGGCGAAGGCGATCCGGCGGGAAGGCGCCGACGGAGAGGAGGACGAGCTCTACGTCTGCGAGGCGTGCGCCCGCGCCGAGCGCCAGCGCCGCCAGCGCAAGAGCTCCCGCACACGCAAGGTGACTGGGCTCAACGGCGGCGTGGAGATGAGCGTCACCGAAATCTCCGGCGACGGCGATGGCGGCGGCGAGCCGCCGCCGATCGTCGGCGCGATCCTCAATGCCTTCCAGGACATGGTGAACGACCTCGAGCGCGCCAGCAAGGGCGGCGAGGAGAAGAAGGACGAGCGCAAGCTCGTGGAGATTGGGGCCGACGGCGCCGACGCGGCCTACCGCCTGCGCGGCGGCTTCCACCTCGAGGGACTGCACCTCATCGGCGAGCTGGACGCGGTGCGCCGCGCCCTGCACGCGCTGGATATGGAGCTCGTTGGCGTTGAGGCGGACGGCGTCAAGGACGCCGGGCACGTCTACCGCATCGGCCACTACGGCGACGCCGAGCGCGCCGGCCGCGTCGCCAAGGACCTCGTGCGCGAGGAGCGCAACGCGCGCGTCCGCCTCTTCGAGGAGCTGCCGCGGGTCTACGGCGACTCGCTCTGCCGCGCGCTCGCGATCCTCAAGAACTGCCGCCTGCTGTCGCAGGGCGAGTACTTCGACCTCCTCTCGCCGCTGAGGCTGGCGGCGAAGGAGAAGATGCTCGACGGCATCACCTTCGCCGAGATCGAGAGGACGATGGCGAAGCTGGACCTCTCCGGCGGCGACGGCAAGCTCGAGCAGGAGGAGCGCGACCGCGTCGACGCCGAGCGCGCCGACGCGGCGAACCGGCGTTTCGAGGACGTGATGCTGAACGAGCGGGCGGAGGAGAAGTTCCTGTGAACCTGAGGCTTACGAAGAACGCGACGGACGCGATGAACGCGTCGGCGAGCTGCGCGAGGCAGCTCGGCCACGACCACATCGGCAGCGAGCACATCCTCCTGTCGATCCTGGCGATACCGCAGAGCCAGGCGGTGAAGCGCTTCAAGTCGATGGGGCTCGACCCCGCGGAGCTTTCCGAGTCGCTCCGCCAGACGGTCTCCGGCGCGGTCTCCGACGCGGTGCTGCAGCGCGGCCCGCTGCCGCTCAGCTCCCGCACCCGCAAGGTGCTGGAAATCGCCGCGCTCGAAGCGGGCAAGGACGCGCCCGTCGGCACGGTCCACCTGGTGCAGGCGATGCTGAAGGAGGGCGAGAACGCCGCCGCGCAGCTGCTCTTCAACGCCGGCGTCACTTTGCAGGCGTTCGTCGCCGCCGGCGCGCAGGCGAACGCGGGCGAGGCGGACGCCGCCGCGCCCGCCGAAGGCGAGTCCGGCGAGGCCGAGGGGGACGGCGAGGGCCGGACGAAGCACGGCGAGAACGGCAAGGCGCAGAAGACCCCGACCGTCAACACCTTCGGGCGCGACCTCACCGACCTCGCGCGGCAGGGGAAGCTCGATCCGGTGATCGGCCGCGACAAGGAGCTCAAGCGCCTGATGCAGGTGCTCTCGCGGCGCACCAAGAACAACGCGGTGCTGGTGGGCGAGGCCGGCGTGGGCAAGACCGCCGTGGTCGAGGGCCTTGCGCAGGCGATCCACCTCGGCACGGTGCCGGAGAAGATGCAGCGCAAGCGGGTGGTGGCGCTCGACATGGCGCGGGTGGTCGCCGGCACCCAGTACCGCGGCCAGTTCGAGGAGCGGCTGAAGAAGATCATCGACGAGACGAAGCGCGCCGGCAACATCATCCTCTTCCTGGACGAGATCCACACCATGGTCGGGGCCGGCGGCGCCGAGGGCGCGATGGACGCGGCGAACATCCTCAAGCCGGCGCTTGCCCGCGGCGAGCTGCAGTGCGTCGGCGCCACCACGCTCCGCGAGTTCCACAAGTCGATCGAGAAGGACGCCGCGCTCGAGCGCAGGTTCCAGCCGGTGATGGTGGAGGAGCCGACGGTGGCCGACACCGTGGCGATCCTCGAGGGCATTGCCCCCAAGTACTCCGAGTTCCACGCCGTGAGGTACTCGCCGGCGGCGCTGCGCGCGGCGGCCGAGCTCACCGCCCGCTACCTGCCCGCGCGGCAGCTGCCGGACAAGGCGATCGACGCGATCGACGAGACCGGCGCGCGCCTCCGCGCCGGCGCGAGCGCGCGCCCGAAGAAGCTCGTCTCGATGCAGGAGGAACTGGACGCGCTCAGGGCGCGCAAGGACGCCGCGGTGGAGGCGGGCGACTTCGACGGCGCGGCGAAGGTGCGCGACGAGCTGCGCGATGCGTCCGCCGCCTTCCGCCAGGCGCTCGAGGACTGGCGGCGCGACCACGCCGAGGAGACGATCGACGCCACCGAGAACGACGTCGCCGAGACCGTCTCGTCGATGAGCGGCGTGCCGGTGGAGAAGATCAGCGCCACCACCGCCGAGCGGCTGGTGGGCATGGAGAAGACGCTTGGCGAGGCGGTGGTCGGCCAGTCGGAGGCGATCGGCGCGATCGCCCGCGCGCTCCGGCGCTCGCGGGCGCTGATGGCCGACCCGAAGCGCCCGATCGGATCGTTCCTGTTCCTCGGGCCGACTGGCGTGGGCAAGACCCACCTCGCGAAGATGCTCGCCGACCGCGTCTACGGCGACGACAAGGCGCTCGTCGCGCTCGACATGTCGGAATACCAGGAGAAGTATTCCTCATCGCGGCTCGTCGGCGCGCCCCCGGGCTACGTCGGCTACGACGAAGGCGGACAGCTCACCGAGAAGGTGCGGCGGCGGCCGTATTCGGTGGTGCTCTTCGACGAGTTCGAGAAGGCGAACGCCGACGTCTGCAACATGCTCCTGCAGATCCTCGACGAAGGGCGGCTCACCGACGGCCAGGGCAGGATAGTCGACTTCCGCAACACAATCGTCATCTGCACCGCCAACCTCGGCTTCGACTTCGCGCGCGGGGGACGGCCGCTCGGTTTCGCCTCCGAGACCGCCGCCAACAGCCACGACGCGCTCAAGCGCAAGCTGATGGACGAGGCGAAAAGGGCGTTTCGTCCCGAGCTCCTCAACCGCTTCGACGAGACGGTGGTCTTCCGCCGGCTCGAGCGCGACGACGTGAAGGCGATCCTCAGGCTCGAGCTCGCGAAGCTGCAGGAGCGGCTCAAGGGCCAGCACATCCAGCTTTCGCTTGACCGCAAGGCCGAGGACTTCCTCGTCGACAAGGGCTACGACAGCGCCCTCGGCGCGAGGCCGCTCCGCCGCGTGGTGCAGGAGTTCGTGGAGGATCCGCTCGCCGACCTGGTGCTCGCGGGGAAGACGCGCCCGCGGATGCGCGGGCGGCTCGCGAAGGACGGCAAGAGCGTCAAGTTCTGATTTTTGAAAGGAGAAACAGGAAATGTCCAAGAGTTGCTGCATGTTCGCCGGCCAGGGGGCGCAGGTCCCCGGCATGGGTCGTGACTTCGCCGAGGCCGACGCCGAGGCGATGGGGTTCTTCGAGAAGGCGAACGCCGTGCTGGGCTTCGACCTCATGAAGGTCTGCTTCGAGGGCCCGGCGGAGGAGCTCACCAAGTCCAACGTCTGCCAGCCCGCGATCTTCGTGACGAGCTACGCCGCGTACACGGCGTTCCAGAAGCGCACGAAGGCGGAGTTCGCCGTCGCCGCCGGCCTCTCGCTCGGCGAGTGGGGGGCGCTCTGTGCGGCGGGCGCGCTCGACTTCGAGGAGACGCTGAAGGTGCTTGAGGCGCGCGGGCGCTTCATGCAGGAGGCGTGCGAGGCGACGCCCTCGGGGATGGTGGCGGTGGTGGGCGCCACGCCCGACCAGCTCGCGGCGGTCTGCGAGAAAAGCGGCTGCACGGTGGCGAACGTCAACTCGGCGGCGCAGCAGGTGCTGAGCGGCTCGAAGGACGAGGTCGCGGCGGCGGTGGCCGCGGCGAAGGAGCTGGGCATCAAGCGCGCGATTCCGCTCGCGACCGCCGGCGCGTTCCATTCGAAGTACATGGCGAGCGCCCGCGAGAAGCTCGCGCCGGTGCTCGACACGGTCGAGTTCCGCGCGCCGCGGTTCCCGGTCCTCTCCAACGTCACCGGCAAGCCGCATCCCGCCGACGGCGGGGCGATCAGGGCGCTGATGCTCGAGCAGGTGACCGGCACCACCAACTGGGCAGCGGACGTGGAGTGCGCGCGCTCGATGGGGGCGGAGCTGTTCGTGGAGTTCGGCCCCGGCAAGGTGCTTTCGGGTCTGGTCAAGAAGATCGACCCCGCGCTCGCCACGGCGAACGTCTCCGACCTCGCGGGGCTTGACGCCGCCGCGGCGCTTTTCTGAGGGCGGTGAAACGGTGAGAACGGTTGTCAAGGTAGGCACGCACGCGATCGCCGCGAAGTCGGGGCGTCCCGACTACGCGGCGCTCAAGCGGCTCGTCGGGCAGATCTGCGCGCTTCGGCGCGACGGCCACGAGGTGGTGTTCGTCTCCTCCGGCGCGGTGGCGGCGGGCGTGGAGGCGCTGGGGCTTTCGTCCCGCCCCGCCTCGGTCCACGACGTGCAGATGTGCGCGGCGGTGGGACAGGCGCGGTTCATCTACGAGTACGAGAAGCTCTTCGCCGAGCACGGGGTGAAGATCGGGCAGCTGCTGCTCACCCACTACGACTTCGAGGACCACTCGCGGGCGCAGAACGTGAAGCAGGCGATCGCGCGGCTGCTGGAGTCCGGCATCGTGCCGATCGTGAACGAGAACGACGTCGTCGCCGACGAGGAGCTCAAGGGCCAGACCTTCGGCGACAACGACTGGCTTTCCTACCTGATCGCCAAGCTGGTGCGGGCCGACGCGCTGGTGCTGCTGACCACGGTGGACGGGTTGCTCGACCCCGACGGCCGGCGCATCCGCGAGATCTCGCGCTTCCGCAACGTCGCGAAGCTGGTGCATCCCGGCGAGAAGGGCAACCTCTCGCGCGGCGGAATGTTGTCCAAGCTCAAGGCGGTGCGCGCGGCGGTGGCGAGCGGAATCGACACCTGGATCGCGAACGGCCGCCGCGCGTCGCTGGTGCCGATCTTCGCCGGCAAGAGCGTCGGAACCTTCTTTCCCGCCAGCACCGCCGGCTGATCTGGAGGGGGAGGTCACCTGGTTGCTTTGACGGATTTGCCGAAATTTGATAAAATACACACCCAAAGCCAAAAACGAGCGAAAGAACAAGCACTATGACTGAAATCAACGGAGCACTGAGCGCCAAGGGGCTGAAAATCGCCCTGGTGGCAAGTCGTTTCAACAGTTTTCTCACCGAGCAGCTGGTGAAGGGCGCGGTCGACGCGTTCACGCGGCTGGGCGGGAGCGAGAAGGATCTCAAGCTGGTGCGCGTTCCCGGCGCCTACGAGCTGCCGCTCGCGGCGAAGAAGCTCGCGGCCTCGAAGGTCGACGCGGTGGTCGCGCTCGGCGCGGTGGTGCGCGGGGCGACTCCGCACGCCGACCTCATCAACGAGACGACGGCGCGCGCGTTCAGCGAGATCTCGCTTGAATCTGGCGTGCCGGTGGTCGACGGCGTCGTTTCGGCCGACAACCTCGAGCAGGCGGTCGAGCGCTGCGGCACCAAGCAGGGCAACAAGGGCTCCTCGGCGATGTTCGCCGCGGTGGAGATGGCCGACGTGCTGAAGCGGATCTAGGCTGATATTCAGGCAAAAGAACGAACAAGGAGAAGAAAATGAAGGAAGTGAAGAAGGTTGCGTTCCTCACCGCCGGCGGACTGGCGCCGTGCCTTTCGAGCTCGATCGGGTTCATGATCGACGAGTATACGAAGAAGGCGCCGCAGGTGGAGATGATCGGCTACATCAACGGCTACATGGGGCTCTTGAAGGGCGTGTCGATCCCGGTGACGCCCGAGGTGCGCAAGCGCGCGCTGGTGCTCACCCGGCACGGCGGCAGCCCGATCGGCAACAGCCGCGTGAAGCTCACCAACGTCGCGGACTGCGTCAAGCGCGGGCTTGTCAAGGAGGGCGAGGACCCGCTCAAGGTTGCGGCCGACCAGCTGGTTAAGGACGGCGTCGACGTCCTCCACACCATCGGCGGCGACGACACAAACACGACCGCGGCGGACCTGGCGGCGTATCTCGAGAAGAACGGCTATCCGCTGATCGTGGTGGGTCTGCCCAAGACGATCGACAACGACGTCTATCCGATCAAGCAGTCGCTCGGCGCGTGGACTGCCGCCGAGGAGGGGGCGAAGTTCTTCCTCAACGTGGTCAAGGAGAACAGTGCCAACCCGCGCGCGCTCACGATCCACGAGGTGATGGGCCGCAACTGCGGCTGGCTCACCTACAAGACGGCGCAGTATTACCGCAAGATGCTCAAGGAAATGGCGCGCAAGGGCCTGTTCCTCGACGATTTCGGCCTGACGATGGGCCGCCAGGACGTCCACGCGGTCTACATCCCCGAGTGCGCGATCGACTTCAAGGCCGAGGCGGCCCGCCTCTCCAAGGTGATGGACAAGTACGACGCGGTCAACGTGTTCGTCTCCGAGGGCGCCGGCGTCAAGGACATCATCCGCGAGATGCGCCGCCGCGGCGAGGAGGTGCCGGTGGACGCGTTCGGCCATCCGCGGCTCGACAAGGTGAACGTCGGCCAGTACGTGGGCAAGCGCCTCGGCGAGCTGCTCGGCGCCGAGAAGGTGCAGGTCTTCAAGTCCGGCTACTTCGCGCGCTCCGCGGCGCCGAACCACAAGGACCTCAGGCTCATCGAGAAGTGCGCCCGCAAGGCGGTCGAGTGTGCGCTCGGCGGCGTCTCCGGCGTGGTCGGGCCCGACGAGAACAACCACGCCCAGATCGGCGCGTGCGCGTTCTCGCGCATCAAGGGCGGCAAGATCTTCAATGTGCGCAAGGGCTCGTTCCGCACCCTCGTCAAGGACATCGGCCAGCCCAAGCTCCGCAAGAAGAGGGTTGCCGTCTGAGCGGCACGCATGCGTCAAAGGTGACAACAAAACAACAGCAGGAAAGAAGCGAAGAAATGGCTAACAGTTCGTCAGTTCGCAACAACATCTGGAAGTGGGTGGTGCTGGGCGTCATCGCCGCGGTGTCCTTCTACGTCTGCAACCCGCCGTCGGAGAAGCTCCGCTTCGGCCTCGACCTGAAGGGCGGCACGTCCTTCACGCTCGGCGTCGACACCGACCGGCTGACGGAGTCGATCATCGCCGCCAACCCCGGCATCACCAACACCGCCGGCGCGGTCGAGCGCAAGGTGGCCGAGACGCTCAAGGGCTGCGACGAGCGCATCATCCAGGTGATCCGCCGCCGCGTGGACGCGATGGGCACCAACGAGCCGGTGATCCAGGGGATGAAGGACCACCGCCTGCTGGTGCAGCTTCCGGGTGCCGACGAGGAGGTGCGCAAGGCCGCCAAGGCCAACCTCCAGAGCGCGGCGTTTCTTGAGTTCCGCCTCACCCACCCGAAGAACGACCAGCTCGTCGCCAAGCTGCTCGGCAAGGAGGTCGCGCCTCCCGGCTACGTGAAGAGCGGCCGCGGCTACGCCAAGGCGCCTGACTGGGCCGAGGTCTCGAAGCAGCCCGGCTACGCCGCGCGCCTCGCCGCGTTCGAGACGCCCGACGCGCGCTACCGCTTCATGCTCGAGGACAACGGCGACGGCACCTACTCGCCCTCGTTCGTCTCGCGCAAGACCGAGCTCACCGGCGAGTCGCTCGTCTCCGCCGCGGTCGAGCGCGACCCGACCACCGGCACGCTCGCGATCGGCTTCCGTCTCAACTCCGAGGGCGCGCGGATCTTCTCGACCCTCACGCGTAACTACAAGGCGCACGGCCCCAAGAACCCGGGTGACCGCGGTCGCCAGCTGGCGATCGTCCTCGACGAGCAGCTCGTCTCCGCGCCGGTCATCAACGGCGAGATCGGCGCCAACGGCCAGATCACCGGACACTTCGACCCCGCGAGCGCCCGCAAGCTCGCCGCGGAGCTCAACGCCGGCGCGCTGCCCGCGCCGATGAAGATCCTCGCCGAGACCTCGGTATCGCCGACGGTCGGCGAGGACGCGAAGGAGGCCGGGATCGTGGCCGCCGCGCTCGGCTTCTCGCTGGTGGCTATCTTCATGCTGATCTACTACTGGTACGCCGGCCTCGTCGCCGACATCGCGCTCTTCCTCGACGTTGCGCTGCTGCCGACGGCGCTCGTGGTCGTCGCCAACGTGCTCGGCGTCTTCGCCCACGACCCCTCGATGGGCGGCGGCGGCTCGATGCAGCTCCCCGTCCTCACCATGCCCGGCATCGCCGGCCTGGTGCTGACGCTCGGCATGGCGGTCGACGCGAACGTGCTCATCTTCGAGCGCATCCGCGAGGAGTTCGCCGCCGGCAAGGCGGCCGGCGAGTCGGTGCGCAACGGCTACGCCCGCGCGTTCACCGCGATCTTCGACTCCAACCTCACCACCATCATCACCGGCGTCATCCTCTTCGTGGTCGGCACCGGCCCGGTGCGCGGGTTCGCGATTACCCTCACCGCCGGCGTCGCGATCTCGATGTTCACCGCGCTCGTGGTGACGCGGCTCGTGTTCGACCACACGGTCAACCCCGACTCGATGAAGCCGTTCAGGATGCTCCACTTCTTCAAGAACGCGAAGTACGACTTCATGAAGGTCACCAAGCTCACGGTCGGCGGCTCGTTCGCCTTCATCGCCGTGGCGATCGCGATCTTCTTCGTCCGCCTCTCGAACGACCGCGCGTCGGTGCTCTCCGTCGACCTCACCGGCGGCACCTCGATCGTCTACAACCTCAAGAGCGAGGCGAAGCCGGCCGTCGCCGACGTGCGCGCGACGCTGAAGGAGTTCGACAACGCGGCGATCATCCAGTACCAGGAGGGCGTCGGCTCCACCACCCTGCTCGTCAAGACCGGCGAGACCGCCGAGACCGAGAAGGGCTCCAAGGTTGAGAACAAGGACGTCGGCGCGTACGTGACCAAGCTCCTGCAGGAGAAGTTCCCGGACGCCGCCCTCGTGCCCGCGTCGGTCGACGAAGTCGGCTCGATGGTCGGCGCGGACCTCAAGCGGAGCGGCACCTACGCGGTGCTCTTCTCGCTCGCGGCGATCCTCGTCTACGTCGGCTTCCGCTTCCGCTTCGGCTTCGGCCTCGGCGCGCTGGTCGCGCTCGCCCACGACGCGCTCATCTCGCTCGGCCTCTTCTCGCTCTGCGGCCGCCAGGTGTCGCTCATCGTGATCACCGCGGTGCTGACGATCATCGGCTACTCGGTCAACGATACGGTGGTCGTGTTCGACCGCATCCGCGAGCTGCTGCGCCATGACCGCCGGATGTCCTTCTACGACCTCTGCAACGCGGCGGTCAACCAGTGCCTCTCGCGCACGGTTGTCACCTCGCTCACCACCTTCTTCGCGGTGGCGGCGCTCTTTGCGTTCGGCGACGGCTCGATCTTCGACTTCGCGCTCATCATGCTCTTCGGCGTGGTGGCGGGCACGTTCTCGTCCGTCTTCATCGCCACCCCGGTCATGTTCTGGTGGTACAAGGGCAAGCGTCCGGCGACGGACGACGAGCCCAAGAAGGAGGTTGCCCAGTGAGACGCTTCGCGATTGCCGCGGTAGTGATTGCCGCGGCGGCGCTGGTGGCCGAGGCGCGCCCGTGGGGCCCGCCCCCGCCGGCCTGGGGCCCGCGGCCCCGCTACTACGGCCACCACCACCATCACCACGGCGCCGCGGTGGCGGCCGGCGTGGTCGGCGGCGCCATCCTTGGCGCGGTGATCGCGGAGGCGATCAAGCCCGATCCCCCGCCGGTGGTTGCGCCGGTGGTGGTGCAGCAGCCGGTGGTGGTGCAGCCCGCGGTCGTCGCTCCGGCTCCCGTGGTGGTGCAGCAGCCGGTGGTGGTGCAGCAGCCTGCGGTCGTGGTGCAGCAGCCGGTCCAGCGCCAGGTCTGGGTGCCGGGTCGCTACGTCGACCAGATCCAGCCCAACGGCGCGGTCGTGCGCGTCTGGCAGCCCGGGCACTACGAGGTCCGCTGATCGGACCGGCAAGGAGGTCGCTCCATGGGCAAGATTGAAACAATCCGCGGCGGAGTGGTCTCCGCTGCGGGATTCCGCGCCGCCGGAGTTCCGGCGGCGATCAAGTATCAGGGCCGGCGCGACGTCGCGCTGATCGTTGCGGACGAGCCCTGCGCCGCCGCGGCGGTTTTCACCACCAACCAGGTGGCGGCCGCGCCGGTCGTCTACGACCGCGAAATCGTCAAGGGCGGCCGGGTGCAGGCGATCCTCGCCAACTCCGGCTGCGCCAACGCCTGCACCGGTGCGGAGGGGATGCGGGACGCGAAGGTCTCCGCCCTCGCGACCGCTGGCGAGCTGGGGATCGACCCGGCGCATGTGCTCGTCGCCTCGACCGGGGTGATAGGCCGCCGCCTGCCGCTCGACCGGCTGCTCGCGGGGATGCGCAAGGCGAAGCAGGCGCTGGGGCGCACTGCGGCGCACGGGCTCGCGGCCGAGCGCGCGGTGATGACCACCGACACCCGCCCCAAGCAGGCGTGCGTGCGCACGACCGTGGGCGGACGCCGCGTGACCGTCGGCGGCATGTGCAAGGGCTCGGGCATGATCGAGCCGAACATGGCCACCATGCTCGGCTTCATCACCACCGACTGCGCGATTTCGCCGGCGATGCTCCGCCGCGCGCTCCTCCTTGCGATCGCCAAGAGCTTCAACCGGGTGGTGGTGGACGGCGACGAGTCCACCAACGACTCCGTCTTCCTGCTCGCCTCCGGCAAGGCCGGCAACGCGCCAATAACGCGCGGCGGCGCCGACTTCGACGCCTTCCGCGCCGCGCTCGAGGCGGTGTGCATCTCCTTGGCGAAGCAGATGGCGGCGGACGGCGAGGGCGCCACCAAGTTCGTCACCGTCACCGTCAGGGGCGCGAAGAGCGAGAAGGACGCCGCCCGCGCCGCGCGTGCGGTGGCGAAGAGTCCGCTCGCGAAGACGAGCTGGTTTGGGCGCGACCCGAACTGGGGACGCGTCCTCGCGGCGGCAGGCTACTCCGGTGCGGATGTGGACGACATGCGCGCCGAGGTGTACTACGACGGCGTCTGGGCTTTCCGCCGCGGCGAGACCGCCGGCGAGGCCCAGCTGAAGAAGCTCGCGAAGGTGCTGAAGAAGAAGGCGTTCGAGGTCGTCGTCGACCTCCGCCTCGGCAAAGGCGAAAGCTCCGTCTACACCTGCGACTTCTCGCTCGACTACGTGCACATCAACGCCGACTACACCACCTAAGGCGGCAGTTTGCGCGGCACTTTGCGCGGCGGATTGCGAACGCTCTCCTACCGCCGCATTTATATAAATCCGGCGGCAGGTCAGAAGCAGAAGTGATAATTTAGGTCTGACCTATTTTATCATGTTTGCAACACCCTCGCGGCAGTTTGCGCATATCCCCCGACCAAAGGTCGTCCGCAACGCGGATGCACTGGCAGGGGTGCAGTTTTGATTAACACACGGATTTGTTCGCGTCTAACGACGCTCACTTTTCGCGGCCACGGAAATCTGCCGCGAAAGCCAACACGGAGCGCGGCAAAAATGGTATAATTCACGCGATGAACAACCGTGACAAGTCCGCGCTTGCGCTCGCCCTCGCCATCGTGGGCGGAATTGCGGCTCCTATGAGAACAATTGTCAATAGGCCGTCGCGGAGCGACTCCGCCGATTTCGGAAGCAAGTGATGTCCGTCTCCTATTCGCGCTCTGGAACTGTTCGCTCCCGCGCATCTTATAATGCGTCTGCGGGGGTGCTACCTGA
>JAEIGA010003338.1_pt1 | contig 25205 bp, 43 predicted proteins | sample 9270691 | NCBI WGS metagenome assembly JAEIGA01 (sample SAMN17057246, study PRJNA624740) | gut metagenome | biome: biome; isolation source: fecal sample | host: Bos grunniens | place: China: Xizang | collected 2019
GCCTGTATGTGATGCCGTGGCAGTCCCTTGTGAAGTCCATATCTGCCCTATCAACTTCACGTTCGCAGCAAGGGCAAAGTCTTTTATCGTCGCTCATTTGCACACCTTCCTCGCTTCTTCCTCGTTAAAGAACACAGTCTTTCCGATATCATCCTCTGTAAAGCCCCTTGTAGAATTAGCGATAAGGTATTCAATTCTTCCGCCTCTCACGATCATGCGCTCAACTTCAACATAGCCAAGACAGCCATCACTGAGAACGTGATACACTTTTGTTTTCTCTTTGATAGAAAACTTTTCGGGCTTTACGCTGTCAAACCATTCCTGTGCTTCTTCTCTTGTCCAGAATCCTGCGTTCGGGTTGCTGCGGATCATGCGACCATAGCCGCCGATGTAGCGAATAGAATTTTCCGTTATGTGAATCTGCTTCACGGCATTTGGAATTTCTGTTATCTGTGGCGTAAATCCGTCCTCACCAAATTCGAGGCGATACACCGAATCTCCGACTTGATGCGGAAGCTCAACGCCGTTTACTGATATGCGATTATTCATAGTCAGTCCTCCTCACTCAGTTCCCACTTTGCAAGCACATTGTACCCAACAGAGTCTTTGCCCACATGGGTATGTGTTGATACTCTCAGCGCCCTCATTATCGGGGCACTCGGAGCATTTGCAAATATTCGTTCTGTCAAACTGGAATTTGATATACTCCAGTTTGTACTTCTCAAAATTTTCTCTTTCGAGCCTTCGCCATTCCTGTTTTGTCATAACGTTTCCTCCTTTGGCTCTCGCCTTTATTAATAGTATATAATTTTCCGTTGCGTATGTCAAGCCTCTACGTCATATTTGTACATAAGCCTGAGTATGTTGTCTGAGAATTCGTCGGGATCGCTAATGACATACGCCTGAATGATCTCATTTGCCGTCATTTTTTCGATCAGCTTGGGGCTGACTTCACTATTCAAAAGGTTCTTTTCTGCATATCTGACAACATAAGCCTCCCATGCTCTCAGCACTTCAACTGGCATTAAAGTTTTGATGTATACACAGTTGTTGTCAATGCGTATGCGCTCTTTGTATACTGGGATTTCGGGGAAGCCGTCGCAGCCCCATAACAGATTGACATTATCGATCCTGAGCTTTTCAGTTCCGATTATTGTTTCTTCGTCCTCTGACCAAATATCTCTTACAAGATATATCCTTGTCCCCTCTGCGAATAATGATCTAATATCGCTCAAATTCATAATCATTCCTCCTTCAGTTTCCCTTCTTTGTATAACTTATGTTTGTAATGCCTGTGCTCCTTTGCAATAGCGTTCTGTTCTTCTCTGCTCGGTGCATAGTCTTTCCAATGCTCCTTAATTCGCTGATCGCTTTTGCGTTTGCTTTCAGGGTTCACGATAAGCAATATTGTTTTCTTGCTGACTGAATACTCTTTTGCAAGCCCGCTGAGGCTGTAGCATCCTGTGTCATATTTGTGCTTGATCTCGTCTTTTTGCTCGTCGGTCAGTTTCCGTCGCCTGTCAAGCTCAGGCGGAAGCTTAATTTTTTCTGCTTTATATGGCATGATGGACTCTCCTTTCAGCTTATCAACTTGCTAATGCTCTTTATAATTCCGTCGTCGCTGAGATCGCGCTTCATACAATAGCTTATGAGATAATCATAATTGGCTGTCGGATATGCCTCAAATCTGCGCTGAAATAAGGCTGTAGCGCCGTTGTGAAAGTAGTGGTGTACTGCATATACTACCCATATCGCAAGCGGTTCTGAGTGCCTTCTCGCGGCTCTCTGAAGCTGGTCAAGTTTTTCGTTTAACATGGTTATGCCTCCTCATATAACTTTGATAACATCGGCTTCGGCTTGCCTTCCTCAAAAACCACAACACATTTTTCCGTCAAGGGAATATTTATTATGCTGTGCGGCTTCTCAGGCTTTCCGACTTCTATGTGGTAGTGATCGCTGTGTTTCTCCATTCTACAAGGCTCTATGCGCTTGCGAAACTCTCGGCGTGTATGTGAATCCCGCATTATCTCTTCCGCCATTTCTGACGGAAGATTCTGCGTTTCTGCCATTTTGCGGATCATCGCAGCTAACATATACGTGGTCACGTTGCGCTTCTCCGTAAGCAGAATATAGTGTCTTTTGTTTGTGGTTGTTATAAATCCGTTCTGTTTCAATTCCGTTCGCCTCCTTAATACCAGCCTTTTTCATTGGCTTCTTTATAATACCTGTTGCGGGCGTTTTTCCAAGCCTTTCTCTGATCGTCGGTCAGGCAAGCCATTTCGTTTTCATATTCTACATCAAATCCGAGACAGTCCAGTACGTCGAATTTTCCCTGCATATTGATTGCATATTCATGGTTGCACATTTCATAATAGAATGCATCTTCCAGAAATTCCATGTTTTTCATAGCGGCTGAGAGTTCCGCTTCATGTCGGCTGAAAGTGTCGTGAATGTGCTGTGCATCGCTCTTGCGGTATATTGCATTGGCAATGCCGCTGACCAACTGCTCTTTGGCTTCTGCTTCTGTAAGTCCAAGCTCATTTAAAAGTGCCTTCCATTGCGTATCAGAAAAAGCCCAGTACATTGGTAAAGCATTGACTTCTGACTGTATTCTTCTGTGCATCTGCTCATAATTTTCTTTTAACATAATTATATCCTCCTTGTTTTTCCGTTGGTTGTGGTTTGCTTTTCGTCTGTGGTGGCGGGACTTGTAAGCGCCCGCCATGCTTAAACTACTATCAAATTTCCGTGAAGTCATTTCTTACAAGTTCGGATATCATATCATCAATATCAATTTTTCTTGCAAGCTCGTATGTGTTTGATTTGCCTGTATCACAAAACGGTGTGACTTCCCTTCTATATGTCTTTTCTTCATAGTCAACTGTTAACCATGTGTTTTTAGCGCAGCCTTCCCATTTCTTCTGCAAATAGACAAATTTCATAATCATAGTTATGCCTCCTCTACTTGTGACAAATCTGTATGCCTTACCGCATATGTCTGTCTGCGATCATCATTAATTAGCTCGAAAGTAAACCAATAACCAGTAGCATCAATATGTTCCATTGATACCTTGATAACTAAATTAGGGAAAGAAGAGTTTGCAAATTTCCAAAACGCTTCATAAGCATTAGGCAATTTATCCTTCCATTCTTTCATTTGTTCGCGGTTCTTTTCCTCAATCAACTTTGCATTTTGACGTTCCAGATTGGCGATCTGCTCATATAATTCTGATTTGCTCGGTACTTTCATTTTTTTCAACCTCCTTATATAATGCCGTTCTCTCTGAACTCCGTGAGAAGTCCATAGCGTTTTCCGATTTCTTCAAAGTGGTGCTGATTTTCCACAAGTTCTTCATAGCTATAATCATGATCCGCCTGTGCAAGCTGATACTCAATAGCTTCCTGCCTTGCCTTTTCCTTTGCGGTCTGGTAGTTGTTCATGTTTATTCCTCCTCAAACATATAACACATTTGTCCGCTTGTGCGTATTAATTTGTTTTCTTCTCGCCTGATCGCTTGAATAACGATATCGGGGTTTTCAAATGCTTTTGCTCTCCTGATTTTTCCAAAAGGCTTATATGCTGCTCTTACTGCCTTTATAGGCGATTCGCCCTTGATTATCCTAACGGCAAACATATAATCCATGAAGCGCCCTATAAGTTTCCCTGTGTAATCGTCTATAATATACTCGTTCATGCTGTCGCCTCCTTAATTACTCCATGAGATATAATTGGTTCTCACATATTCGTGCTTGTCTCCGTTCGCTACAATATAGGCTATTGCAGCATTTAGTTCTGCTTCATCCTCTACATTTGTATAGCAGTTTTCCAGTATCTTCTGTATCATGCTTTGTCCTCCTGTATTGTAAATATAGCTTCTCCGCCATGTTCTCTTGTCTTGCGTGTGATCTCCTGCATTTCCGCAAGAAGTGTTTCAATATCTGTTATGCATCCACCATCAGATATTCGCTTGTATTTTTCCAGTATGTTATTAGCTGTTATCCTGCACATATCGGCTGATATGCGGTGAATGATAAATTCAACTTTATTCATTCTTCACACCTCCTCACTGCACTCTGATAACTTCGGTTATGGGGTCTATGCTGACCGTTACTGTGTCGGCAAAGTCCTCAAATTCATAGTATATGACGGCTTCTGACTTTTCCGTGACCGTCAGATCATACTGTCTGCACGGCTCGTCATTAACTCTCTCTATCTCATAATAGAGCAGTTCATTCTCTATAAAGTCCTCTCTGTCAAGGTTTTCGCTGAGATTTTCCCAGCCTATATCGTATATAGTATCAAGGTCAAGTTCAAGCTCGTTTCCGTCCCTGACATTGGTTTCATACTTGTGCAGCACTCCTACAGCATCGGCAAGGTTCATTTCTCCGTCGCCGTTGTAGTCTAACCATGCATACGATTTTCCGCTGACAAGATAGTCAACTATGAGCTGTGAAGTTTCTGGGCTTACAGCGTCTATAAAGGGCTGTGGTGTTGCGGTCAGTGCCGCTAAAAGAATAAGAGTAGTTTTCATTTGTTCTCCCTCCAATTTTCCGTGAGATCGGTGTAATACATACGACGCTTAACGTCAAGTTCTACGTCGTTATATATGCTTTTCAGTTCCGTGTGCAGCGCCATGTATTCGGCTGGCTTTGCGCTTTTGGTAGACTGGTAATATTCCAGCGTGGCTTCGCTGTGCTGCCCTACATGAGCATAGCACACTATTTTTCCGTAGTTGGCTGGTAATTCAGGCATAAAGGCGACGACTTCTCCGTCGTTGGTCTTGCGATAAATCACCTTTAACTTTTCCGTGATGGTATAACGTTTTCTTCTAGGCTTCATAAGATTTCCTCCTTTGTAGGTAGTTGTTTATAGCTTCACGACTGCACACTAATTTTCCGTAGTGTGCAGATAGTCAAGCGGTAAACTTATGGCATATCGTGTGAATAGCAGTATTCCTCGTACTCTCTTTTCGCTTCCTTGAACGCCTTCTTCTGAATATCGTTTAGCGATTTTCCGTTAGTGGCTGCATAAGCGGCTTCTTCATAGCGTCCGCCGTATATGCATTCATAATTTCCGAACTCATAGCGAAAAGCCTTTTTCCAGTAGTCAAGATCATCATTCATAGCGTCCTTTGCGGCTTCAATCGCCTTTTCCAACTTCATGCATTTTTCCACAAAGTCGGCGTTTTCATAGTACGCAAATGTTACGGGATTATACACAAGATTTTCCGTTACTCTCTTGTATTCTGCTACATACTCAGCGTTTGATCCGTCGCCAAAGATTGATACATGATTTTCCAGATCGCCGTAATAGTTGTGTAAATAGTACATTCTGCTCTGATAGTCTCCGTAGTTGCGCAGCTTGTTCCCTAACTGTCTTTCAGTATAGAGTTTTCCGTTCAGACAACGTTTATACCACTTGTCAAGCTCCTCTCTTGTTTTTCCCTTGTGGTGCAACTCATAGTCTCCTGCATATCTCAGCAGATGACCGTGAAGGAATACAATATAGCTATATCCGAAATAGCCTTTAAAGTCAATGAAGTATACGTCGTGTCCCTTGATAGTCTCATGTTTTTCCGCCATGAGCTGTGCTTCTGTCTCTGTGATATCCTGAATGAGATCAATATTCCATTCAGACGGTAAATTGTTGCGGTCAATTGTTGCCGCATCGGTGATTGTCCACACATTCATCATAAATTTTCCTCCTTTGGAATAGTTGTGTAAACATACTTTCCGTTTATAAATACTTTGCTTTTTCCGTCAGGGTAAAAATAAACTTCTTCTGTCGTTCCGTCATCCCACACATATTTAAAATAATCACTATTATTGATGACAAGCCTGTGTGGTTTTGTCTGCAATTCTGTCAAAAGTGCATAAAGTTCTTTTTCATTCATAAGTTTTCCTCCTTTTGATTGGTTTAAGCCTTTGTATCAGAGTATCAACAATTTTCCGCTGATACTCTGTTATAAGGGCTTAAATTTCCGTCTCCCTGATATAGTAAAATTCCCCTGTAAAGCGTTCTTCATAGACGTTTATTTCTTCCCCTATTGTCTCATGATCGCTAAACAGATAACGCAAGTTTTTGCCTAAAAATTCCGTCCGCGTCATTGGTTTGATAGTGTCAATATATCCCCATTTTTCCGTGTATATGCCTATTGTTTTCATATTTCCGCCTCCTTATCGTGTTTTGCAGCCGAATACTTCACGCGCATAGTGCGGAATATGTGAGTATTTGGCATTTTTCCAAAGTCGTTCATGTACTTCTCGCTCTGACAGTCCGAGCTGATCCCAGCGTGAACCGCTCCAACCATAATCCCAGTCAGAATACAGCTCTGCACCTTTTTCCGTCAGCACCTTGACTTCATAAATGTTTGTACCATCGTGATGACTTGCCTTTATATAGAAGTGCCCGCCTTCATCGTATATGCCGATATAGTCACAATCAGACCAGCACTTCCACAGATCGTCATACTCAATAACTTTTCCAGCGGCAAATCTGCCGTTCCATCTTCCTACACTTCCGCAAACAAGAAGTGTTTTTCCGCTGAAGAACTCCTCCATCATGGTGCGCTCGTCGTCAAACCATATCTGCTCCATATTGGCGACTTCTTCCCAGATTTCCGACTCAGGAATTTCCTCCGCCGTGCTGTAATAGCCATTTTCGATAAGATTTTCAATGGCAAGATCATAATTTTCCGTCACGTTGTAATTGTCAAAAATGATATGCTTTTTCATACAATAGCCTCCTTTAAAATTCGTGGTGATTTTCCAGTGTGGTGAATGACTTATTTATAGTGTATTTCATTCAATGCACTTTTCCGCTTAATAAGTCCTTGCGTATTCCCTTGCTTCCCTGAGCGTCTTAAAACAGTCGAGATTATCGCCCTCAAATTCATCAACTGAATATACCACGCTGTTAGGTATCTTTTTTCCGTCATAGTCTGATACAAGATAAGACTTTGTGATGATTAAGGGATCGGCAAAATTGGAGTTGTCAACAGTCCATGTTTTTTCGACAATTATTTTACTCATAGTCAAACCTCCCTTAAAATTTCCGCTTGCGTATTGGTGTAAGTATGCACTTCAATTTCTCCGCCTTCTGATACTATGCGTTCACAGTGAGCGTTGAATTTTTCCGCTGTCATATCAGTGCGGATCATATCGCCCAGCGCCTTATTGTAAGAGTGCAGAACTCCGTCAGTTATCCAGAATACAGTTGATAAACAGTTTTCCGCCTTTATGACGATTTTTCCGCCTAATGTTAAAAGTTTATACATAGCCATTCCTCCTCAAAATTCCGCATTATTTCCTCGGCGCTGCTGAGATAATCGTCGTACAAGTCGTCTATAGCTTCATCATATGCTTGAAATAATTTTTCCATATATGAATCAACTGTTTTCAAGTAGCTCTCAGCGTCCGAAAATGTCAATTCATAGTCGGCGGCTTCTTCCTCGTCAAGTTCCAGATACTGCACAACTTCATTTTTAAGCTGTGCAAGCGAAATTCCCGCAAACCCCGCAAGTTCCACCTCTGAATCGTAGAAGTCGAAAACGTCGTTGTAATGTTCTTTATCGGTGTAAATGGTAATATGATCGTCATTTAGCCATGAATTGCCGCCGACGTTCACAAAAGTGTCAAGTTCCGCTGTCTGATTTTCCGCATTAAGATACAGATAAACGTCTGTCTGATATGAGTTGTTCTGCTTGTCAAAGTCCACGAGAAGAGCGGCAAGCTGTTCAACGATTTCTGCACGATTTTTGATAATGGTCATAAAAATTCCTCCTTAAAAAATTGGTATGGGATGGAGCTTTTTTTGTGCGGAAAACTCCTCAGAAAACCGCTTGAAAATTATAACAATTCATGAATAGCATCATATTCAGATATTCTTGACAAATCTGCCGTTATAGTGCGTTCATCATCATCAAAAACTATGGTGAATTTGTAAAGTCTCAAATAGCAGTTTGGCTCATAGTTGCAAGAACTACGATTAATTCTTGACTTTATAAAGCTTGTACCGTCAACACCGTTTAAGCGTATGCCAATATATGCAAGGTAGTTTTCACGATTCTGCATAGCTTCCTTTATGCTGTCAATCTCATAAAGAAGATCACTTGCATATCTTTCGCAGTACGTACCAGCGGCATTAATCAATTCCGTGAAAATGTCGCTCATGTTGATTTCGGCGCTTCCATTTGCGCCAATATACCCATCATTGGTAATAGTTTCATTAATTTTTAACATGGTCTTATCCTCCTAAAATTCCGACTTTGCGCCCACTATTGCAGACACTTTTGTTTTGCGTATGGTCAAGGGCTTTTACAGTTCTCCGCCTGAAAAACATGGAAAAGTGCGGAATGTAGCTATTCACGGGCTTGTAACCGTCGTTGGCTGCATTAACCGCCCATTGTGGGCGGCTACTCTGCATTACTTGGAAAATTTGAAGATCGTCACACTTTTAGCGTTGCCGTCAGGTCTGACGCTGGTTAAACGGCTGGGAATGTTACCACAGTATGTGTACGCCTTGCCCGTAACCTTTACGCCTAACCACTGTCCGATCCATGTGCAGATGTTGAGATAGTTTTCACCGCTGATTTCCTCAATTTCAACGGTTTTCGGCTTTTTGCTAAAATAACGAGCTGTTGCGGATTTTTCGTAGTATTCATGAATTTTTACGATCTTCCCGCCGTTGTCGGTGAATGCCGCTATAATTTCGGGGCGGATTCCGTAGCGGTCAAAAGTCTTTGCATACTGGCGATAATTAGCCATAATATCATTGTAATTAGTCATAAAATAGCCTCCTTAAAAATTGGTTTTGGTTTTTGGTTTAGTCGTCCTGCCGTCCTCGTGCGGCTCGGCTGGGCGTTGTAGGGGCTTCGGCTTGCGCTGTCAGCCCCTTGACATTTTCCGCAAAATGCGGTATAATTTGCTTGTGCTTTTTTCTGATTGGCTTAAATGCCGTGAAAAATATCAAAAATTTCGGCGTGCTGCGGTTCTTAGTTCGTTCTTGGCTTCGTTATTCCCCTACTTGGCTTTAGACGTTCGGCGTTTTATCTACATGGGGCGACAGAAGGGGCTCTCGATCTGCTTCCATGCGTTTATTATCGCCCTACTTGCTTTTTCAGCTTTTTAGAGTCAAGCGGCTTTTCACATTGCACCGCTGAGCCTATTTAATTTTCAAGTTGCTGAGTGCTTCGGCTGGTTAAATATCCGTGGATTCGCTCCGCCCCTCGTAACCGTCTGTCGTGTGGAGGTTTAAACACTTTTTTGTTCTGCGGTTGTCTGCCGCTTGTCTGTCTCTGTTTGTCTTTCGTTGTACTTAGTATAGCATATCTTACGCAAGATGTCAATGAACGGTTTGTAAATAAATCTTGGACTTTTTGTAAATAAGATAAAAACGTAAACTTAATTCTGCAATGGCTTCAAATGCCTATATATAGCCAATTGGAGGGCTTTTGTTATGGATAAAAAAAAGAATATTGAATATAAAAATCAGTACATCAAAGAAAATTATACTCGCTGTAATGTCACGCTGAGAGACAAGGAAGCCGCCATTTTAACGGAATATAGCCAAAATCTCGGCATTAGCAAAAACGCGCTTCTGCAAAAATGTTTAGTATATTGCTATGATAATTATATAGATGTTAGCTCGGTAAAGCTGTCGTCCCCCGATAAATCGGGCAAAACTCAGGAATAATACAGCCCGTAGAATGTCACGACGTTACCAAAAAGTAAGCCTTTATATAAATACATTATATTGCAAAAAAAGAAGGTTCGGAGCTGTTCGGCTGCCGTCCTGATCTCGGCGGGGCTGCTTCGGGCGGTGGCGGGTCTGCTCCCCTGATGCCGTCCACCCGTGGGATCGTGTCGGGGCTGATCTCGTCCGCCTTTGGCGCTGTCCCTGCTGGGGTCTGATCTCCCTTTGTGGCTCTCTCCTTGCGTTCTGGGGCGTTGTCCCCTGTCGGGGTGTAGTTGTATGGGGTTGGGGTCTGTCGTGGCTTCTGGGGCTTGCTGGGCGGCTCTGTGGGCGTGACGGTGTGCGGTTCTGCCGCTGTGGTCTGATCTCAGCAGAGCAATATTGTTATAAATTTTAGCAATATGGTGCTATTCGATATCGCGTTATCGATATCAGAATATCGATATCAACGAACTGCCCCGATGATCTCGGAGGCGGTCGGGGTCTGCTCTGCCGTCAGCAGTTCGGGCGCTGGCTCTCGGTCGGGTTGCTCTCCGTGCCGTGATCCCGTCGCTGTCCGTGGGCTGATTTTGGTGCTGTTGGTTAAATCTTTAAATTTGCGCTTTTAGACAAATGGCAAATTGCGGCGTAAAATCGGGCTTTTTCGGGGGGTCGTCGGTGGCGATCCTGCCGCCTTTACGGGGGCGGGTTTACATTCCCGCGCGCCTCCGCGCGCGCCGCGGGGCGGGTAGGTGTTCATTCTCGATCATCGTCATAATTTAGTTTCCATCCAGTTCCTCGTCATCGCATCGGGCAAAATTTCGGTCAATTGCCCACAAATAGCATAAAAGTGGCTCAGAAAACAGAGTGGTTTTCTGGGTTTATTTTTTATTTTAGAGGCTTTTTCGCCAAAATATGTAAAGATAGTGCGAAAAATTGCTTGACAAAGTAAAGATAGTGTGGTATAATGAGGACAAGTACAAGAGACTATAGAAGAGCACTTTAGGGCGTTTTGACCGTATATCGGCGCAAACCCTGATTTTTGATGTTACCTCAATGACGAAAAAACCCCAAAAAGTGTTCCCTCAATGACGAAAAAGGAGATGTGAAGATGTCAATGGCGGCTAATGCAGAAAAAACGGTATAGCTATAGGAACGTAAAGGCACTTTAGAGCTGATTCTTGGCTATATATCGCAAAACAGCTCTCAAAAAGTTCGGACATTACTGACTACTAAAAGGGCGTTTTTCGGACATTGGTGAGACGGTTTTTCGGCATTTGCGGGTTCTTTGAAGTAAGGATGGTGGTTTATTGATAATTAATGAGCAAAAGATTATAGTGGATGCAAGCACTGGCGAGATTGAAGGTGTGCTTCCGTCAGGAACTACATTTGAGACACCAGATCAGAAGAAAAGCAGGCATGAGATATTGGACGCTAAGTCACAACAGAAATTCTTTGTGCGAAGCGAGTGTGGCAAATTCTTTTGGAGTTTGTACCGACCTGAAGAAAAATACTTTGGAGAGGTTTCAGATTCTATGTTGTCACGTATCGTATACCTGATGACTTATCTTGCATATGACAAAAATTACTTGGTGATAAGGGAAGATTGTAGTGCGCCATACAGACCAATGCGCAAGGAAGATGTGCAAAAGGTTATTGGATTGTCAGCAAGAAGATTCGGGGATTTTTGGAGTGATCTAATGGCGACTCAAATTATATCTGAGCAGCCTGATGGTAAACTGGTTGTGTGTGACAAATTCAGGCGAGGTAAATTGGGTAAGAAAGCCAAACGTAATATGTCAGCAATCAAGATATTTGATAGCTGTGTGAGATATATTTATGAGCATACAACAACTAAATCGCATAGATACCTTGCTTATCTTTATAGGCTCATCCCCTATATCAATACGAGTTATAATGTTTTCTGTTCTAATCCAGAAGAAACAAGGAGAGATAAAATCCGCTGGATGACTGCCAAAGAAATGTGCTGGGTTCTGGGGTTGGACGACAGCAACGAGAGTAGAGTGATAAGTACATTGTTCAAATTGACGTTTGTTGATGTTAACGGTGATGAACGAAGTGTCATAACAAGAGTGCAAAATTACAAGAATGGTGAAAACCGAAACTTTATTGTGATAAATCCACAGTTCTATCAGGGGTATAATGTGTCTCCTCAAGAAGCAGCAGCTTTGGTGAAGGAATTTATGCTTGAAAAAAATACAGATGCAGAATTTGGGCGAGGTGATGAGAGTGCAAGATTGGATTGATTACTGCGGGACTTTAAAGGACTTTGCGGGAAAATATAATACGGACGAGTACCGAGATGAGTTTCAGGGACTTGCTGATTATGCCGCTTACTGCGAGGAGTGGTGTTAGTTGCGTCATTCGAGATGTAAAGATAGTGTGAAAGCAGGCTGGATAGTATGAAATATATAGATGCTTACAGGCTTTGCAAGTCCTGCCATGAACTGTGCGAGGTAATGAAACGTGATGTCGGGATTGCGATGTTTCTGGGAAATCCAGATAGGGTAAAGAAAATAGAGGATGCCTTTAACGAAGTTGTGAGGGAGCGAGGCTGGGAAAATGAGCGCATTGAATGATTGGGCGGAGCGTTGTTACAAGCAAGGAATTGTGTGTTGGCAACTTGAAAGCAATTCTCGGATTACTGGCTTGTATGTGACAAAAGAGAGAATTGGCAATGGCGTTCCGTGCTACAACTGGACATCTCCAGTGTATCATGTGTGGATTGAAGATAAGAATGTGTTGTCTTGCATGGATTACAGGCAAGCATATGAGATTTACAAAAACAGAGTGGAGGAAATACGGTGAAACTGCGAGAAATTCTGGGTGATAAAAAGAATGTGCGTGTGGCTGAGTACGAAAAGTTTGGTGATGAACTGATTTTTATAGGCGGATGTTATTATAACGGCAAGTCGTTGCTTCCGCTTGACGGCGGCTTCTACCCAATAGAGATGAAGATTTCGGCTTATGAGTGGCTGGACGACAAGACATTGATGATTGTGAGGTGATTATATGATACATCTTTTATCGGCTTTTGCGCTGGCTGTCTGTGGTGTTTTTCTCATTATTCGGTACGATTACAAAAAGAAATTGCTGGATATGCCTTTAATACTTGCAATCTGGGTTTTACTGCTGGCTGGAATAAATCTTGCTGAGTTTTTTCAGAGGTGAGGTGGCTCATAATGGAACTTGATACATTAAAGGCGATACTGGCACTTGGAGATTGCCACGGCTCTGCCATTAGAGAAATGCTGAGAGATTTGAAAATATGCGACCTATCAAAAGTCACTCAGCAACAAGCGGAGCTGTGGCTCGCGAGGAGAAAAGCATATGACGGCGGAAACAACAGCAAAGATACGCAAGTTTAGTCCCAATCCCGAGACTAATAACGCATTACTGGCTTTGCTTGATTATTATGGCAAGATCGGTTTGGCTGAAATCACAGAAGAAGAAGGACTTGCGTTCTTGGAGAAATTAGAGAACGGTATAATTACGATAAAGACACGTTGATTTGCCTTGTCTGGGCTGGTGCAAGATAAACTTGTACTGGCTCGGCGCAAGCTTAAAAAATACGTTAATATTGCGTGAGGTGAGTGTATGATAAAAATTTTAGATGATTGGTTTTACAAGATAGACGATTTCCAGTACATACTTATACATCAGTATGAGCGCCCGAAGATTGACTTTAAGACAAAGCAAAAGACGGACGAAATGATTTCAAAGACAGAAGAAGTGGGCTACTACCCTTCTTTGGAAGAAATGCTGATGAAACTTGCTAAAATTCTTATAAAGGAAAAGTATGATCGCGGAGAGATCAACAGTTTGCGGGAGTATATAAGAGAATTGCAGAAAATAAGGACGGAGTTGATTGCCGCTTGCAGAGGAGAATAAATATGTGGATTTCAGAAGAGAAGAAATGGATGGAAGAGCCTGAGCTTACGGCTTATATCAAGAAACTAAAGTCGCAAATGCCGCCTGAAGGTAGATGGATAGATATGGATGAGGATGATCCAAGTCTTATAACTCTCAAATGTTCGGCGTGTAAAAATGATATTCATTGTGTGTCTCCGAGCAGAGCTTGCGATATTGACTTTGTACCAAGTGATTTCAAGTTCTGCCCAAATTGTGGGGCAAGAATGGAAGATGTGGGAATAAATAAAGTATGAAGCGCAAAAGAAAACCAAAGCCAGAGCCGCCAAAGTGGTTCTTTTATGATAACGATAATTGTTGGAATTGTAAGAATAGGAATGGTTGCGGATGTTGCAAGCGGCTAAAAAATGTGAAAAATCGCAAGAAAATCGCTGCAAAAATGTGTATAGAGGTGATAAATTGAACAAATTGTTTTATGTGCTTGGAGTTAGCTCACAAGACTTTGTTCTTGAGGCAAATGGTGAGAGAGAATTATGGGACGGCATAGAGGCTTTACAGCTTGAAGAGTATTTACTTAGGAAGAAACGACCTAAGAAAAAATACAAGAAGGTTGGTGCTTCTAAAGTTCAGTACAACACTGAGGATGTGGCGGCGTGGGATGAAGAAAATAAGCCACGACTGCGAGAGATAAAGAAGCAGCTTGTGGAGTTGAAAAAACAGTTTCGCAGCGCCATTTCTGCCAATAAGAATGTCAAGAGAGAACTCTTGTATGACAGAATTAAGAGACGAAACGGCTGCGGAGTAAGCGATGGCAAGAAGGTTACGATCAGCGATAGCACTCTCACAAGAACACTGGGTCTTAACAAGAATAAGTTTAACCCCGAAGTGTGCATTATACGAGTGTATTATACGGGCATAATGGAATCTCTTATAAAGAATGGGTTTACTTATGACGGCTATGACTATGTGTTCTTCTCGGCATCGGCTGGGCAAACCAAAGACAAGAAGTTTGTGGCAATCCGCAAAGACTTGCGTGACAAGCATTGGAATAGGCTGACCGCTGGGCTGAGTGTGGATGAGATCAATGCTAAGGGCGGATGCAATACGGCAAAATTCCTTGCATATGTTTCGCTTTGCAGTTCTATGTCGAAGATTTGGCATGGCTTTGATATAGACAAGGCTATAGTCGTGGATGATTTTCAAAACAAGGTCACTGGCGAGGTCGATTATATTGACTATGAAACTTATGAAATAACTCATGGCATCCAGACGCTCCCCATGGAGCAAAATGATGGCTGCGGTCTGATGCTGCCAAGAGTGAGCGACAAGAACTTTGTTATTAGACTTCCCTTCTTTAAAGGTTTGATGGGTGTTTTTGATTTTTGCAAGTTCATTGAAACCAATCATTGCTCTCCCGTTGTGAAGGATATTTATGGTAAAGAGCATAATGTGATAAGCGAAGGCATAGAAGTTATCTTTACAAAGTCGCAGTTTAAGATGTGGAAGTATTACGAGGACTGGGATGATTACAAGTCTCGTTTTAAGAAATACGGGTGCGAAGCCTGTATTGGAAATGAGGACGAAGAGAACTTTGATGATTTTCGTAGAATCAATTATCAAATGATCCAGACATTGCGTTGTCTTACAAACGAAGAAATTGAAGAACTTGCAAAACCCAACCTCGATGCCATACTTGAACTTGGAGTGTCAGTTGGCAACAAAGAGGTGGATAAGGAACGCATTTTAAAAATCTTTGGAGCGACAAAAGAAAACAAGCATAAGTCCCCTTTCCAGAAATGCCTTTATGAATATCCTGAGATGTTACAAGACAAGTACATTAAAGAACAGCTCAAATCCAAGAAGGAAAGCCTAACTACCGAATTGTACTCGGCAAAGTTTAAGGTTGATGGCAATTATACTTTTGCCGTGCCTGATCTTTATGCGTTTTGTGAACATTTATTTATGGGCATAGAGAATCCAGACGGATTGCTGAAGGCTGGTGAGGTAAGCTGTCGGTTATTTGATGAGGGTGTTGAACTTGATTGCCTTCGCAGTCCACACCTCTATTGTGAGCATTGTATTGAGATAAACCATATACAGGATTGGTTTACGACAAATGCGATATATACTAACACTCATGACTTTATGTCTCGCATAGTGGCTTTAGACTGGGACGGAGATCATCTGCTTGTGTGTAATAACAAGATCATCATAGAAGCTGCTAAAAAGGTAATCAAAAAGCTCAATATCTGTCCGTTGTACTACGAGATGAAAAAAGCTGATAGTGCGCCTATCGACAACGAGCATTTGTTTAATTGTATGCAAATTGCTTTTAACAGTAAGAGCATCGGCTATTATAGTAATGCTATAACTAAGATTTGGAACATCGGCAGAAATGAAGATTGGAGTCTTACGGATGAGCAAGTTAAAGTGATTAAGTTGCTTGTTGGCGAAAACAACTTCCAGATAGACTTCTTTAAAACTATGTATATGCCGACAAGACCTAAGAGTGTTAATTACATTATCAGTAAATATCTAAATGTAAAAGTGCCAAGATTTTTTGAGTATGCAAAAGATTACGAGTACGATCACGTTGACACTTTGACTGACACGCCTGTAAATAACATAGCTAAGATCGTTAAGATTCCTCGCATACAATACGGCAAGTTTGATTTCGACTCAAAGTTTGACTACCGAGAGTTTCTGAGTAAGCCTATGACCGATAGTAGATTTAATCAAGATGTAGTTAATATCTACAGAGATGTGATTAACTCTACGAAGTTTGATAAGAAGCAAGGCAAGGTTGTGAAAGATTACAGATGTGTCATTAACGAAGCGAGAAATAAAATTTTTACTCGTTGCAAAGAAATTGGCGTGACTAACTGGCATGATATAGTTGACAACATTGTGGAGGAGATATTTAATCGCAATCCCACGGGTAAGAAGCAGATGTTCTGGGAGATGTTTGCCAACACCATGTATCAGCATTTGATGAAAGACTTTGATAGCGAGATTGATATAAGCTATTGCGTTGACTGCGGTGAGGAAATAGTAATACGCAAAGGTACTAATACTTGTAGGTGCAAAGTGTGTCAAGACGAGTACACACGAATATCTAATAGGATTGATATGAGAGAAAAATACCAGCCTGTAAGTTATGTTCCTCAAAAGATTTGTATTGAGTGCGGGTCGGAGTTTAGTGTGGGTGCTAAATCAAAGCGTGAACTTTGCGATTGTTGCTACAAAAACTACATTCGCAAATACGATAGAGAGCGCAAAAGAGCTAATTCCGTAGGAAATTTTTGAAAACGTTAAACGATTTTACGTAAATAAGAACGTTTGTTCGGCTATTTTGCGTAGTTTTTTAACAAAAAGAAAAACCCGCCTATGACAGAGAGAATCAAATCTGTTAACGGGAATCAGAAATATATAATTATCTCTGGCAAGAGGGGTAACTCCCTCTTGTTCTTTTTTTATCCCGAATTTAAAAGAAAGTAGTTGAAGGAATGATTCAGATTTCAAAGGCTCAGGCGGAATACCTTAGAACTCACAGTTCTTATCTGGAGTCGAGAGGTATCACAAATCCTGTGGCTCGTACAATGAAGCAGAAATCTAAGAGGCATAACTATTATGCTTGCGAAGATTCTGCGGTGCTTGAATTGCTGAGTAAGTGTGATGAGAACGCGAATGTCGTTTACACTTATGGCAATGTTTAAATCCTTTGCTTGACAAAGGCAGTCGTAGGACTGAACTTACAATGAATTGAGGAATTGTTTTATGGCGAAGGAAAAACCAGAAACAAAAACGGTGGAAGCGGAAAACAATATTCCAGAGGGATATGTTGAGGTCACACCAGAGCAACTTATGGAGATGGCGGGCGGTATGCAAACCATAATGAGTATCGGTCTTGCAGAGAAACTGTATCTCGAAGATTTGGGAGATAGGCTTTTTTATCTCGACTCTGATGTTGACTCTGATCTTTTGCACACTGTTACTATGCAGATATATAAAATTAATGGCTTGGATTATAAAGTGCCTGTAGATGACAGAACACCTATTGTGCTTGTTATAAATAGCGGCGGAGGCAGCGTTCTTGATGGTGTTGCTCTTATGGATGCTATCAGGCAATCCAAGACACCTGTGATTGGCGTTTGTACAGGCTATGCAATGAGTATGGCATTTAGTATTTTCAGCGTTTGCCATATGAGAGTATCAATGCCTAATGCTTGTTTCATGTATCATGATGGTTCTGAATGCGTTATGAATACATCAACAAAAGTTGCGGACTGGGCGGCGTTTGCCCCTAAACTCGATAGGCGCATTAATAAGATGATTGCTGAGAACTCGAAGTTGACGGTTGAATATCTTGAACAGATAGCACCGCACGATAACTATTGGTTTGCGGATGAAATGGTTGAAAAGGGTGTTGTGGACGCTATTATTGGCAAAGATATAGAAATGGAAGAAATATTTGCCTTTATGAGTGATTGTGAGGCGGAAGCTCATGATTAAGAAGGGTAAAGTTAAGGTAGAGTGTGTTGGCAAGTCCTCGGACGGCGTTACTGGTTCTATGTATTATATCACCTTTAATGATAAACAAGTGCTGTTAGAGGCAGGACTGTATCAAACAAGCGGCGACGATATTCTTAAACAGTATAAGGTCAATCATAGAAATTACAAAGTTCCATTTGCGGATCTTGACGCTGTAATAATCAGCCATTTTCACATAGATCATTGCGGTCTTATACCTTACCTATTTGCTCGTGGCTATAATGGCAATGTCTATATTCCTAAAGGCAACAAAATGCTTGCCCGTATAATGTGGGAAGATAGTCTCAAGATATTTGAGAGCGATTGTATAAAACTTGAAAAACGTTATGACATAAATGCCACTCCCTTATACACTCAGGAGGATATTGAGATTGCGTTGGAGCATTTAGTCGAGCTGCCATTCGGCAAAGATATAGTTCTTTTTGATGATTTGATTCTTCATTATTATCGTGCAAGTCATATTGTCAACGCCGCACAGGTGCGGTTGAGTTTTAAAGTTGGAGAGACTATAAAATCCCTTGGCTTTACTGGCGATATCGGAAGTGATATTGATAAGGATTATATCTTGCCGTATGAACCTATGCCGTACTGCGATGTTGTGCTGGGCGAATGCACCTATGGCGGTAGTCATAAGACGCACAAACAGAAGGATAGGCTAAAAGATATTGAAAAAATCAAGTGTGTGGTCGATCAATGCTGTCAACACGATACTCAAAAGGTTGTGTTTGGCTCATTCTCGCTTAATCGTTTGCAAGATATATTGACTACTCTATATAGGATATACGGAGAAGATGAGGCATTTGCAACGCCAATTGTAATTGATGCTCCGTTGGGCAAGAAAATAACCGACGTATGGAGTAAACTTATAGAAAAAGATGATGAGCTTTGGAAGAAGGTCATCTCTTGGAAGAATATCGTGTGGGTAGACACATATGAAGAATCACAAGAATGGCAGAAGTTAAAAACCTCACAAGTGGTTATTAGTTCGAGTAATTTCTTGAAAAATGGCAGGATTGTTTCGTGGCTTAAATCTGTGTTGCCAAATGAGAACGCAAGAGTATGCCTCTGTGGATATGCGGGTGACGAGAATAGTGTTGCTTATCAAATCCAGCATTGCAAAAAGTGGGTAATGATTGATGGCGAGCGTGTGAGAAGTAGAGCCAATGTAATGCAACTTACATCGTTTTCGAGTCACGCTTGCAGGAGCGAGTTGATTGACAGATATACTACTATGCCTTATAACAAGATTTATTTGGTGCATGGAGAAAAGTCTGGCAAAGAAGAATTCGCAAAACTGCTGCGTGAAAGTCTGAGTAATGCAAATAGAAGTGCAAAAGTTGGTATTCCTGCTATGGGAGACGAAATAACTTTCTGATATAAAGGAGTTTGAATATGGCAAAAGCTAATGTTGTGCGCAAGAACACTCTTGGCATAAAGGGTATTTTAAACGTAGATACCGAAAACAACAGAGTTGTTGTAGAAATCGAAGATGGCGAGGCTTTGGAATTAGCAAGTCTGCTTGATGATTTTAACGGCTCAGATGTCGCCATATCTGTTGGCGAAAGTATTGAGATCGCTTAATTGCGATTTGAGTTAAAGGAGGAAACCGAGTGGGAATTTCAGCTCAAAAGAAGTTTACACAATCGGAACTGCGAGAGATATTTGATGTATGCTCTCGCAAGGATTTAACAGGCGACTGGTGCAAAATTAGAGACATTCTCAACAAAAGGCTGGGAAAAGACTATAATGAATCAACATACCGAAAGAGGTATGCAGCTTATTGTGAGATGAAGTCTGCCTGTAAAGACATTGACCCTGATTTTACAGGCGATGAAATAGATTTGACCATACAAAAACGCGAATTAGAACGTGCCAAAATTCAATTTCGTGATGAGCGCAATGCTTGGCAAAAGCAGAATTACAATACTGCCCGTGTTCAGCAAAAGTTGGATTATCTCGAAGAATACATCAGAAACCGCTCGGCTGAAAAACTTGATATAAGGCTTAGGAGTAGTAACAATAATAAAATTGCTATTGTTTGCTGTTCTGATTGGCATATCGGCTGCTGTTATAACAATGAATATGGGGTTTACAACTCAGACATTGCCAAAAGACGCATTGCAGAGTATGCCTCTAAAGCAATCTCGATTTGCGAATCAAACGATGTTACAAGCGTGATTATAGCTGGTCTTGGCGATAACATTTCAGGATCGATACATAAAAGTGTTCAGATTACCAATAGGGAGAATGTTATTGAACAGATCATGTTGGCAAGTGAACTGATGCTATCTTTTCTTAGAGAGTTTGTCAATAGAGGGCTTCATGTTGTTTTTACTAATGTCTCAGGAAATCATTCAAGGATTGACACAAAAAACGATGCCATTAAAGATGAGAGATTGGATGATTTGATAGGATGGTATTGCAACACGCATTTATGTGACTTCCCAAATTTTACATATAAAAAGGCGGAAGATACGAGTTTTAGTAATGTATACGGCTGTTGGTTTTGTCATGGTGATTACGATTCGTTTGGCAAATCTGGACTGTCAAATCTCGTATTGGCAAAAGGATATAAACCAAAGGCTGTCTTTATGGGGCATTATCACACAATGGCAATAGACGATTGCTACGATGTGAAGATTTGCAGGTCTGGCTGCCTCGGTGGTTCTGGTGATGACTACACTGTTCAAAAGAGATTAAAGGGAAAACCTTCTCAGCTCATGGCTATTATGGACGACGGCGAGATAAATCAATATTACAATATTACTTTTGAGGAGGTCTGATGATGCCCAAGAAATTTGCCTCTTACAAAGAGTTTGCAACCAAGTTGCTTATAAGCGCAATGACAGATAATTATGTTGCTATTATTTGCAACTACGAGGATTACTGGGGTCTTATATCTACTCTTTGCGAAAATACAATCAATGGCAAAAGTCTATATCTTAACAGAGAATGCTTTGCCATTATTGATGATGATATTGCAACGGCTCAGATGAATGATGGCAATATGCTTATTACAATCTGCGGAGATGGCGAAATCATCGGAGAACCTATTGTGTTTAAGAACCCAGAAGCATTCGACTCTATGACATATTATATAGAATATGATGCAAAAACAGCACTTGAATACCCGATTTGTGGAAATAAAGTGTTGTTTCAGATTATACGGGCATAGTCCCGTATGTGGACGATGAGCTTGGCAGTAAAGCATCTTGAAAAAAAAGAGAAAGTCCTCAGTGCAATTCTGAGATCGTTCACCAAAGAACTCTGCAACCTCTGTTTCGCCTATAAGTTCAAATGCAGAGTCCAATAGTATAAAAGGCGAATCCTGACGGAAAAAGCACCGTGGGCGCAGCGGCATAACTTGCGCCATCATGCGGATAACCTGTAGGTGTAAGTTGAACGGCGTAGCTATAGACAATGCGCTTAGTAAATGGTCTGGGGTCATTCCTCGGAGTCTGCACCAAATGGGATGTAACAAATACATCTCAATAAGATAAGGACGTAGAGCCACGCCCTTGTAAAACTAAAGAAAGCTCATAAAGGAAAGAGTTTGCAAGCATCTCTTGCATTGCGTTGTCTGTGCGCACAGGTTTCGCTTTGATTTTCGTGCTTGAATATTGCGCATTATGGGGCTTAGAGCACAATCTAAACTTGCGCTTTATCACGGTAGGAGTTCACGGCAATTGCCGCTTTAAGTGACTGTGCAACTCAGTCCACCGTGACCAACGAGCATTATGCTCCACTCGCTGTGCGAGGCTCTATTTTAGAGTAGACGTTCCCGATAACACGTTACTTAGCCACCCATAGGGTAAATCGGTGCAAAAAGAGCTATGCGGCTGCTTCGTCTAATAGGTAAGGACACGCCCCTTTCAAGGGCGCAATGGTGGATTCGAGTTCCCCAGCGGTCACTAATGTCTTGCAGAGGACGTAAATTTGCTGTACAGCCTGCAAACCCGATGGAAGTCTAAACGTAATGTAAGTACGTGGGAACAGGCGCAAATGGCGACTTAGTGAAATGGCATCATGGTGGGTTCATGCCCCGCAGTTCTCAGTTCAAGTCTGAGGGTCGCAATTATAAGGGATTAGTTCAACGGTAGAACGACAGTCTCCAAAACTGTTAATCAAAGTTCGAGTCTTTGATCTCTTGCCAGCCGCAAAACGCTTCAACGTTGCTACTGGTGAGGCGGCGGTCAGTGAAATATGCCGCCTAAATATATGCATATTTTCTCCACGAAATTGTACAAAAGACAATTTGGCGGAGAAAATCAGACATTTTCTTTCATTATTCCTCCTAAAGGGGGCGTTGCGTCCCCTACCCTATGTAGTTTGAGCTGTGTTAGGTAAATGACTACACCAATTTGAATAAAAGGAGTGGCATTATGTATAAAATGTCAGTTATTATACCTTGCTATAATGCAAGAGATACTATTGCCAGCACTCTGCACTCTATCGCCATGCAAAGCATTGCAAGCAAAGTTGAGATCGTAATAGTCAATGATGGTGACGGAGCAAATTACGCCCACATACTTGACATGGCTTCGTTTGGAGATTTAAACATTGAGTATGTTGTGCGAAAAAACAATGGCGGATGCGGTGCTGCCCGCAATACAGGAATACGTGAGGCAAGTGGCGATTATGTTTTGTTCGCAGACTCAGACGATCAGTTTGTGAATTCATTGGCTCTTGAGATCATGTATAATCGTATCGTAGCTGAAAAAGCTGATATACTTGTCAGTACGTTCGAGAGCGAGATGCGGTTCGCTAATGGCGTTGCTATTAAGCAGATGAAGAACGCTATGACATGGATGCATGGTAAAGTGTTTAAGAGACAATATCTTTTGGACAATAATCTATTCTTCAAAGAGAATTTGCGACTTAACGAGGATATGGAGTTCAATCAGATTGCTCTTGATCTTGGCGGCAAAGTGGCGGAAATACCGATGGTTACATATCTGTGGCGTGACAATCCTAAGTCTATTACTCATGAGAGCCTGTACGAAAATAAAAAGTGGTTTGTGCTGGCTGCAATCGAGAGTTTAAAAGACGGAATCGAAAGAAGTATTGCTTGTGAGAAAATCAGGTTGAGAGTTCTGCAAAATTTATGTATGATTTATCAATACTACGACATCGTAATAAACGACACGCCTGAGATGGCTGAGGATTATATTGCGGTGTGCAAGGATTACTGGCGACTTTGTGAGCCTTTGGTTAGAGATGTGAGTGATGAAGAAGCCAGAAAGATATTCTGTGCAGCAATGCGTGATTATGAAGATATACCAAGTGTGACATTCGTTGATTTTTTGAATAAACTGAGAGCTGACTGAGATCGGCTCATAAATATGAATTAAGGGAGGTGGCAACGTGCCACGTAAATCTTTATCTTCAAAGAAACCAATGGAAAAGCCTCGTTGGACTTGTTATAGTTGCGGCGAGGAAAAAGTTGAAGATATGTTCTTTACATCTAAATGGAGTAAGGTGTGGAATACAACAAATCATAAAGTTTTATTTTGCAAAGATTGCATCCAGAAACTTTATGATGAGTTTTTAAAAAGGTTTGATGAGTTTACGGCGCTCAAAATATGTTGCCATTATCTTGATGTGCCTGTATATAGATCAGTATATGACAGCATTGTGCAAAACAATAACTTTTTTAATGTCGGCTTATATTTGCGACAAATGAATCTTAGTCAAGTCTGGCATAAAGGTTTTGAGGTTTCATTGGTTAATGGCGAACTTGGCAAGACCGAGGAAGAAGCCAAAGAAGAACGTGAAGCGAAATGGTCAAGAGCAGACAAGCAAAACATGAATTACTGTATAAGTGTGTGCGGCTACGATCCGTTCGATAATTGTGGAATGACCGACTTAGATAAGAAATATTGTTTTAATATATTGGCTGGATATTGTGACAGTCAGGGAGTTTCTGAGGATGGTCACAAAGTTCAAAGTGTTATACAGATTGCTCAGTCGCAGTTACAATGTCGCAAACTGGACGAATTTATAAACGCTGAACTTTTGAGCACACATCCAGACGAGAAGCGAATTAAAGAATTGGCATCTACAAAAAAACAGCTTCTCGATAGTATTGCAAAGATAGCACAGGACAATAACATTTCTTCCGCGTACAATCAAAATTCAAAACGTGGAGCGAATACATTGTCATCAAAGATGAAGGAAATTGCTGATAATGGATTTGAGAGCATCTATGTAAATGCTTTCGACATAGAAACTTGTGAAGCTATGCAACAAATTGCCAATATAAGCACGAAGGCTATCATGGACGAGTTGACCTTTGATGTTAATGATTATTCTGACATGGTGAAGCAGCAAAGAGATATGATTGTCAACTATGATAAGAAAACAAAGGCTCTTGAAGAAGAAAACCGTACATTAAAGAATCAGATCATGGATTTAGAGAGTAAGAAAAAGAAGTGAGGTGTAGTCAATGGAAATAATGACTCGCCTGACGGATAAGGAATTTAGCCAGAAGAAGCTGGAAGAATACTCGAACTGGCAGAAAATAACACAGTATGGCAGACAAAATCCTGTTTGGTTTCTTGGCTGGGCATTTGGTGCAGAGCTAATGGACTTTCAAAAATGGGTTTATATGAATAGTTGGTATAGACCATTTTGTTTGTGGCTTGAATGTCGTGGTGCTGGCAAAACAGTTGAGGCGGCTCTTATGCACATGGGCAAGATGATGCTTATACCAAACTGGAAACAATATGTAGCTTCAAATTCTCTTGCACAGTCAATAGAATGTTTCAAAAAAATAGAAGATATTGCTTTGAACCGCATTCCTTCATTCAAGAGTTTGACTGACATATTTGCTGAAGAAGTTTATCGTTCCGCAAATAGTGAAACAGGATTTATTCACAACCCCGCTGGTCATTATTTCAGGTTGTTTAATAATAGCGAACTTATAACTTTGTCGAGCAACATTACTGCTAATAGAGGTAAAAGAGGTTCGGTGCATTTTGATGAATGCGGATGGATGGATGAGGAAACATATGCGGTTCTTGAAAACTTTATAAACGTTGATTCCAGCTTTAAGCTCGGTGTTAATAGCAAGCAACATATTGAGCCAAGA
>JAEIGA010003339.1_pt1 | contig 25201 bp, 47 predicted proteins | sample 9270691 | NCBI WGS metagenome assembly JAEIGA01 (sample SAMN17057246, study PRJNA624740) | gut metagenome | biome: biome; isolation source: fecal sample | host: Bos grunniens | place: China: Xizang | collected 2019
CGACAAGTTCGGTGGCTACTACTACTTAGAGGCTTCTACTCTGTTCCGTAATACTGACGGTGTTGATATGCCTGCTGAGTTCGTAATTCCTAACTGTAAGATTCAGTCCAACTTCACCTTCTCTATGGCTTCTTCTGGTGACCCCTCTACCTTCACTTTCACTATCGACGCATTCCCTGACTACACTCGCTTCGATAAGACTAAGAAGGTTCTGGCTGCTATCCAGATTATCACTGAGGCTGAAGGCGCCGAGGAAGTAACTCGTAAAGATACTTTCTCCAAGGATATCGTTGACGCTAACGGCATGATTGCTCGTGGCTAAGATTTAATTGAATAAATTAAATTAACGCTTATTGGGAGAGATAATTGAATAAATTATCTCTCCCATTTTTTTTATTTTGAGAGAAAGGAGAATGGAAATATGTCAATTTAGGACATTGCCGAATATGGTAGTTCAATTGTTTTAGAGGATTTAAATAAATTATACCATAAAGAAATAAATGAGTTTGGTCAAGAGTTTGAAGCTAATATACAAGAAATTAGACATTTAATTGATACTTTAATTATTAATATGGAATAGTATTAGACCTCACTTAAAATGATGTCTAATTTAAACTCCGCAGAATGGCAAATTGCTAAATTAGAAATGAAAAAAGATTTAATTTATAAAGATTTTTTTAAATTATAGAATTTAATTAATGCTTTTGCTTATTAGAAAATTGTAATGACTTATGTTTAGGTAGATCCGATTTCTGGAAAAAGAGAGTTAAGAATTTTTGACAATGATATTGACCATTTATCAGTTCAAGAGATTAATAATTATGGAAAAACATATGCAAAATTATCATATGATATCGGCAATCATTATTTAAATTTAAGAAATGCTCTACCAGATGAATTAAATGAAGGATTGCAAGAAACTGCAAAATAGGTAACTTTGCGATATGAAAAATATCGAAAAAGAATTTTGTGGAAAGTTAATAACGAATGGTATGGTTATAAATTAACTAACAGAGGCCCTATTAATGAGGCCTTTACGGATTTCTATTTAAAAGAAGTGCAATTAAACAACAGTTTAAATGAAAATATTGATATATTTATGAGAAGCATTGACCCTTAGGGTGTTATTTAGGCCGACAATGCGAATGGTTTTTTAATTGGAGATATTTCAATTGGAGGATTGCAATTTGCTGTCAAGGGCGCTTTTGGTTCTCCACAAAGTTTTACTACTATTATTAATTGGTTAAAAGAAATTAAAGCTGACAATTTTTCTCCAGATAGTTTTATTAGATTTATTTAGAGATTTAAAGATGAAGAACAGAAAAAAGCTACTAAATTAGTTAAACCTATGATAAATAAAAGCATTAATGCGATGATAAAGTATCATGGTGAAGAAAAATTATTGGCCCCGTTAGAAAAAGATTTAAATCGTATTAATGTTAAATTAAAATGAAATTTGACAAATCAGATTTTTTCTGGTATAATATAATTATAAAATGAGATAAAGGAGGACTTTAGTTATGGCTAGAGTATCATTTACTAAACTTGGTCTTACTAAAAACCAAGAAGTAAAAATTGTAAATTGGAATGAACAAGATATTGAAGTTAAACAATATCTTCCTATTAATGAGAAATTAATTTTAATTTCTAATGTATTAAATAATGCACATGATGAAAATAATTTTTCTAATCCCGTAAAAGTTAGTGTATTTACTACTTTAGAAATTATGTACGCATATACTAATATTAATTTTACTGATAAGCAGAAAGAAGATCCTACTAAATTATATGATTTGTTGGTAAGTGGCGGATTATATAAAATGATTATTAATAGTATTCCCGAATATGAATATTTAGAAATTGTAAATGGAATTAATTCTTCTATTGATGCTGTCTATACTTATCGTAATTCTGTAATGGGTATTTTAGATACTATTTCTAGTGATTATAGTAATTTAAATTTAGATGCTTCTGAAATTCAAAAGAAGCTTGCAGACCCAGAGAATATGGAACTGCTTCGTGCGGTCCTAACTAAATTGGGCTAATTATATTATTTCTATTATATAAATTTTTAAATTATATTAGGAATAATTGGCGGTTAGAATGTCATTATTCTAACCGCCTTATTTTTATTTTTGCAAAAATAAAAAAGAATTTGGAGAGAAAGGAGCAAAATAAATGGCGAAATAGTTAAATTAGCTTGAAGTTAATCTTTCATTTGGTGCAGATACCAAAGAGGCAAAAAAAGCAATTATGGAATTGCAAAAATCCCTATAGGCAGTTGCTAAATTACCTGGGCAGTCAAGTAGCTTATTTGATGATGTTGGTATTAATAAGGCAAGTAAGGCTGCTAGAGAGCTAGAATAGCATTTATCTAAAGCAGTAAATGTTGATACTGGTAAATTGGATTTATCACGCTTTTCCAGTAGTTTAAAAGCAAGTAATAAGACATTAACCGAGTATTGTAATACATTATTAAGTACTGGTGAGGTTGGCCAAAAGGCTTTCTTGTAGTTAGCTCAATCAATTGCGGCCGCAGATACTCCCACCACTCGTATTAATAAGAAGCTGCAAGAAATGGGAACTACTTTAAAGAATACTGCAAGATGGCAAATTTCTTCAAGTATTTTACATGGATTTATGGGAGCTCTTCAGAGTGCCTATGGATACGCTCAAGATTTAAATGCATCTTTGAATGATATTAGAATTGTTACTGGATATAATGCTGAGTAGATGGAAAAATTTGCGGAAAAGGCAAATAAAGCTGCAAAAGCATTGAGTGCAACTACCACTGAATACACAAATGCTTCTTTGATTTATTTCCAACAAGGTTTAAATGATGCCTAGGTAGCAGAGAGAACTGAAGTTACTATTAAAATGGCTAATGCCGCAGGTGTATCTGCAGAAAAGGCTTCTGATTAGTTGACTGCAGTTTGGAATAACTTTTACGATGGTTCTAAGTCACTGGAATATTATGCTGATGTCATGACTGCTCTTGGCGCAGCTACCGCATCTAGCACTGATGAAATTTCAGAAGGATTAAATAAATTCGCAGCAGTGGCTGAGACTGTAGGCTTAAGTTATGAGTATGCCGCGTCTGCATTGGCTACGGTAACTGCCACTACTCGACAAAGTGCTGATGTAGTTGGTACTGCATTTAAAACATTATTTGCTCGATTGTAGGATTTGGAATTGGGTGAAACTCTTGATGATGGAACTACTCTTGGTAAATATTCTGCTGCATTGAATTCTGTTGGTATCAATATTAAAGATACTAATGGAGAAATGAAAGAAATGGATTAGATTTTGGATGAGCTTGGTGCAAAATGGCAAAATCTGTCCAAAGATACTCAGGCAGCTTTAGCTTAGACAGTCGCTGGTACTAGACAATATACTCAATTAATTGCTTTAATGGATAATTGGGATTATTTCTAGGCTAATTTAGGCGTTGCCAAAGATTCTTCTGGTACTTTACAAGAGTAGGCTGATATTTATGCGGAAAGCTGGGAAGCTGCACAAGATAGAGTGCGTGCGGCCGCAGAAAATATTTATCAAAGCCTTTTGGATGATGACTTCTTTATTGATTTATTAAATGGACTTGAAAAAGTGCTTGGAGCTGTTGGCGGCTTAATTGACGGTTTTGGCGGCATGAAAGGTGTTATTATGACCATTAGTAGTGTATTTATGACATCTTTCGCTCAAAAAATGCCAACTGTTATTGAAAATTTAAAATAGAATTTTATGGTTTTCACTGGACAGGCAGAAAAAGAAATGGTGAAAACTCAAAATGAATTATAGCTAGTTTTGCAAGCTTAGGGTGCTAATTCTACCAATGATAGTTATAAAGTTTAGGTTGAAGGCATTTCTAAAGTAACAGAAATGAAAAAGAAATTAATTGCTGCATCAAAATCTTTAACTCAGCAAGAGCGAGAGGAATATGAAGCTAAAATTAAAGCAGTTGAGGGAATGTATGCAGAGATTGATGCTTTAGTTAAGAAAAAAGAGGCTGCTGAAGCCGCTCAAAAAGTTAATACTCAAAATATTAAAAAAGATGCTTCAAAAAATGCTACTGATTATTTTGAAAATTTAGCTTCGTCTGAAGCCAAAGTAACAGACCTTTAGGACAAGGCTACAGCAAAAGGCGTGTCTAATGAAGCATTTGCCGCTTATCTTCCAATGATAGCAGAAGCTGAAGAAAAAGCTAAAGAATTAAATTTAACAATTAATAATTTAAATACTGCCATTGAAGAGACTGGCTAGGTGGCTAAATTGACAGACACCGAAATGGATGCGCTTATGAATGATTCGTCCAGTGAAAATGGTGTTATTGCTCAAAAGAAAATTTAGGATGCTCTTGCAACAACAATAAAAAAATATTAGGATACAACAAAAGCACGCGTAAATTTAGATTCATTATCTTCTTCAGTAAAAACTTAGGCTGAGCAATGGCAAAAAGTGGCAAAAAGTGTTGAATAGGCTAAGGTTGATAAAAATTCTAAGGCCGCAGCCAAGGCAGTGGATATAACTAAGCAAAAAATGCAAAGCTATTTAAAGACTTTAGAAAAAATTGCTGCAGATAATAAGATAGCCTTTAATAAGCGTCTAGTTGAGGAACTTAACAAGGAAATAGAATCTTTAAGCACTGGCAATATTACTAAAGCAACGAATCTTTTTGCACAATTAGCGCAAGAGGTAGAAACAGTCGTATCGCCTAAGATAACGGAGTTAGACGCTGATATCGACAAGCTTGAAACTAATTTAGGCTATTTAGGAACTTCTAAAAATGGTATTGCAACTTTAGGCAAGGATGCCATGGAGACTGCAGTTGCAGGTTAGTAGCTGTCTGATTCATTGTCTAATATTGGAGGTATAGCTGACGAAAATATAAAAAGTTTCACAAGCACCTCTGTTGCATTAACTGAGTTTGCCTCTGTCGCAATGTCTGTGTCTGGATTAATTAACACAGTTAAAAGTTCTTTATCAATTATTTTTGACGAGGGAACGAGTGGAGTTGAAAAATTTGGTGCAGCAGTGTCCATATTAAGTGGTGTAATGGCAGCTTATAATGCTGTGATGGCTTTTGGTACTACGCTAAAGAAAATTGATACTTCGGCTGAGACCACTAATATGTTGGCTAAAATGGCCAATGCAGCAAGCTCTAAAGTAGCTGCCACTCTTGGTGTTGCCCTAGGGGTTGCAAAAACAACTGAGACTGGAGCGGTTTGGGCAAACACCGCTGCTTGGTATGCTAACCCTATTATGTGGATTGCATTAGTAATTATGGCAGCAGTTGCTGCAGTCGCTTTATTAATTACTGCAATTGTTAAACTATCGACTGCAGAAAGTGATGAAGCAAAGGCTGCGCAGCGAGCTGCAGAAGCTTATGAAGCCATGGGCGAACAGGCCGATGCCGCAAAAAATAAAGTTGAGGAATTGAAATCTGCATTTGACGGATATGATGATGTAGTTGCTAAATTAAATGAATGCATTAAAGGTACTGAAGAATGGTACAAGGCATTGGACGAGGTTAATGACTATGTATTATAGTTAATGCAAGATTTCCCTGAATTAGCAAAAATAGCAGGTTTATTTTATAGAGATCTTGAGACAGGCTCTTTAATGATTAATGAAGATGTTCGAGACTAGATTATGAATAAAGCTACTTCTGCGTCAAGTGTAGCATCTTCTGCTGAACTAATGTCTGGAGCATATGTTGCTAAGACTAAATTAGATGTAGAGGAGTCTTAGTGGTGGGATACTGCTTATGAGGTTTATAGAAAACGAACGTCTTATGCGGATGTGATTAATGATGACGGAACAATGGGCACGGAAGCATATTTAGAGGCCACCGGTGAAACTGCTGCTATAAACCTATCAAAAATTTTACATGATTAGGCTGACAAATTAGCTAATTTAAATGAAGAACAATATAGAGAAGCTGTTAAAGAGCTGATTGAAAATAATAATCCAAATGATATAAAAGCTTGGGAAAATTATGATGAAGTTGTTAATTAGTTAGTAGATAGCTCATTAGAATATAGAGATAAAATTAATAGTTTGGCAGAAGCAACTGAGCAGGCTTCAGTTTAGATGGAAAATGCTGCAAATGCTGTTGCAGAAATGGCTCTTGGCGACAAATATGGGGGAGCAGAAAAAGAGGCAGCGAGCGAAGCTTATGAGAAAAAGTTTGCAAAAGAAAAACAAGCCATTTATGATGAGTTAACTGCTAAAGACCGAAATCATAATAGAGTGGCGGATGATCTTGTTAAAGAATATGGTTAGGCTTTAGGTCTTGAATTAAAGGCAACTGATAATGCTATCTAGGGAAGTAGAGAGAAACGAGTAATTGAATATAAAAATACTGCCACTGGAGAAATTACTACCGTTACTGCAGAATAGATGGCTCAAACCATTGCTGCATCTCGTGCGATGAAAGATTTGGGCGCAACAGCAGAAGCTTGTGCAAAAGCTTTAGATACTTTAAAAGTAAATGCTTCCGCAGAAACCGCTCAAGCTATTGAGGGTTTTATTGCCACTGGAAATATGGATCATTTATCTCAAGATGATAGAGATAGACTGTAGAAAGAAATGGGAGATATTTCTAGTATGTCAGGTACTGATATTTCTTCATATTTGCAAAATACTATGGGATTAAGTGAAGCTGATGTATTTACTTATTTTGGTGTTGCCGATGCTAATGAGTTAGAAAAAAAATGGAAAAAAGCTTGGAGTGCTAATGAAACTGCTTTAGCTAGCGCAGGAGAGTTTTTAACAAAATCAGTTGAAGAATCTTTTAATGCATTGGATACTACTTCTTTAACCGCTGAGTAGAAAAAGGCTTTATCTAATTATATGAATACTGCCTTGATTGAAAGTGGAGATGTTTCTATTTTTACTGACGCATATAATAAAGTAGCTAAAGATCAAAAAGATGAATTTTTAAAAGCATTTGATGGAGTTGATTGGACTACAGTTTCAGTTGATGAGTTTAGAGAAAAATTAAAACAAGCTGGTGTAACTGCCTCTTTCTCAAATTCAGAACTGGAGCAATTAATAGATTCCATGGGCACCGCCGCAGAAAAAAGTCTCGATTATGCCGAAGTAATGAAAATTATTGGCGATATAAAAATAGGTGATACAATTTCTGCAGAAGAATATTCTAAACTTGGAGATGGCTATGAAGAATATTTCCGATTAATGGCAGATGGCACATACCAATTAACCAGTGATGCTGAAGAATTTTATAATTTAGTTAAAGAAAATGCTTTATAGCAATTTATTAATAAAATCAATAACGCATCCAATAGCAATAAAAATATTAATAATGTGGTAGGAAAATTTAATACTGATTATAGTAAAGAAGCTTTGACTAAAAATACTTATCATATCGGATATGGTGACAATTATTCAGATGCGTTTGATAAAAATGCAGCATAGAATTAGTTGGAATTTTTAACAGCGACAGGAGCTATTGATAATACGACATTATCTACTTGGCAAGCAATTATCAATGATAGAAATTCTGGCATTAATGTTGCCTTAGATGAGACTTTAAAGTCTACTTTAGAAGAGATGAATGCAGCAGTAGCTCAGAATTAGCATTTTTGGGAAGACTGGCAGAATACAGTGGATGACAATAATAAAATTATAGAATAGAATATTATTTAGTATTTATCTTCTGCAGAAAGTTTAAATGAATTTGATGAATTATTATTAAAACTGAAAGAGGAAACTGGATTAAATAGCATTTCAACACAGATATATTCTGATGCTTTGAAAATGTTAGGTTCACAATACGAAAATTGCGCTGAAGAAATTAAAGCTTACGAAGAAGCATTACTTTCTGGAAATATTGATGAAATTGATAAAGCAGAAGGTATGTTAAAACTTGCTATTTCAGTAGGAGAGGTAGCATCAAAATATGGTTTATCAGCTAAAGAAATCGAAGCTCAAGCTGCAATGCTTTAGCAAAGTTATAAAATTTCAGAAGAAGCATCTATTCAATTGGCAATTTAGAATCAAAGAATGAATGAAGGTCTTGAGACATTAGTTGATAAGTGGGAGACTTGGAATGAAGCATTAATCTCTAATGAAAAAACTTCTAGTGAATACGCTGCCACTTTAGTAGAAATTCAAGATGTAATTAGACAATTAACTGGTGTTAGTGAAGATTGTGAAATTTCTTTTGATTTTATTAATAAAACATTTGCTGATGGAAAGACTACATTAGATCTTTTGGCAGAAGCCGCCACGGGTAGCGCAAAAGCTATTAATCGTTTGGGTATTGAATTAGCAAAAGATATGATTTCTAATTTTGACATGCCTTCTCAAGAATACATAATGAATAATAATGTTGGTGGAGCTAGAGATGAGCGTGATTTGATAAATAATCGTCCAATGAGTCGCAATGGTATTAGAGCAGTTGAAATGTATGAAGCTAGTGGTGAATATGAAGCTGAAATTGCAAAACAGGCCTGGGATGAAGTTGTATCTACTGTAACTAACGGCTTAGATGCATTATAGGCTGAATTAGATGCTGGTCTTGAGATTGGTAGTCCTATTGAATCTTTAAATGATGAATGGGTCGCTGCCATGAATGAGATGGCAAAAGCTACTGGCATGTCCGTTGATGAAATGAATAGCTATTTAGCGTCTTTGGGCGTTGATGCTAAAGTTACTACAGATACAATCAATACTCGTCAATGGATGCCAAAATATAAAACAACTGTTACTCGTACCAAAGATGGTGGTTATGAAATGGACACCGTCCCCAATGGAGGAGAATGGAATGATGTTCCATAGGAAGTTGCAGCGATTAATGGTGAAGTAAAATATATTGGCAATGGTTCAATTAATCCGGGTAATAGTAGTAAGGCGGCAAGCCAAAAAGCTCCTAAGAAAATGGAAAAAATTGACCCCTATGCCGAAATTAATGAATCTCTCGAAGAAACTGCTGATGCTCTAGATAAAGCATCTAAAAAGGCTGACCGTCTATATGGCAATGCTCGCTTAAAAGAGATGTAGAAAGTTAATAAGGAATTGTTAAATGAAATTAGTTTGTTAGAGGAAAAGTAGGAATTAGCAGAGGGCGAATTAAAAACTTTAACATAGACTTTAGTGGGTGATGATGGCGTATCTGGTTTAATGGCTGATGTTAATGAATTATTTGGCACGGAAATGGAATTAACATTTGATGCGGATGGTAGTATAACTAATTATACTGAAATAATGAATTCTTTAATTGCGTTATATAATGAAAAACTAGATGAATTAACTGATGCTTAGCTAGAAGAACTAAAAACTATGATTGACACTTTCCAATCAACCATTGATAAATATAATAGCACTAAATCTTTAATTAGAGATATTAAAAATCAAAAACAAGAGGCTCATTATAAATGGCAAGATAATAACTACGAGCAACTTACTTATGCTTTAGAAGTTGAATTAGAAATTAATGATGATGCGATGCAAGATCTGGAATATCGCTTAAATAAATTGGGCGATGATGTCTATTCAATGGCTGAGGCTATTGGTTTAATGGTTAATGGCTTCTCTAAAGAGGGTCAATTGGGTATTTATTTAGATAATTTGTCTGAATATGAATCTCATATGAGTGCATTACAATCTGATTATGCTGCAGGACGTATTTCACAGGCTGATTACGTTGATGGTTTAAGACAGGTTCAAGATGGTATTTATGAAAATCTTGAAGCTATTAATGAACTCGATAAAGCGATGATGGAGTATTACGGTGAGACACTTGCGGCCGCACGTGATGAGATTGATAAGTATATTGAGTCAATGACTCATTAGACAACCGTTTTAGAGCATTATGTTTCTTTGATGGGTATTATGGGCAAGTCTACTGATTACAAGACAATGGGCAAAATTTTAGAAGCTCAGTCTAAAACATTGGAAAATCAAGCCAAGGTTGCCAAGAAGACAATGGACATGATGCAGGCTCAAGCAGAGGAAAGACGCGTTGCTTATGAAGAGGCATTAGCCAGTGGAAACGAGGCAATGATTGAACTTTATAAGAAGCAATATGAAGAAGCATTATTAGCTGCTCAAGAGGCACAAGATAACTATTTATCATCTGCGGAAGAGTGGGCGGAGTCTTTAAAATCTATTTTAGAAAATAAACTTTCTGATTTAGGTTAGTCTTTAGAAGATGCCTTAACAGGTGGAACTTCATTCGACCAGTTAAGCACATCAATGGAGCGCGCAGCGTCTTTGCAAGAAGAATATTTAACTTCTACTAATAAGATTTATGAAACTACTAAAATGATGCGGACCGCGCAGTAGGAAATTGATAAAACAACCAACTCTGTCGCAAAGCAGAAACTCGCAGGCTTTATCCAAGAGACAAAGCAAATGTAGAATCAATCCAAATTGAGTAAATATGAGTTAGATATTCAATAGGCTAAATATGATTTGCTATTGGCAGAATTGGCTCTGGAAGAATCTAAAAATGCTAAATCTACTGTTAGACTGTAGAGAGATGCCGAAGGTAATTTCGGTTATGTTTATACGGCTGATAATAATGCGATTGCGGAAGCTACTCAAAAGTATGAGGATGCACAAAATGCTCTTTATAATATTGGTTTGGAAGGCACTACTGATTACGCTCAAAAGTATCAATAGACTCTAAATGAAATGTATGATACAATTACTGATTTACAAAATCAGTATTTGGATGGCGCATTTAGTAGTGAGAAGGAATACAATGAGGCTGTTTAGGCTGCTAAAGAACATTATTATGCTAAGTTGTAGGAATATTCTACTCTATACGGTATTGCAACAAAAGCTGATAATCGAGTCATTGCTGACTCTTGGACTTCTACATTTACTACGATGATTGGTAGCACTGAAGAGTGGAAAGATGCTGTTGATGATTATACTAAATAGGCTACAAGCGCTTTTGGTGAGTGGAAGACTGCTGTTGATGGCATTGCTACTGAAACTGGAACAAGCCTGGGTAATTTAAATACTAACCTATTAAATCTGACTAATTAGAGTGACGCTTTGGCTACTGCAATGACAGAAGAGGGCGGAGTTATTGACTCTCTAGATACTGTGTTAGATACTGTTGTTGAGAGCACCGATGAGTATGCCGATTTACGAGCAGAAATTGAAGTAATGGCTGAAAAGTATAGAGAATTGGCTGAGGCTGCAAGTTAGGCTGCGGCCGCCCAAGCATTGGTAACAGACCAGTCCATGTAGCCAGAAGCAGAGGTTGAGCCTGTAATTGATTATGCTGAACTTCTAGAAACCACCATGGCTGAAATGTATGAAGAATTAGCTGCCATTGAAGAAAAACATTATAAAGCTGGAACTACAGATACATTGGCTTATCAGGTAGAGATGGAAGAGGCTAAATCTAAATATTATGAAAAATTAAAAGCCTACTCTACTGAGTATCGTGAGGCCCTGGATGCCGATAATACTTTAGTTGCTGAGGATTGGTTCTTAACTTTAGAGAAAATGATTCAAGATTAGTCTCAATGGGAAGTGGAAGTTAATAAATATATTGATAGTGTTAAAGCGAATTTAACAGCAATGAATGAGGGAGCAAAAACCGTTGCCGAAGAAACAGGCGGCGAACTGGAAAAACTTGCTACGAGCGTTGGAGGAGTAACTGAAAAGATTGAAGCATTAACCAAAGCAATTATGGATGAAGGTAAATTAAAATCTGCTCTTGAAATACAAATTAGTCTAATTCGAGATAGCCTTTTAGATGCGTATGACGACTTAGATGGTAAATTAACGACTGTTACTAGCTCCTATGAAAATTTAGCTACTGCTGCTAGAAATGCCGCAGCTGCAATGAATTTAAAAGTTCTGAAAACACAAAAGCCAAACAATACTAATCCTGGTTTTTATGAGGTGTAGTATACGGACTCTCCTGATTCAGTTATTCCCGTCTCTTGTGATACTGGTGGCTATACAGGTACTTGGGGTTCTTATGGTAAATTAGCAGTTCTGCATGAGAAAGAATTGATTCTTAACAAGGATGATACTGAAAACTTCTTAACTGGTATGGGTCTTCTGGATAATATTCTAAAGATGATTGATTTATAGAGTGCTAGCGCTCAAATTGGTGGATTATTAACCTCTCCTGGAATTGCTGGAAACTCCGCTGGAATGCTTGAATAGAGCGTTCATATTGAAGCGAGCTTCCCGAATGTTTAGGATAGAAATGAAATTGAAGACGCCTTTAATAATCTTATTAATAGAGCATCTCAGTACGCAAATAGAAAAGTATAACCTTTTAGGGGTAGATTATGGAAACATAGTCTACCCCATTTTTTATTTGGCCTAATGCTAAAAATTGACTTTTCTAAATTTTTATGATATAATAGATTAAGGAGAGAAAGGAGATACGAGTTATATGTCATCATTTGATGTGGAAAGTTTATTTCAATCTATTGATATTATTTTAACTCAGCGTCTAAATGCTTTATCATATGATACGACAGTAATTGCTTCTATTATTGATGATAGTGATAAAGATAATGGACACTATATTGTATCAGACGGCACCATTAAATTTGATGCTTATACGAGTGATACAACCTATAAGTCAGGTGACCAAGTTCGTGTCACCGTAGTAAATGGCGATTGGAGCCAAAAGAAATTTATTGAGGGCAAATACTCCAATAAAGAAAACGAAGGTAAGCCTATTACCTATATCCCTCCACTTGGCACTACTTTACAAACAGATTTTGGTCGATTACCTAAAATGTATTGGGAATTACAAACAAATGGAGAAACTTATGCGCCTAATCCATTTAAAAGAGTTATTCCAAAAGATAGCGATTTATTTAATCTTCAAACCAGAGGATTATATGATGTATTAACTATCTCTGCAGATATTGAAACTAATTTGGGTCAGTTATCTGCGGGTAACTATGGTTTAAGACTGGATTTGTTAATTACTCCCGAAGTGGGTGCTCAGTATAGAATTTAGAAATTTATTACTTTTGATAGTAGTGAAATGATTGGTAATCCTTATTCATTTGTCATTCCTACTCATCAAGAAAAGAGAATTGCGATTGCGGAATTGGGTCATGTAACTGAAATTGTGTTGACTCCCTATCAAGGCATTACAATTGCAGATAACGGTAAAGATATTCCTGCCCCATTCTTGAATATATATGGTGAAAAAATCGGACAGTTGCCGATTATATTCTCCAATGTTCAAATTGGTTTTGGTAGTGATTTAAGTTCCGTTGAAGATAATACTCTAAAATTATTTACTCCTGATGTCCCATTTTATAATTATAATAGTGGATTTGGTAGTAAATTAAATAAGAAGCGTTTAGGCTTCACATGGTTTAATAAAAACGAGCATCATGAGTATATCGGTTTTAGCGATGGCGAAAATAAAGATACTTCTTATGATGAAATTGAATATTTAAAGGTAAGCGATTTTGATAGTCGTTTATTAGCTCAATTAGATAAGACAGGTATCCCTTCTGATGAATTGAGTCTAACCCTTGCCGCAGACATTGCTGATGCGGTTCCATTAATGAAGTCCGCATATACTGCGTTGACAACTGATTTAAGTCAAGTGCTATTGCGATTCCATGGTCAAATGGCCGGAGCGACTTCAGTTTTAAATAAGTTAGAGCCATTGATTTCTCAATATAAAGATGAGAAGGATAAGACTCAAAATGCGAAATTGGTTTAGCATCAAATCGCCGCAGAGGCTGCGGCCGCAAGTCTAGAAGAAGTTTTTTCTAAAGTTCTTGAATATGGTTATAATGTCTAGTAGGGTAATACAACCTCCTGGCCCACTAAATTGTTAGATGATGATGGCGAAGTGAATATTCCAGATTATTTGGCAGTATTTAAGGCGGCTATTGGAGCGGGTATTGCTGATGTTGAAGCATTTTTAACTTTTGCTAAAAATGCAACTGCTATTGGCGAGCCTTTAGCAGGCTATCGTAGAATATATAATGATTATCAGCCGAAGGTTGTTAAGCAGCTTAATGCTATTAGAACTTATTTAGAGCAGATATCTATTTCAAAGTTTTATGATATTAATTCTGACCCAGATATTATTGATAATCAAACTTATATAGAAACTTTAAGCTACTATAAAGATAGAAATGAATATACTCCTTATAAGAAAGATGATTTCAGTGCGTATGCTAATCAGTATTGCGTTTATTGGTATCGCTATAACGAAGGATATAAATTAGAATATATTCCAGAAGAAGCAAAGCCCGCAGACATGACTGAAGAAGAGCGTGAATGGAATAATAAAGAGTATAAATATGCTCATTTCTTGGGTGATAACTGGGAACGTTTAACCGTCCGGTAGGATTTTGATGCGAATGGAAATATCATTATTACTGACCCGCCAGTAGCATTAACTAATTTCGGTTTACCTATTCCCGTTAAGGATGATAATGATAAGCCGACTAGCTGTGAAGATTTCTTGACTCGTTGGCTAGACCCATTCACCGAAACTGAAAAATACCGAGTTGTATTGTTCTATAATCATGAAATGTTTAAGAGTGATATTGTGGTCTTTGATAATGCTGATGAAGTGCCGCCGCAATATAAAGTTGATGCTGGCGATGTGTTAAAAATTGAGCATGACACTGATTCACGCGACCATTATCAGGTATATAGTTCAGCGAATGATTTATTAAATATTTCTGATGGAAGTAAATCTCGTCAATTAAAATGTTTCTATGACGGAGTATTATCTGGCGATGAAACATTGGCCGATGCGGAGATTTATTGGTATATTCCTGTTAATTCAACCATGCTTACTTATGATAAAGAGTTTTTAATCCAAAAAGGATTTAGTACTGATGATGAATGCTTTGTTTATGACGAAAGCGGAAATAGATTAAAGGATGATGAAAATGGTCAGTATCTAACTCAAAGATTTACTACTCAATACAGTAAAGATGGTTATGTTTATTTTAATAAAAAAATTAAATATAATAAAGAAATAAAAGATATGGTGGATGATGATGGTAATGTGATGTTTGACAGTTGTGGTCAAGCATTGAAAGAAACGGTTATTACCATTGAACCCGTCGATAAATTTTTCTTTTATAAAATAAAACCTTATTACGAAAGCAGTGCATAGAATAATACAATTCTTGTGCATGCTTATGTGCCTAATAAGAAAGAGCCAACTGCAGGCGAGATTACCTTTACATTTGGCACTTTTGGAAATAATGGTACAAAATACACTTTGGCTATTACTCCTGCAACAACATAGATTGCAGTATTGCCTTATGCGACTGATGAAGAGCCTGGCGACTTGCCATTAAATATTACATTGTATAATGCTAATAATGAAAAATTAGATATGACAACAGATGCTAATGGTGAGTATCATAATTTAGCAGTTGATTGGTGGGCAGCAAGTGCGGCCGCACCTAATTTTGCAAACTTAGCAATGATTGATGACCATTATTCAGTATTTGTGTAGGGTATTTAGTCATAGAATTATGATATAAATAGATACATTGGTATTGCTAAAGCCAATGTGAGTTATAAAGAGTAGGGTGAAAGAATAATTACTTTGACTGCTTTACATTCAATTCCTTATTCTTCAAATTGTGATTATTATATTTCAGGTCCTACAAGTATTATTTATAATAGCCAAGGTACTGTGAGCCGGTTGAGTGAAGAGCCATATTGTTTATATGAACATACTATGAAGGGCGACATAAAAGTTGAAAATCAAGTATGGAGTATTGCTTATTATAAATAGAATGGTGAAATAGTTGAAGATCCCAAAGTAATTCGTTATTTACCAAAATTAATGCCAAATCATACTTTGCAACCGTCTCCATTATATTGCGATTATGGCGATGAACATTATGTGCCAGTTGCGATTTGTCAGGTAGATAAAAATATTGTATGGACTTAGCCAATTATTATTATTCAAAATGCTTATGAGTCATCAATGTTGAACAACTGGAATGGCGGCTTGATGATTGATGAAGATAATGCAACAATTATGGGTGCTATGATTGGCGCAGGTAAAAAAGATAACGAAAATAGATTTTCTGGCGTTTTAATGGGTGACCTTGTGGCAGGTGCTGATTTTGATTCAAAAAATGTTAATATCGGTATTCATGGTTTCCACGAAGGTAAATAGAGTTTTAATTTTAGCGTTGATGGCACTGCTTTCTTGGGCAAGGCTGGCCGCGGTAGAATTATTTTTAACGGTAATGATGGCGTTATTAAAAGTGCATCTTATGACAATTCTGCAGATGCTGGTATGTTAATTGATATTGATAATGCTAGACTAATTGCAAAAGGTAGTGAAAAAGGTTCAGGCTAGGCATAGATTGAAATTAATGGTGATGCAAGTAAATATGGAGCTTATTTCTCTATCCGCTCGGAAAATGATAATAAATTAGTTCATATTGGGTCTGGAAGTTATTATTTAAAATCTGATAATTATCGTTCTAATTCAAGTCAAAATACTGAAGACCATGGTAATGATGGTCTTGGAATGAGAATTGATTTAAGCAAAGGTCAAATTGATGCTTATAATTTTAGATTAAATTCTAAGCATGTATTTATTAATTCAACTGAAAATGCAAGTAATTATTTAGTTGTAAAAGATGACGATGGCAACTCTCTTTTATATGTTGGTGAAAATAGTTATTATTTCAAATCCAGTGGCGGAAATATGAACATTGATTTAAATAGTGGTCTTATAACAGCCAATAAATTTAGATTAAATGCAAGAAGTACTATTCCTGCAGGTATTTATCTAAGTAGCTACGGTGATGAATATTTTTGGGTTGGTAGTAGTAATTCTAATTATATGTCACTACGACATAGTAGCGGAGTAGATATTAAAACTAAGAATTTATTATTGGATGCTTGGAAGACTGCCAAACAGCAACCCACAGAAGAGTCAACTGCCTCAGTAGCTTTCGCCATGACAAGAACTGCTTCACAGTATAATATAGGTGGTGTATGGTATGTAAATGATACAATTACCACCAGCCCTAATATGAGTTTACATTTTAATTTTGTTTCTGGCGGAGTTTATTATACTACATTAAGTCTTGATATAATTGGTGGTCTTTCATATGATAACACTTTAGTTTATCAAAATGGTGAGTGGTTAATTCCCGATGCACAAACTCTTATTATTGCAAACAATACTACGCTTGATGCGACTGGATATTCACTTTTAACGGGCATTGCCACTTAGATGACTAGTGGCAGTGATGATGACTCTGATGGTGAAGAAACTGGAGGGTCTGAGGGTGAGACAGGCTCTGGTAACGGAGGAAATTCAGAGGGGTCCGAAGGCGAGTCCGGGTCTAATGGTTCTGGCGATTTCGACGACCCTGAGGAGGAGATAACTACAGAAGGAGCCATAACTGATGAGGAGAGTCCATATAGCGCCGGTGAAGGTATTTATATTAATGCCGTTGGTAACCCATATTATTTTTTGGTTGGCTCTAAGGGCAATGACAATGATAATTACATTGCTCTTGGAAATATAACTGATGGACTTGATATTAAAACTAAATAGTTTGAATTAAATGCTTGGGATACTACTACAAATTGTGGTATTTATATTAATAGTAACCCTACTTAGGAAAATGATTATTTTAAAATTGGCTCCATGCAGGAGAATAATAAGAACTATATTCAATTAACTAAGGATAGTAAACTAAAAATTGAAACTAATTGTTTTACATTAAAAGCTGGAGATACTCAAACAATCACAATTAATACCGAAGCAAATAATGAGGAATTTCCATTTATAATTCAGGGCTCTGATAATTATGCTAAAATTGGCTGGGATGGAATATTGCTCGCCAAAGGAGCTAAGTTAGATGAATTGACTGTTTATAGTAAATTAATTGTTGAGAAAGATGCTGTGGCTTCTAATGATGAAGAAAATGGAGTCGAACAAGCATCAACATTTAACATGATGAATAATAGAGCGATTAATTCTAACTTTATGGTTTGCTTACCTCCTGATGAAGGCGGAAGCAGCAGTGGAACGATTATAGCTGATAGTACCCCTGTCGACACGAGTTAGTCTTTGGTAAGCATTACTGGCATTACAGATCTTCATGGTGAAACTAAAATTACTGGTAATACTGAGATTACTGGCACAACTGCGCTTACTGGAGATGTTACAGTTGGAGCAAATCTTGGCATAAATGGTGGTGTAGTAATTGTTGGAGATCTTGAATTAAATGGTAGTCTCAAATTACGTGGAGATATTACATCCATTTAGGCGGAAACTCCATGGGAGTTAAAGGGAGATTTAGTTACTTTTAAAACTTTAACAAAATTTGAAGCCAATTCTACTTTTGAAGGCCAAATTACTGCTAATGGCGGTATTGCCGTTACAGGCGATAGTGGATTTGTGGGTAATATTACATTTAATAATGGTGAAGATGGAACTAAAAAGATTACTATAAATCCAATTACTGAATTCAATGGGAAGCCAACTTTTAACTCATTAGCAGATTTTGAACAAGGTTTTTAGGTTACGGGTGGAGCTGGCAGTAATTTTTAGACATCCGTATATTTTGTTGATTCTGCAAAGAATTAGACAACCTCTACAGTATTTTTTTAGAATACCGGTGGAGTTGAATTTAGTAATAAGACATTAACTACATTTAATGCAAATTCTACATTTAATGGTCAAATTACTGCTAATGGCGGTCTTGTTGTTACTGGAGCAAGCGGATTCAATAATGGAGTTACATTTACTAGCCCCTCTGAAACCTCATACTCTTTGGTCAAGTTTGATCGGGTTGGAGTTACTTTTACAAAAGATACTTCGGCCATATTTAATAGTACCCCAACTTTTTAGCAAGGAATAATAGTTCATAATGCAGCTGGATTTGACGGTGAAGTTACATTTACAGGCAATATAAAGGTTAACACAGTCAATAATAATGCTCTCGGCAAATTAGCATTCGCTGATGAAGTAAAAAAAAACGTTAATGTGACAATTACTGCTTCGTTGCCTAGTGGATATTACAAACGTGACCCTGATAACGATGTACAATATTCTCATGATACAATAACACCTGGGTCAACCACAAAATCAGTTTCACTATCAGGCCGGCAAACAGTAACGCAGGAAGACCTGGATAGGGGATATATTGATGTTACACTTAGCGGTTCAGTTAGTGTAGATACATATAGTATTTCAACTACAACAGGAACAATTAAAGCATATAAGGAAGCTAGTGGCACATTGGTAGTAAATGGTGATATACAAAATCTTACTTTTAAAGCTCCTGGTGAAGATACTGAAGACAATAATTCAGTCACAATTACAGGTGACATTGTAGCTTATCCATAATTAATTAAATAAAAAGAGAAAAAGGAGATTTTTAACATGAAATTAACCAATACACAAATTTATAATTACGCAACTTCCATGATGGAAGAGTTTGGTAATGAGGGTAGTTTGAAACTGCCTGTTAAAATTAACTTCTTCTTACAGAAGAATTTACAAACTTTAATGACCCTCGCTCGTGAAATCGAAGAGGCTCGTATGAATATTGTTCGTGAATATGGTAATCCTGCGGAAGAAGAGGGTGCTTTCTTTATTCCTGAAGAAAAAGTCGAGGCCGCACAAAAAGAATTGGCTGACCTATTAACTCTTGAGTAGGAAGTTCAAATTCACACTGTAAAGATTGATGCTTTCGATGATAATCTGACTCTATCTATGAAGCAGATGGAAGCATTAATGTTTATGATTGAGTAATATAATTTTATTAGGTCAGGTAATTTATTTACCTGACCTAACTTAATATTAGAGAGAAAGGAGACTCATAATGGCATATACCACACGATTAAATCCTCCTCAAATTAGCAGTAAAATCCCAGCATTTAGTGAGAATGTAATGAAAATTCCATTTGTGCTAAATAAGGCAGTTAGCCCAATTCAATTTAATAAAATTGCTATTATTGTCAAAACTGTTTCAACAAATACAACAGTTATGACTGGCGAAACTTCCTCTTATTATTATGACTATGATAAGCACTGCTATTTTGCTTTTTTTAATAATCTTAAAGACGACTATAAGTTTAGTCCAAAAGTAGGATAGTATTATAAAATTTCAATTGCTTGCGTCACAGATAATGTTGCTGGCTTCTATTCTACTACTGGAATAATTAAATATACATCACATCCCTCTGTATCTATTTTAGATCGAGGAGATACTGTGAATAATACTTATGAATATACTGGCTTATATTCCCAGGCTCAAGGTGATGCTACTGAAAAAGTATATTCATATTGTTTCAATTTATATAATAAAGATAATGTATTGGTGGCTACAAGTGGTGAACAAATTCATAATAGTTCAACTGATACTGATTTATTTTAGTCTGTTGACACATGGACTATTAGAAAAGCATTGGAGCCAAATGTTAGTTATACTATTGAATATGTTATTACTACGATGAATGGTTTAGTGGTCTCGAGTCCTCGATATGAAATTATTGAAGTTCAATTTGAAGACCCGTCCGTCCATGCTGATCTATGTGCAATAAGTAATCCAGAAGACGGTTATATTGAAGTTTCTTTAGCTGGTAAGAAAGATAATTCTTATGTTAATGGTTATTGTGTTTTATTGCGCTCTTCATCAGAAGATAATTTTGATAGTTGGAATGAATTAACTCGTTTTCAATTGTGTCGCTGGGACACTAATACCATTTTAACCTTATGTAAAGACCATACGGTCGCGCAAGGTTTTTCTTATCGTTATGCAATTCAAGCATATAACTCCGTCGGCACTTATTCAAATAGGCTATTAAATATCGAAGGTGATATTGTATGCGATTTTGAAGATGCGTTTTTATGGGATGGAGAAAGACAATTAAAAATTAAATTTAATCCTAAAATTACTGGTTTTAAATCATCAATTTTAGAAACAAAGACTAATACAATCGGTAGTAAATATCCATTCATTTTCCGCAACGGCAATGTTGAATATAAGGAATTTTCCATTTCTGGATTATTATCTATATTGGGTGATGAAAATGATGAGTTCTTAACTGGATTGCAAGATAAGAATGAAAAACGTTATGATACACCTGCGGCCGCAGGCTATATGGCGGATTAGGGTCAGTGTTTAAGTGCGGATAACTATCGCAAAGAAAGACAATTCAAAATGGATGTTTTAGCATGGCTAACAAATGGCAAACCCAAGCTATTTCGGTCGGCCGCAGAGGGCAATTATATTGTTCGTTTAATGAATGCGACTTTAACTCCGAATGATACCCTTGGCCGCATGCTACATACATTTAATTGTTAGGCCTGTGAAGTGGCTGATTGTAATTTTGAGAATTTACAGTCTCTTGGATTTACAGTTCCTTCATATGTTGAAACTCGTTCTTTACAATTCGGACAAATTGATTTTGGTGATCCTAATAAGCCGATTCCCAATAGCGTTAAAATGTTAAGCGATAAAGTTATTGAGTTCCCTTCTGCGTGTATGATGTCAATTACCAACGCTCTTGGTTTGCATGTTGAAGCCACATTTGCAGATGGTTCAAAAACTGAATTGGCTGAAATATCTGGCACATATATTTTTAATAATGATGTATTAAAGTCTAATCCTATTATTTATCTTACTCTTTTAGGAGATAGTTGGGGTAAGGCTTAGATTACATATACATACTATGATACTGCTCTTGATGCATTTAGTTTTATTCATAAGATTACTACGACTGATAGAATTACTCAAACGCTTGGTGAGACTGGTATTAATTTGATTTCTAAAATGGAAGATATTAGAATTAAAACTGGAGCCTTCCATTATATTAGAGTTCAACCTCGAACTCAAATTAAAATTTATTATAATAATGGTTATTACTATACTAACCATAGTGAAAAAATTACAGAGTTAAATCCTTTGTATATTTATCTCATTGTGAATACATAGAATAATACTATTGAAAAATATTTTGATGGTCGTTATGGTATGACTCCAAGAGATATTAAGTAGTTATCTTACGATTTTAAATTAATTGGCTCGTCTTTAGTTGATTTTAGTTTATCTAATAATCCCACTACCAGTGCTCGTTATGAAGCATTAACCAATATTAATTCTGTTGATGAACTATATGCGGGTGATGGTATTATCCTAGATATGGTTTATCAAGAAAATGAATTCCTTTATGCCGTTGAACTGGCTACAAGTGATGAAATTGATATGAATACTTTCATTGCTAAAAGCGCATGGTTAACTGCGAAAGAGGAGTATGAGAAAGCTTTAGATGAAGGAAATGGTAGTGAGGCTTTTATCGCTCAATTAAAAAACCGAGTTGATGAAACTTATAAAATTTATATTACTTATTTGGCTGCGGCTATTGAAAGAGTAAAGGAGGATCATAATGTCGATTTCGCTATATGATAAAGATTTCTTATTGAAACTTGATAAAAGTAGAAATAAGACAATTTATGCTCGCATTACTTCTTTACAATTTAATGAGTCGCCGGTAGAAACTATTGAAGGTCGCGTGACGCAGGGTTCCATTAATATTGATGGAACATCTGCGGTCCGCAGATCCTGTTCTTTAAGTATCGTTGCTTAGGATTTCGATTACAATGATTACTATTGGGGTTTAAAAACTAAATTTAAATTAGAGGTTGGTGTTGAGAATAATATTGACCCGTCCTATCCTAAAATTATTTGGTTCCCGCAAGGTATTTATTTAATCACTTCATTTAATACTTCTCGCACATCAAATAATTTTACTATTTCAATTAATGGTAAAGATAAAATGTGTTTATTAAATGGCGAAGTTGGGGGCACTTTAGAAGCGTCTATCGACTTTGGCACTATTGAGGAAGAAGATAAAAATGGGGTTTGGCAGATAAGAAAAATCCCTATTGCAGAGATTATTCGTAATGCTGTTCATACTTATGCAGGCGAGCCTTATTGGAATATTGTGATTAATGATTTGGATACTTATGGACTTGAACTCTTGGAATATCGATATGATACTCCAATGTATTTTTATCGTTCTAAAAATGATGATGAGAATATTTATCATAATATTTTAATTGAAAATGATAATTTGCTCGTTTATCCCTGGGATGAAAAGACTGGTAAATATAGCACAAAAAGCTGTACATTAAAAGATTTAAAATCTACTCATTTAGATCTTTTGGTTGATTCATTGACTACGGATATGCGAGATGCATTACCAGTTAAGGTTGCGGAAAAAGAATATATTTTTTCAAAAATTGAATATGGTCAAACCGCAGGTTATCGTACTACTGAATTGATTTATCCAGGTGATTTGATTGCGAATGTCGGTGATTCAATTACATCAGTTTTAGATAAAATTAAAAATATGCTAACTGAATTTGAATATTTTTATGATACCGATGGAAGATTTGTTTTTTAGAAAAAGCAATCATTTATTTCTACTATGTGGGCACCCGCAGGTGAAAACGATCGAGGGGATTAGGCAGTTATGAATGGTTTAATGTAGTCTTCTACTACCGCTTATACTTTTAGTGGTGGCGAATTGATTACTGCATTTAATAATAATCCTAATTTATTAAATCTGCGAAATGATTACTCTATTTGGGGTGAGCGCAAAGGCGTTTCCGGTGCGCCCATTCCTGTCCATATGCGATATGCCATTGACAAAAAACCTGTCCGATATAAAAATTTTGATGGAAAAATTTATATGACAGATCGGGCAATGGTTGAAGCATTAAAGCAGTAGGAAAAAGACCGAATTAAAAATGAATTTTTTAGTAAGGTGAATGGTTTTAAAATGGCTTATCCAATTCCAGAAGGATTGTCAGCGCCCATTAGAAAAGCAGATGGTTCATGGTCTGCAGGATGGTGGGATATTCGAGATTGGTATGTTTATTATACAATTTTAAATGGCGAGCCTCCGAGATATACGATGAAATGGTATTCTTCTAATGATTTACAAGGATGTGTAAAAGCAAAGAGTTTACCAATTGAGTATGATAGAACGATGACTGATAATCAATATGTTTGGTTATTAATTAGAAAAGCTAATGGCCAATATAATCCTTAGCATGGTAGTGGTAATCCTCACTCCGGCACTGAAAGAAATTGTACTTTATACCATTCATATTATACCAATGAAGAGTAGACAGAGTTTGTAACGGAGCGCGTATTAGATGAAAATGGTAAATATATAACTAAGAAATTTATTCAACCTTATAGTGGGTGTAGCGATGATCATACTTACTTAGAATTTTTAGAAAACGATGTTAAAAAAGACGGCAATACAGTATATTTCTATCATCCAGCCTTTCCCGCATATGATTCCTATGAAGATTTAGTCTCTGACCAAATTGATAAAGAATATGAAGAATATGAGAAATAGGGCTTGTTAAATTATGTTGATTGGCGAGAGGTTATTTATCAAATGGCTCTTGACTATTACAAATATAACACATTGGATGAATTTGAAAGTCGTCTTATTGAAGCAAATCCTATCGACTATCCAACTGGCTAGACTGGTTACGAAAACTACTATGTTGATTTACAAGGCTTTTGGCGTTAGTTATATAATCCAGATTTAAAATGGCTAATTGGACAATTAGCTCCAGAAGTGAGCGCTCGTGAGGCTGCGCTTATATCAAAAATGGACTCAATTGAGTTATTAGAAAAAGAAATTGTGGCCTTAAATGAGAAAAAACAGAATCAAACCATTACTGCCAATGAAGCCAAAGCCTTATACGAAAAACGTGAAGAATTATTGTGGTTAAAAAAAGAGTATGATTTTTATTTTGCGGAAACCGCAAATAAAAAAGATAAATTACAAAAATATACTGATGATTTACCCAATTATTACTATTTTGATGGCGATGGAACTACATATACTGATTATCGCCAATATTGGAATAGAAATGTATATGAGCATCCTGAAGTATTAAATTTCTGGTTTGATTTCTTAGACGCCTAGGGTGAATTAGAGCAATTTAATGTTAAGACTTTGGGATTTAGATCAAAAGCGTTGAATGATACTTCTGTAAAGTCAATTTATTTTAGAAATACTCCGGCCGCAATTTTTACGAATGATATTAATAGTGATAAACAAAAATTAAATGCGGGATATAAATATATTTAGATTCCCGAAGATATTGTTTCTACTATGTTCTCAATTAGTGCTCAAGGTAAATCCGCAAAAGATAAATTAGATGAATTATTGTATC
>JAEIGA010003340.1_pt1 | contig 25199 bp, 25 predicted proteins | sample 9270691 | NCBI WGS metagenome assembly JAEIGA01 (sample SAMN17057246, study PRJNA624740) | gut metagenome | biome: biome; isolation source: fecal sample | host: Bos grunniens | place: China: Xizang | collected 2019
ATATATGTAATTTTTATAAATCTTTTGTATGGTAAGTAGTAAAGGCTTAGAAAATGGTTAATCTCAAAATTCACTCCCACACCAAAAGGATAACCATTATTGATTCGAGAGAGTTCCCCATAAGGAGAATGGTGACTGTCCATGTAAAAATAGGCATAAAAAAACTGCAGACAAAACCAAAATAATTTTGTCTGCAGTCTGAAATGGTAAATAGGAACAGCTCCCAGGTTTATAATGCAGCCTGTGTGCGCAGTTCTTCTGCCTTATCTGTTTTTTCCCATGGAAGGTCTAGATCGTTGCGGCCAAAATGACCGTATGCAGCTGTTTGTTTATAGATTGGGCGGCGGAGGTCAAGCATTTTGATAATGCCTGCAGGACGAAGGTCAAAGTTCGTACGAATGAGTTCAACTAACTTCTCTTCATCCACCTTCCCAGTCCCGAATGTATTCACAGAAATGGATACAGGTTGAGCAACACCAATCGCATAAGCCAATTGAACCTCAGCCTTTTCAGCAAGACCTGCCGCAACAATGTTCTTCGCTACATATCTTGCAGCATAAGCAGCGGAACGGTCTACTTTTGTAGCATCCTTACCTGAGAAAGCACCTCCGCCATGGCGCGCGTACCCGCCATACGTATCAACGATGATTTTGCGGCCTGTTAACCCGGCATCGCCTTGTGGTCCGCCAATGACAAAGCGGCCTGTTGGATTGATGAAGTATTTCGTTGCTTCATCAATTAAATGGGCTGGAACAACTGGTTTAATCACATGCTCCTTCAAATCCGTCTGGATTTGCTCTAACGTTGTTTCAGGATCATGCTGAGTCGAAATGACGATTGTATCTACACGAACTGGTTTATCATTCTCATCATACTCAACCGTAACTTGTGTTTTTCCGTCTGGACGCAAGTATGGAAGGATCTCTTGCTTGCGCACATCTGTCAATCTTCTTGACAATTGGTGGGCAAGTGAAATCGGAAGAGGCATCAATTCCTCTGTTTCATTGCACGCAAATCCGAACATTAATCCTTGGTCGCCGGCCCCGATGGCTTCGATCTCTTTATCCGTCATCGTTCCTTCACGGGATTCAAGCGCCTGATCTACCCCTTGGGCAATGTCGGCTGATTGTTCATCAATGGCAGTCAGAACGGCACAAGTCTCTGCATCAAAACCATACTTTGCTCTAGTGTAGCCAATTCCTTTAATCGTTTCACGCACAATTTTCGGGATATCCACATAGGTGGATGTTGTAATCTCCCCGGCGACAAGCACAAGACCTGTCGTAACGGAAGTTTCGCAAGCCACGCGCGCATTGGGATCCTTCGCAAGAATCTCATCTAGAATCGAATCGGAAATCTGATCACAAATCTTATCCGGATGTCCCTCTGTTACAGATTCGGATGTAAACAAATGTCTTTTAATCGACATAAAAAACTCCTCCTTAAATTCTTATCTATGACGGTTACTCATTATCTTTAGTCATGTCCTGAATGCATAAAAAAAGACCTTCCTCAAGAGGAAAGGTCTATATCTCACGAAATTCGCCTTTCACTCTCATCGTTCAAGGCTCTTATTAGCCTTGCATCAAGTTAGCACCTTTGCGTGAATCTCCATGGATTCAAACTGCAGGTTGCCCCGGCTTCATAGAGCTTTGTTCCCTCCACCGAGTCTTGATAAGAGTATCCGTTTCAAAGTTAAATCTTAACTTACTATACTATGAACTGTCAATATATGTGCATGAGATATTATGCGAAATTGACTTGACACTTATGTCGAAATCTTATGAATAAATTGATATAATTATATTTGAATAATTCAACCATTTCACTTATAGGAAATAGTAAAAGCCAAATTCCGCCTGCAACGCTCTTAAAGAGCAGAAACGGTATTTAATATTTTTTATTTCTCTAATTAGTATGTTCAATTAGAGTAAATATGTTATACTATTTTCCATATAAGAGATAAATACAATAATTGGAAGAGGATGAATTCTTATGAGCCATGTTGAAATATCCAATACGTTGAAACCACTGCTAACTAATGAGAATATGCACATCCAGCTATCTGTTCCTCAATTGGTTGAAAAAGTATTAGCAAGGAACGAAGGAATCTTGACATCAACCGGTGCCGTTAAAGCGGAGACAGGGAAGTATACCGGTCGATCTCCGAAAGATAAATATATTGTTGAAGAATCCTCCTCAAAAAACAAAATTGACTGGGGAAATGTGAATCAACCCATTTCCGAGGAAGCTTTTGCGAATCTATATGAAAAAGTCATCAACTACTTAAACAAGCAAGATGAACTCTTTGTTTTTAACGGCTATGCCGGTGCAGACAAAGAATACCGTCTTCCTATTCAAGTAATCAACGAATATGCATGGCATAATCTGTTTATCCACCAACTGCTCATTCGCCCTACAGCACAAGAGCTAAAAAGCCATCGCTCAGAATTCACGATTATTTGCGCGCCCGGATTTAAAGCAGATCCTGAGGTGGATGGAACAAGATCAGAAACGTTTATCATCATTTCCTTCGAAAAAAAGATTGTCTTAATCGGCGGTACAGAATATGCAGGGGAAATGAAAAAATCCGTCTTCTCAATCATGAACTATTTGCTTCCTGAGAAGGATGTATTCTCTATGCACTGTTCAGCCAATGTCGGGCATGAAGGCGATGTCGCCCTCTTCTTCGGCCTTTCCGGTACAGGCAAGACTACCTTATCGGCCGATCCAAGCCGCCGCTTGATTGGGGATGATGAACACGGCTGGTCTCCTAGCGGCGTCTTTAATATCGAAGGGGGCTGCTACGCGAAATGCATCAATCTATCACGTGAGAAGGAACCGCAAATTTTTGATGCCATCCGCTTTGGCTCCGTCCTTGAGAATGTCGTGGTTGATGAGAAGACACGTATAGCTGACTATGACAATGGCTTCTTGACCGAAAACACGCGAGCAGCTTACCCGATTGATGCAATTAGCAATATTGTCAATCCAAGCGTAGCCGGGCATCCAACCACCATAATCTTTTTGACAGCTGATGCATTCGGTGTCCTTCCGCCAATTAGCAAGCTCACAAAAGAACAGGCGATGTACCATTTCCTTAGCGGCTATACAAGCAAGCTTGCCGGAACAGAACGCGGAATCACCGCACCGGAAGCAACCTTCTCAACCTGCTTCGGTTCTCCATTCCTTCCGTTGGAGCCAACACGCTATGCGGATATGCTAGGGAAGAACATTGAAGAGCATAATGTACAAGTTTATCTCGTGAACACGGGATGGACCGGCGGAGAATATGGCACAGGAAGCCGCATGAAGCTATCCTATACCCGCTTAATGGTGCAAGCTGCGCTAGAAGGTGAACTGAATAATGTTGAAACCATTCAAGACAGCGTATTTGGTCTGCATATCCCGCTTCATGTTCCTGGAGTTCCGGATGTCGTCCTTCAGCCAAACAAAACATGGGCAGACGAGGAAGCTTATAACAAGAAAGCACATGAACTGGCAGCGAAATTCCGGGAGAATTTCTTGTCATTTAAGAATATCGATTCGACGATTGTCATTAAAGGCGGCCCAATCGCTTAATATAAGCCAAAAGCGGAGAACCCCCAGGTTTCTCCGCTTTTTTTGCGTGATGATGTATCGTCAAGCTCTTTCAACAAGCGGCCACTTTTCTTTCCATTTCTTCCTCTCGATTCTTCCCTCATATATAGGCATGAGCTCAGTTGATTCCGCGAACAAGGGAGTGGGGCGTAACTTCATCATAAGTAAATCTTGAATGCCCCATGGTGCGGTTAATTGCAGTTCTCCCTGCCCATCCAGTTTCACCCCAACAGCACTTGCCGTTTCAGGGAATTTAGAAATGGCTTCACTTGCAGAAGTATATGGAGGTACCTGATTGACCACATGCATACGCGCCTGATTCTTTACAGACCACGGTCTGCCTGGATAGCGCCGCTTAAGCAGCCTCTCTATCTCTTTCTCTATGCTCTCCTCAGTGTGTTCATCATCAAAATAGATGAAATCAATATCTGGAAGTGATGTACGCTTTGTATACCCATGTAAGACATCCCACACCTTCGTGCGGACAAAACCCGCACAAATCCACCAATCAGTCTTATTCAAGGAACGTGCTGCTTCCAGAGTCTCCATCATCCAATAATCATGCCTGATGGCATGGAGGATATCTGCTTCATTCTCCATTCTCCATCCCCCCCTTTTGTTTAATGCTACTAAGTCGTCTCGCTCATTCCTTTGTCACTTAGATAACATCTTTTAATTAACCGACAATTGTCTTTAGAATCAAAAAAAGCAAACAGTATCATAAGCCTGTTTGCCTTTAGCCTCTTAGTTGCTTGAATTCAGGGAGATGAATTGATACGTAATCGTTGTCTTCTCCTTCTCCCATTCAACTTTCTTGATCAGCGCTGTTCCTCTCGTTTCTCCCTCAAGGGTTGTCCGGATTTCAATCGGGATATCAATAGGGTACAATCTATAGCCGTTCTTTTGCAGCGTGAAGAGATTCTCTTCCACACGCTTTTCATTTGATTTCGTCACAATGAGGGTGTTCAACTCCATTGGCATGCCCACATTCTTCACTCCCCCGTTTAATCTACTTACCTACTATCGTACCATTGGAAGCTGTTTCTTTCATCCATTTCGTCAAATCACGTACAATTTGTCGGTTAATCTTCGGAGGGAAATAATGGGTAAATCCAGGGAAATACCATGTTTCCACCTGCTTTTGCGCATCCGTCAGCCGCTCCTCAAGCATCACAGCATGCTGGATGGAGACATTCTCATCTTTCTCACCATGAATGATGAGGACATCACAGCTAATTTTTTCTGTATGATAGAGCGGCGTACGCGCTTTATAGGCATCAGGATATTTCATCGGGCTTCCGCCAATGACTCTTTTAAGCATCCTTCTAAGATCAATCCGTTCTTCATAGGTAAGCACCATGTCAGACACTCCGCCCCATGTCACTAGCGATGCAGCATCCGGGCAGCTGATGGCTGTCCAAAGGGCCATAATTCCTCCGCGCGAAAAGCCGAACAGATGAACCCGGCCAGGATTGACCATTGGGTGCCTCTTCAACAATTCAAAGCCGGCAATCGCATCCCAGCGATCCTCAAAGGCAAAATCCTCATCTCCTTCCCCTCCCTGGTTCCCCCGGTAAAAGGGAGCAAATACAACAAATCCTTGAGAAGCAAATTGAATGATTCTGCTTGGCCTGACAGTACCGACATTTTTTATGCCGCCGCGCAAATACAGAAAACCATCGTACACTCCTGATTCTTTCGGTTCAGCAAGCAATCCCTTTACGACCAATCCATTTGAAAGATAGCTCACCATATATAAAGAAATCCCTGGATGAGGGGAAGGATATCGTCTTTTTTCGACTATTTGTCCGAGTTTAGATAATTGTTGTTCCAAAGCGCCTCATTCCTTTCACGTATAGGCAATCACATATTTTTCATGAATACATACAATGCAAGTATTAAACATACGGCATACATATTGCCTGTTAAGGAGGAATTTCCCTTGAAGAACAAGCTTAAAACCAGTCTCTTCTCCTTGTTGTCCATCATCCTTCTCTTCAGTTTAGCCGCCTGCAAGGATAGCGGAGAAGATAAAGAGAAAGCATTGAAACCTGTCCGTGTGGCAGAAGTAACCCGCTCCATATTCTACGCTCCGCAATATGTAGCGCTTGAGAAAGGCTTCTTTACTGAAGAAGGTCTTGATGTCGACCTGCAGACCACCTGGGGCGGTGATAAGACCATGACGGCGCTATTATCAGGCGGCGCCGATGTCGCCCTCGTCGGCTCAGAAACGTCCATTTATGTACATGGCCAAGAATCACGTGATCCGGTTATTAACTTTGCCCAGCTTACCCAAACAGATGGCACCTTCCTTGTGTCCCGGACACCAATTGAGGATTTCAGCTGGGATATGCTGAAAGACAGTACCTTTTTAGGCCAGCGCAAAGGCGGCATGCCGCAGATGGTCGGCGAGTTTGTATTGAAAAAACATGGCATCGATCCAAAGAACGATTTAACCTTGATTCAAAACATCGATTTTGCTAATATCGCGAGTGCCTTCTCATCCGGCACCGGTGAATTCGTTCAGCTATTTGAACCCCAGGCCAGCATGTTCGAGAAAGAAGGCAAGGGCTATATCGTCGCCTCATTTGGCCAGGAATCCGGTCATGTGCCTTATACAACATTCATGTCCAAACAAAGTTATATAAAAGATAACCAAGATACCATTGAAAAATTCACGCGTGCTATTCATAAAGCTCAGCAATGGGTGCAAGAAACCGACCCCGCGGAGGTAGCCAAGGTGATTTCTCCTTACTTCGAGGACACCGATGCTTCCATCATCGCCATGGCAGTTGAGCGTTATAAAGCACAGGAATCGTTTGCCCTCGATCCAATTCTTGATGAAGAGGAATGGATCAATCTCCAGGACATCATGAAGGAAGCAGGAGAAATTGATTCAATGATCGACCATCAAACATTAGTCGATACCTCCTTCGCTAAAAAGGTAGCCAAATAACAAAGGGGGGCATAACACCATGCCATTACTCCAGATTGAGAATGTCTCACATCTTTATTTATCCAAAAATGAAGCATCTGTCGCACTTGAAGATATCACGCTTAGTGTGGAGAAGGGGGAATTCATCTCCCTTCTCGGCCCAAGCGGCTGCGGCAAAACGACGCTTCTCTCCATTATTTCTGGCTTGATGGAGCCTACAGAGGGAGCTGTCACCATATCAGGTCATAACGTATTAGAGAACCGAGAGGACATTGGTTACATGCTACAGCAGGATTACCTATTCCCTTGGAAGACGATTAAGGAAAACATCTTGATTGGTCCTAAACTCTTAAAAAAGCTGGATCAAGAACATTCAGCAAACGCCATTGCCTTACTCGAACAAATTGGGCTTGGAGATGTACTAGGAAAATTCCCGCGGGAACTATCCGGAGGGATGCGCCAGCGGGTAGCACTTGTGCGCACGCTCGCGACCAACCCGTCGCTGCTCCTTCTTGATGAGCCGTTCTCTGCCCTTGATTTCCAGACAAAACTCAAATTAGAGGACCTTGTCTCTTCAACTTTGAAATCCTTCGGAAAAACCGCCATCCTCGTCACCCATGATATCGGAGAAGCTGTGGCCATGAGTGACCGTATTTTCCTGCTATCTCCTCGCCCTGGTAAAATCCAAAAGGAATTCACTATTCCGGAAGAAGTCAGGAATCTCGCTCCGTTTATGGCGAGGAACCATCCTGAGTATAATGAGATTTTCCAAGCCATTTGGAAGGAGATGGAGCAATATGCCTGATGAAAATAAAGTTCAAGCCCTCCACCGCGGCTATCTTCAGCAATTGAAGAAATCTCAGCGCCATGTATGGGGCTACCAGGGAATCCTGTTCGTACTCTTCTTCGCTGTATGGGAGATAGCAAGCCGTCTGCAATGGATTGACCCGCTTCTATTCTCCGCTCCTTCAAGCGTCATTAACATGCTGTTTGAAAAAATCCAAGACGGAAGCCTTGCTGTCCATTCTGGGATCACGTTATTCGAGACCGTTGTCAGCTTCATTCTTGGCACACTCCTTGGGACGATATTAGCAGCAGCACTATGGTGGTCACCGCTTCTTTCCAAGGTACTTGACCCGTACCTAGTCATCTTTAACGCCATGCCAAAAGTCGCCCTCGGACCGATTATCATCGTCGCTATGGGCCCTGGCCTTTCTTCGATCATTGCAAATGGGATTATCATCTCTCTTATCATTACAACCATTGTCGTGTATACAAGCTTCAGGGACATAGATCCGAATTATATTAAGGTGCTGCAAACCTTCAAGGCTAAACGGGGGCGCATCTTTATGGAAGCGGTCCTCCCCTATTCCTTTCCGGTTATCATATCCACCTTAAAGGTCAATGTCGGTCTTGCTTGGGTAGGCGTAATTGTCGGCGAATTCCTCGTCAGCTCAGAAGGACTCGGTTATTTAATCATCTACGGGTTCCAAGTCTTTAACTTCACACTTGTACTCATGGCTTTGCTCGTTATTGCCGTCTTCGCTACAGTTATGTATAAATGCGTTGAATTCCTTGAGTCAAAGCTCATTCGTGACCAGCAGCATTGATCTTGCTCAGCAGATTCAATGAATATGGAACAACCTTGTCCTTCATAATAAAGCTGTATTCAGGGCTAGTTTGATAATCCTCTGGTAATCGTTCAAGCAAGATGGGCCCGTCCGTCTCCATATAATCGGCCTTATCCTGCAAAGCTTTGACATCTGCATAAAAAACAGCCTTTATGATTGGGAATAAACCGTTCTCCACTCGATATTCACCAAGGGGAACGATCTCATCCACGATTCCCCCTGTTTCCTCATTCACTTCTCGCATCGCTGCCTGAACAGGGGTTTCGTTTTCTTCTACTTTCCCTCCAGGAAATTCAAACCCGCGTTTTGGATGCCTTGTCAGCAGCCACTTTCCCTCATACGAACAAATGACGAAAACATGGGCAGCCGTCTCCTCAAATAATCCCTGCTGATCATTCCACCGTACTTCATTTCCATAAAAGTCTTGAAACACCATCATGCGCAACACCTCTTGTAAAAATCCTTAATCTTCTTGCTTTTTCTACATAAAATTATAGCATTCCATTTCATTTGACCCCTAATCGACACTTTCATCCCTATTATTTCTTCTTTTTTAAGAGTAGACTTAATCATATTGGGGTAAACAATTACTATATGAATAGAGAGATGAGTATGAAAGGAGCCTGAAGAATGAATTTCATTGATGAGCTATACCAGCTGTACCGGAATAAACTGACCGGTGATGATGAAGATATTGATGTTTTAACGCTCGCTGTTTTGGAGCAGCTTGACCGCAATGACGTTCTCCAGCTAATCAGCGAGCTTGAGGACCGAGAACTCTACAATCTAATGGGACTGTATTTGGCTGACAGCCTAAAAAAACGCTTTGCGAATGATACGATTGAGCCAGGACATTTCATTCATTGATTGGCCTGCATACATAGCCGAACCTTCCTGCAAGAGGAGGTTTTTTTATTGTTAACAAAAAATGGTATACTGTCCTTAACCTGAGTTTCTAGGAGGATAATAAATGGGTATCATGTTCATCGTATTTATCGTAAGTGCCATCATTATTGCAGCCGTAATCGCCGTTACTGCCATGGTAACCACCAAAGCATACGGATACAAGCATACAATTGACCCCATTGATAACAATCCGCACATCAAAGAAGATACAACGCCTCTAGAATAAATAAAAAAGGAGGAATGATTCCTCCTTTTAATCAAGCAAATACTTGCTTTAAATCTTCCTTCGATTGTTTCAGCCAGAAATTCATTAATTTCTTCGCACCCTCTAAATCGTGCAATTTAGCCTGGCCGCATTGTTTTTCATTTGCTGCAGGAATCTCGGTAATCTCCACCGCTTCATTCATCGTCTTATCAAGGACATCAATAATTTCCTCAACCGTCGGCTCACCGCTCACAACCAGATAAAAACCAGTCTGGCATCCCATAGGGGAGATATCAATAATATCGAAATGGCTGTAGTCCTCAGCGTATTTACGGATATTAAAGGCAAGCAAATGTTCTAATGTATGGATTGAATCCGGCTTCATCGCCTGCTTGTTCGGCTGGCAGAAACGAATATCAAACTTATTCACGACACCATCGCTCCCCACCTTATGAACACCGCAATGACGCACATATGGAGCTTTAACTGCATTATGATCCAATTCAAAGCTTTCTACAGATGGCATTTAATCATGACCTCCTCTTTTACTCCTATTCATTCTACCTCTTCCGCTCATATATTTCATCTCAAAAATTTGATGTTTCCCCTAAAAAACTTTATCATATGGTGGAACAAATCAAACAGGAAAGAAGTTATCGGACATGAAAAAGATTCTCCTGAAAATCATTCAATTTTATCGAGTAGGCATCTCACCGCTAAAACCGCCAAGCTGCCGCTTTTATCCAACATGCTCTTCCTATGGCCTAGAGGCTATTGAACGCTTTGGCGCATTGAAAGGTACTTGGATGACCATGAAACGGATATCGAAATGCCATCCCTTCCATCCAGGAGGATTTGATCCCGTTCCTGAGAAAAAAAAGAAATAAACCTCTTGATTTATCAAAAAAACCGCTGTATCATAACCATATATTAAATCGAAATCATTTCGATTTATTTTTATGTCATTTAAATCGTAATCAATCCGATTAAGAGCGAAAAGGAGGCAAAACTTTTGCGTAAGCTAGCATTTATATTCGCACTAATTCTCACAGCATCTATTTTCTTGGCCGGCTGCGGTTCTTCTTCATCCGAAACCAAGAAAGATGATAATAAACTGACCATCTACACGACCGTTTATCCGCTCCAATATTTTACCGAGCAAATAGGCGGTGAATACGTGAACGTAAGTTCTGTCTATCCAGCAGGAGTTGATGAGCATACCTTTGAACCAACCCAAAAGGATATCATCAACATCGCTGAAGCGGATTTATTTTACTATATCGGCTACAATCTTGAAGGCTTTGTCACAAACGCCGAAAAGACATTGAAAAATGAAAACGTTGAAATGCTCGCCGTTGGGGAAGAAGTCCATATCGAAGACGAGAACCATGAACATAAGGAAGATGGCCATAACCATGAGGAAGAGAGCCATGGCCATGACCATGGGTCAGTTGACCCTCACCTTTGGATTGACCCGGTCTATGCAAAGGAAATGGCTGAAGTGATCAAGAACTCTCTCTCCGAGAAACAGCCTGAACAAAGTGATGTATTCGAGCAGAATTACCAAGTACTAGCCGAGAAGCTCGACAGCCTGAATGAAGAGTACACCGATGCAGCCGCGAAGACGAAGCATGCCGAATTCCTCGTCTCTCATGCGGCGTTTGGCTATTGGACAACAAGATACGGAATCGACCAAATCAGTGTTTCCGGCATTTCTACATCAGAAGAGCCTACACAGAAATCTTTGCAGAAGCTGGTCGATACAGCAAAAGAACACGAATTAACACATATTTTAGTTGAGCAAAATGTGAGCAGCAAATTAACCGACGTCATCAAGAACGAAGCGAATCTGAAGTCATTGCCCATCCATAACCTGGCTACATTGACCCAAGAGGACATTGATGAAGGCCGAGATTATTTCTCCATCATGGAAGATAACCTCAACTCATTAAAAACAGCGCTAAACTAGGATCAATATCAAGCAGAAGACACCGCCTAAAGGCAGATCTGTCTTCTGCTTTTTTGTTTGTCCCCATATTTTTCTGCTCATAAAATGCGGTTACCGCTGCATCCTAAGCATAAAGGAGGGGATTGATAATGCCACATGGAGTCAAATGTTCAGTGGATTCATGTCATTTCTGGAAAGAGGGCAACAAATGTGCAGCCGAAAGAATCTCAGTACACACCTATTCCGAGGAGCGTGCCTATATAAGCGGCGATACCGGCTGCAAGACATTCCGCCCAGCAAGCGAAACAACCCTTTAATTTGATGAGGCTTCTCTCGCAGAAGCCTCTTTTTCGAAAAGTCAGACTAGTGTTGAAGCAGAGTTAATTATATAATTAATACAATATATAAAATAAACTTTTCAAAAAGGGAGAAGCTGAGTGATGCTAAATAAAATGCTAAGTTCTATTGGTATTGGAGCAGCAAAGGTCGATACTCAATTGTACAAAACAAGCTACACTGTCGGGGAAGAATTAGCGGGCAAGATTGTCGTTCTGGGCGGGAAGACCGAACAGCAAATCGACCGCCTCTATCTTTCACTGATGGTCACGTATGAAGTCGAAAAGGATGACCATAAATACACCCAGAAGGCTGAGATTGAAAAATATCAATTATCGGATGCCTTCCTGATTCAGCCGAATGAAGTGAGGGAAATTCCATTCTCCTTCCAGCTTCCATATGATGTTCCCATCACGAAAGGCCGCACGCGCGCATGGATTCAGACGGGTCTGGATATCAAGAACGCGATTGACCCGCAGGACCAGGATTATATCGACATCAACCCGCATCCGCTCGTTGCTGAATTTCTGCAGACTGTTAATCAGCTGGGATTCCGACTGCGCGAGGTAGAATGCAAGAAAGCTTCCGCATCTCTTCGCAAGAGATATCCATTCGTCCAGGAATTCGAATTCAAGCCAATTAGCGGCGAATTCCGTTCCAAGCTTGATGAGCTCGAAGCGATTTTTTATGTCTCGAAGGACGAAATTGAAGTCCTCCTGCAAATTGACAGAAGAGCTCGCGGTTTAGGCATTTTTGAAGCCTTGGGTCTTGATGAGAGCTTTGTCAGGTTTACATATAGCCGGAGCGATATACCATCACTCTCCAGCCAATTAACTAATCTTATCCGCCAGCATAGCTAATTGATAACAAAGGCTCGCCCCAGAAGCGAGCCTTTTCACTTTCCCATGCACAATTCTTCAAAATAAAATGAAAGCGCCTTCATATAGGCGCTTTCATTTTATTTAATTTCCTTTAGTAATGACGCTACTTCTTTTTCAGCAATGTTGGTAATTGCGGTTATTACTGATAATGGAAGTCCGCGACGCAATAGAATCTCAGCAATTAAATATTGCTTTTTCGAACGAGCCATTTTCTCCCCGCCTTCTCATGTCTTTTTTTTATTATACTGGAAATCAAGACTGAAAAGAATAAGTCCTTCACCCAATTTTCTGAATTCACAAAAAATATTTAGCTAATTCTTTACGGACTAGCTTATTAGAAGCATTGCGGGGAAGCTCTTTACGGATGATATATCGCTTAGGAATTTTGTACTTAGCGAGTCTCTCCTTACAAAAAAGAATCATTTCCTCTTGATCAAATACCGCACCCTCCTTCAAAACGAGTGCAGCGGCTGGTACGGCTCCCCAGTCATCATCACTTATTCCGGTCACACCAGCTTCCTTAACGGCAGGATGAGCACTAAGAATGGATTCCACCTCTGCCGGGTATATATTTTCCCCGCCGGAGATGATTAAATCAGAACGGCGGTCAAGCATATACAGATAACCTTCCTCATCCAGGTAGCCGAGATCTCCAGTGTAGAACCAGCCATCCCTAAAGGCCTCTTTGCCACGGCCATGAAGATAACCTGGTGTCACATTCGGCCCTTTAACGCGAATCTCTCCCGGTTCATTTGGATTCGATTCCCGGTCATGCTTCCAGATTGAAATCTCGCATGGATATAAAGGCTTTCCAGAGGAACCAAGCTTCCTTAAGGCATCTTCCGGAGCAAGAGTAGCGATTTGCGAAGAGGTCTCTGTCATTCCATATGTCTGGAATACACGTATGCCTTTGTCCATCGTTCGTTCCAGCAGCGGCATTGGTGCTGGTCCCCCGCCTAAGAGCATGCCATGAAAGCTCTCTGGATAATCCGTTTCTCCCAAATCATCCAGCATGCGGCTTAGCATCGCAGACACTACAGACATAATTGTCACACCTTCAGTTAAGATGGCCTGATTCGCAAGCCTTGGATCAAAATGGCGGTGAAGGACGACCGGACTGCCATAGATGGCAGAACGAAGCAGGATTGACAGACCGCTTATATGAAATAGCGGCATTGCGCAAAGCCACTTGTCATTGTCCCTCAATCCAAGGTTGAGTACAGAGCCAAAAGCGCTGAATACATGATTGCCATATGTTTGCCTGACAGCTTTTGCCTTCCCCGTTGTCCCCGACGTATACATGATTGTTGCCGTCTCATTAAGGTCCATTTCTGTCAGGACAGGAAAGGGTTGCGGCTCTGTCTCTTTTAGTGAAGCTATTGTAATGATGCTGGCTTTGCTTTCCGTTTCCTTATCCGTAATCAAGAATGCAGCACCGGCATCCTGAAGCTGCCATTCGCGCTCATGATCGGTTAAACGTCCATTCAACAAGACCGTTTGGGCACCAATCATCATCAGCCCATGGATGATAAAGACCATCTCAGCTGAGTTATGCATTTGTACCGCCACCAGCTGTCCGCGCGAGACGCCGCATCTTGTGAGCCTTTCGGCATAAAGAAGGGACATCTGCCTCAATTCCTCAAAGGACCAGCAGCTTCCCTCAAAGAACAAGGCTGCTCTCTTTGGCGTCAAGGATGCACGTTGACTGAGAAATTGCGGTATTGATGATTTTCCTTGTGTAAACAACATATCCTCACCTTTTTCAATATGCAAAAATGGAAACAGCTTGACGAAACTAAGCGTCAAGCTGAATGTATCAAAATCAAGGGAATCTTGGGAATTGGCCAAAATCAGGTTTTCGTTTCTCCTTGAAGGCATCTCGTCCTTCTTTTGCTTCGTCAGTTGTATAATAAAGCAATGTGGCATCTCCAGCTAATTGCTGCAAGCCTGCCAAACCGTCTGTATCCGCATTGAAGGATGCTTTCAAGAACCTGAGGGCTGTAGGGCTCTTCTCAAGCATGATTTCACACCATTCCACTGTTTCCTTCTCCAATTCTTCCAGAGGAACTACTTTATTGACAAGACCCATCTCAAGCGCTTCTTGCGCATCGTATTGGCGGCATAAGTACCAAATTTCTTTCGCCTTCTTATGGCCGACGATTCTTGCTAAGTATCCTGCACCATATCCAGCATCAAAGCTTCCTACATTCGGTCCAGTTTGGCCAAAACGGGCATTTTCTGCTGCAATCGTCAAGTCACAAACAACATGAAGCACATGTCCGCCTCCGATTGCATAGCCGGCAACCATGGCCACAACCGGTTTTGGAATGACGCGAATCAAGCGTTGAAGGTCCAGTACATTTAAGCGCGGAATTTCATCATCGCCGACATAACCGCCATGGCCTCTGACCTTTTGGTCTCCGCCTGAACAGAAGGCCAAGTCTCCGGCACCAGTCAGGATAATGACCCCAATTTCTTTATCATCGCGGGCGCGAGAGAAGGCATCTATCAGCTCCATCACCGTTTTTGGTGTGAACGCATTTCTTACCTCCGGCCTGTTGATTGTAATCTTGGCAATCCCATTATATTTTTCATAAAGTATTTCATCGTATGTACGAATCGGAACCCATTCAATCGTCACTATATTTCCTCCTTTTAAAATATTCATTTACTATTCTACCAAATTCCGCAGGTTTCTCCACGTGAATTGCATGACCGGCATCCTCAAAAATATGCATTTCGTGATTTGGCAAGGTATCTGCCATCTGTTTAGCTATACGCACAAATTTCAAATCGAGCTCACCGGCAAGAACGAGAACTGGGATTTGCAGGCTGGCAAGGTCCTCCCATAAGGATGGCTGTGAGCCAGTACCCATCCCTTTCAGGCTTCCGGCAAGACCAATTGCCTTCTGCGCCAGCCTTTCTGCTCTCACACGTTCCTTCGCCTCCTGCGGAAGCCTCTCTTGAGTCGCAAAGAGCGGAAGCCTGCTCCATTCATCCGTGAATCTTTCCACACCGATATCCAAAATACGCCCAGCCAATCCTGCATCATGCATTATCCGGACATCCTGTTCCTCAATTGTTTTAAGTCCAGGAGATGAGCTTTCAAGGATAAGGCTCTTTACATACTCCGGATAGCGGACGGCAAACCCGAGAGCGAGCCTTCCTCCCATTGAATAACCTAGCAGGTGCACAGGCTTCCTTCCAAGAAAATTGAGGAGCACCTTCAGGTCATCTACAGCAGCCTCCATCCCATATCTTTCATGATGTTCAGGCGAATCTGTCTGCCCGTGGCCGAGCAAGTCAACAGCGATAAAGCTATACTGTTCTTTATACGCTTCCATCAGCCCGCTCCATGTATCAGCACTCCCCGTAAAACCATGGAGCAGCAGCACTGGAGAGCCATCCCCCTCTATGCGTACATGGTAGCGTATACCGTTGATGGTAATAAAATGCTCAGTCGACATGATGCACCGCTCTTATTTCCCGGGAAACACTTTTCACCAATTCACGATATGTTTCTACATCATACTTACGATTTGTCATAACCTCCACAATTCGAAAATCAGGATTCTCTGACCAGCTCACTATAGCTTTCTCCACTTCCTCCCATGTCGCCGGACAGACATAGTTAGCTCCATACAGCGATGCGGTGTGTTCAAAGCTTAATCCGTGTGGTGTCCCAAACAGTTCTTCAAAATGGCGTTCCTCCTGAGCCTGAGGCAAGTAGGAGAAAATCCCTCCCCCATCATTGTTAATGACAATGACAAGGAGCTGTAAGCGATGCATCTTCGCGGCAAGCAACCCATTCATATCATGGAAGAAGCTCAGATCACCAAGTGCTAGAACAGTCGGTTTCTCTGATGACGCAGCAACGCCAAGAGCCGTAGAAATGGTTCCATCTATTCCGTTGGCTCCCCTATTAGCGAATAGACGAATCTCTTTACGCGAGTCATGGAAGAATGTATCCATATTCCTTATCGGCATGCTGTTTCCTACGACTAAATTTGCCCGATATGGAAGCAGACTATCAAGTTTCGCGAAAAGCTTCCCTTCCTGCAGAACGGTTTGGTCGTGGATGGACCGAAGCTGCTGCTTAGCGACCTGGTCAATTCTCCTCCATATTTCCGGCCACTCTCCACTAAGCTCATAATCAAGCTCAGCAGAAATCCGTTTGCAAAAGGCTGTCTCATCACAATAAAGCATATGGGTACCCATCCCTGTCGGTTCCCTCCATCCTAAGCCGCCATCAATGACCAAATGGTTGACCCGCTCCATTCCCTTGATAAATAAAAGCAATGGTTTAGAAACTGGCATAGCTCCAAACCGGATAATCAAATCTGGCTTCAGCCTGTCGCATAAAGCAGAATCCTTCAGGAAAGTATCATATCCCTCAATGATTCCCTCCTTGCAAGAGCTGCTGCTCCTAAGCTGTGAAAGGGGGTCAGCGAGTATCGGGAAGCCCGTTTTTTCAGAAAGGCGGCCTACCGCTTCATCGAATCCCGGCTGGTCGATTGGTCCACAAATAATCAAACCACGCTTAGCCTGTTGTATCAGCTCCAAGCAATCAGCAAATTGTCCATCACTCAGCAGCGCCTTCCCTTGGCTGATGTCCATGCTGGCATTCCTCTGCTCGACTTTCACCCATTTCTTCATGTCTCTTAGATTCGGAATCAATGGTTCACGAAGCGGGATATTTATATGTACAGGGCCAGCAGGTTCTAAAACGGCAGTGCCAGCCGCCCTCGCCGCGACCGTCCTTGCATAATGAAGCATGGATAAGGCTGAATCAGGAAGGGACATTTCCACAAACCATTTCACATGAGACCCATACAAGTGCAGCTGATCAATTGCTTGCGGAGCCCCAATCTCTCTTAATTCATGCGGCCTGTCTGCCGTGAGCACAATTAACGGAACCCTTGCATAATGCGCTTCCACAATGGCTGGATAATAATTCGCAGCAGCCGTCCCAGAGGTACACAAAATTGCGACTGGACTGCGCTTCTCCTTGGCCATTCCTAGCGCGAAGAAAGCAGCAGAACGCTCATCAATATTTAAATGGACCTTCATCCCTTCATGCTCAGCCATGCAATAGGCGACTGGCGTGGACCTTGAGCCAGGGCTAATGACCACATCCCGGACGCCGCAGGCAGTCAATTCGTCTACAAAGGATGCAATATAGGCGGTTAATGCCTCTTGATGTTTCATATCCTTAATCCTCCTAAAGCATTTAGCATGGGCTTGAATTTCACTTTTGTTTCTGTCAACTCACTCTCAGAATCGGATCCTTCCACAATTCCGCAGCCCGCAAAGAGGGCTGCCTCTTTGCCTTTAAGAAGACCCGAACGAATGCCCACGGCAAAATCACCATTTCCATTCATATCCATCCACCCAATAGGTGCAGCGTATAATCCGCGGTCCATCCGCTCATACTCACTAATCTTCTCCATGGCAATCTTTCTTGGTGCCCCGCCAAGGGCCGGAGTCGGATGAAGTAATTCTACGAATTCCAAGATTGTGGCCGTTGGAAGCGACGTCCCTTTAACAGGTGTGTAGAGATGCTGGATGTTTGCCAGCTTCATCAGAATCGGCTCTGTTGGGATATCCAGTTCTATGCACTGCTCTTCCATCGCCTTCCTCATCATGCTTACCACGAATTCATGCTCAGAACGATTCTTTTCATCGCTCAATAGCTCTAGCCCCAATTGTTCATCCATGCTCTCATCTGTCCCTCTTTGAGTGGAGCCCGCTAAACAAGCAGAGAAAATTTGTTTCCCTTCTTTCTTGATTAACCGCTCAGGTGAAGCCCCTATAAAGCAAGATTGCCCAGACTCCACAGCAAAAATGAAGCTTGCCTGCTGCTGGGACGCCAGATTGTGAAGGACTGTCCCGCTCGGCACCTCCTCTTCAAAGTGAAGATCCAGTTCTCGCGCAAGAACAATTTTGTCCATTAAGCCTGCTCGAATATCCTTCACTGATTGTTCAACGGCCCCTTTCCATTGCTCCACATTCTTCTCGTCAACATGGGAGAAGGAAGGAACGTCTTCTTTCATTGATTGAGGCATCTTTAGAAGCTGCTCTCTCTCATTCAGAAACTGCTCGATCGAACAATCATCACAATCGCCAGTGATCAATTTAGTAGAGGTTAGGTAGGTGCCTTCGGAACTTTCGGAAAGTAAAAAACGCGGCAAATAAAATAAATAGTCCCCGAAATCTTCCCAAAGTCCCCTCGGGACTGTCTTCTCCTCCATGAATGAGAAGCCCCCAAAAACAAGCGGACCTGTTGCCGTCCCTTGCTGGCAAGCATCATTTACGGCAATCCTATTCACAAGCGCTTCCCATTGTTTTCGTACTTGAATGAAACGGCTTGCTCCTTCATCAGGGTGTATTTCGGCTGCAATTCCCAGACCGCAAAGAACTACATCTCCCTCACGATTTTTCCAATAAAAACGCTCACCTTTATATGAATTATTGCTAGATTGATAGATTTGCAATGGTTTCAAAGTGGCCACGGCTTCAACATGACTAAATAGGACAGCCTCGTTTGTCTGTCTTACAGTTTTAATCGTCTCAGCCAATCGATGTTTTATGTCTGTTATCTGCTGTAATGCCATTCAAATCCCCCCACCGGTCGTATATCCATAAGCCTTCTTAAAGATACACCCGTATAATTTACCCTGTCAATTTTTGTATAACACGATGATTAGCACTCCATAAGAAAAGCCCTTTCATCCAAAAGTGGAATGAGCGCTATAAAAAGATTGACACTTCCCCCGCCGTTTCTCTACACTATTTTTAGTATATTATAGTGGATGGGGTAATGCTTTAAATATGAACTATTTCATTTATTTGAATTTATAATTAGTTTATCATGATTCTTTGCCATCGTTCGCTAGTTATTTTTAGCGTAAAGGAGTTTACCATTATGGAGCATCTCTCGACCAAAGCCGAGAAGATTTACTACCGGAAGAAAAACTGGCGCGTATGGTGGAAATTAACGAGGCCTCATACCTTAACGGCCGGCTTCACACCGGTGCTAGTTGGAACAGCTCTAGCCCATCAGCATGTCGAATCCCTTCATTGGGGACTCTTCATTGCCATGATGGCTGCTGCTCTCCTCATCCAAATTGCGACAAATCTCTTCAATGAGTACTACGATTTCAAACGCGGGCTCGACACCGAGGAATCAATTGGAATTGGCGGCGGCATTGTACGGGAAGGAATATCACCGAAAGCGATTCTGACTTTAGCTATGTCCCTTTATGGGATCTCCATCTTGCTTGGTGCATACATATGCTCAAACAGCAGCTGGTGGCTAGTCATCATCGGGCTCCTATCCATGTCCATGGGGTATTTTTATACCGGCGGGCCATATCCCATTGCTTATACGCCACTTGGTGAGCTGACATCCGGCTTTTTCATGGGAGCATTAATCATCATCATTTCCTTCTTCATCCAAGTAGGAGAGGTCACATATGATGCATGGCTGATTACCGTGCCATTCTTCCTGACTGTTGGTGCCATCATGCTGTCCAATAATATCCGCGACCGTGTAGGTGATCAAAAAGGCGGACGTAGGACGATTGCCATCTTAATTGGCCATGACAAAGCTGTCATTCTCTTAGCCTTCATGTTTGCCATCTCGTATATTTGGGCATTTGTCTTGATAGGCCTTGGCATCACTTCTGCATGGACATTGCTCGTTCTTCTCAGCATTCCAAAAGCTATTAAAGCCGTCAATGGCTTTAAAGGCAAACAAGCACCGATAGAAATGATGCCTGCAATGAAAGCAACCGGACAAACCAACACCTTCTATGGCCTTTTGTTTGCACTCGGCATGCTAATCGGGTTCATTATCTAAGACTGCAATAAAGAGACTTTTGGATGACTAAGACTTTAAAACCAAAGGGTTTGAGAATGCTTATATTCTCAAACCCTTCTTTCATTTTGATACATCCTTCATAGACAGACCTTCAAAGCAATAACATTGATTCCATTTTAACTGAAGGCGCAGTCGACATAAAAAACTACTAAGTTCAGGTTCTTTCTGCATTCTGAGACCTCCTGTTTGGGAGGTCTTTTCTTTTACTCTCCAAGGTTTCCTTCAAAATTATCAGGGTATTGTATGGATACAGGATGAATCTGCCAGATTCAAAGGGCAATAAACCAATGAAGGACGTGAAGACATGATATCGAAGGAACAAATAAATCAATTAAAAGATAGATTAGAAAAACAAAGAGCTGACCTGGAGAAAAAGATTCAATCAGGCAGGAACTCGCGTATGGATTTGAGCGAGAGAGATTCTGTCAGTGAATTATCCGCATACGATAATCACCCTGCAGATCTCGCTACCGAATTATTCGAGCGGGAAAAGGATATAGCCCTCCACATTCATGAAGAAGAGCAGGTGAATCGGATTGAGGATGCTCTGCAGGCAATCGAAGAGGGGACATACGGGAAGTGCAAGGAGTGCGGCAGGGAAATCCCATTCGAACGCCTAGAGGCCCTCCCTGAAGCCCTCTATTGCACAGAGCATGCAGAAGCCGCAGACCGACGTTCTGATGAAAGGCGTCCAAGTGAAGAAAGCCTCATCAAAGACCCGCGCAAAGATTCCATGCAACGCAATTATGACTCTCGCATTGAAGATTACCGCGACAGCTTTGCTGATGCTGCCCGTTATGGCACATCGGAGACACCATCAGATATGGTCAATAGCAAGGGCCGATATGATGATATGTATCCAGAGGAAGATTTGTCAGGCGATTCCCCAAATGATTTGGATGATTTTGTCGGCAATGGACCTGATGGTGAACGAACCATCTATCAGAATGAAGATTTGCGGGAATATGAGGAAGAACTAGACGAAGAAGGGGTTGAATCCCCGCTCGGTGATATCCCGTATCGAAAAGAGGATAGCTATTTGACCGATAAGAAAGACTAAAAGGCAAGCCCCATTTGCGGGCTTGCCTAGGTTTTTATGCTTTTATAATAGGAGAATTCGCAGGCTTTACATGCCAAATATCATTTGCATACTCAGAAATCGTCCGGTCACTTGAGAAGAAACCTGAGTTTGCGATATTGATCACACTGGATTGATTCCACCATTTCTTGTCCTGGTAGGCTTGTGATACTCTTTCCTGCGCTTTCACATAGGAGTCAAAGTCACGAAGGACAAAGTATTGATCGTTCTCGATCAATAAGGAATCATAAATCACATCAAACATGCCATTCGTATTCGGGAAGAACCCATTCACCAGCTGGTTGACAGCCTCATGTATTCTCCTGTCGAGCATATAGTATTCTGAAGAATGATAGCCCCCATTAGCCTGGTAATTCATGACTTCCTCAGAGCTCATTCCAAAGATAAAGATATTATCCTTGCCGACCTGTTCATAAATCTCTACGTTCGCTCCATCCATTGTCCCGATGGTCAAAGCGCCATTCATCATGAACTTCATATTTCCGGTACCAGATGCCTCTTTGCTAGCAGTTGAGATCTGTTCACTCACTTCAGCAGCCGGGAAGATTTCCTCCGCAAGGGATACACGGTAATTTTCAAGGAAAACGACTTTTAAATAGTCATTTGTCTCTTTATCGTTATTAACCTTTTCAGCAACCGTATTTATTAGCTTGATAATCTTCTTTGCGTAATAATAACCCGGTGAAGCCTTAGCCCCAAATATGAAGGTCCTTGGATGCGGGCGGAAACTCGGTTCTTCCTTCATACGATTATATAAGTACATGATGTGGAGAACATTTAATAATTGCCGCTTATACGCATGGAGACGTTTAACCTGTACATCGAAAATGCTATCAAGATTGACCTTGATTTGATTTTGCTTGAAGATACGCTCAGCAAGCTTGACTTTATTTTCATGCTTCACCTTCTCAAGCTGCTCAAGAAAAGCGGCATCATGCTTGAATTGCTCAAGTTTCTTCAGAGAAGGCGGCTCCACCTTCCACTTGTCCCCAATCGATTCTGTGATTAAGTCAGAAAGGGCTGGATTTGATTTCATGAGCCAGCGGCGATGCGTGATTCCATTCGTCTTATTATTGAACCGCTCCGGGAATACCTGATAGAAATTATTCATTTCGCGTTTCTTTAAGATCTCCGTATGCAAATGTGCGACTCCATTTGTGCTATGGGTGCCCACAATAGCCAAATGAGCCATTTTCACTTGATCATGGGCTATGATGGCCATATCCTCAATTCTTTGCCACTGATCAGGATACATATCCCAAAGCTGCTTGCAGAATCGCTCATTAATTTCCTGAACTATCATGTAGATGCGCGGCAGAAGCGGCTGAAACAAGCGTACAGGCCATTTCTCCAAGGCTTCAGACAAGGTCGTATGGTTCGTATAAGAAACGGTCTGAACTGTTATATCCCATGCCTCTTCCCACGCAAGCCTCTCTTCATCCACTAAAATTCTCATCAATTCAGGAATCGCAAGAACTGGATGCGTATCATTGATATGTATAGAAACATAATTAGGAAGCTCTCTGATATCCTTTTGCTTACTTCTGAAAGAATTCAAAATCGCATCAAGGCTAGCCCTTACTAAAAAGTACTGCTGCTTCAAGCGAAGAATCTTTCCGCTATCCTCCGCGTCATCTGGATAAAGGAACTCTGAAACCATTTCCGTCTCTCGCTTATAACGCATAATATCATCATGGAAGGGAACATTAGCTGGTTCCGCATTCCACAAACGAAGCGTATTGACGGTTTCAGTTTGATAGCCGACAACCGGAATATCATACGGGACCGCCAAGATTGGCTCTGCATCCCTATGCTTGAAGCTTAGACGGCCTTCCTCATCATAGTAGGATTCCACATTGCCCCAAAATGGCACCTCAACAGCCAAATCAGATTTGCGCACCTCCCAGACCTGACCATTTTGAAGCCAGAGCTCAGGGTACTCTACTTGGACACCATCGATGATTTTTTGCTCAAACAAGCCATGCTTGTAGCGAATCCCGCATCCATGCCCCGGTAAATCGAGCGATGCGAGCGAATCCATAAAGCAAGCAGCCAAACGGCCAAGCCCTCCATTGCCGAGAGCGGAATCGGGCTCATTCGATTCCAGCTCGTCAAGGCTGATTCCTAGGTCTCTGAGCCCTTCTTCGACGACATCATGAATGCCAAGGTTGAGGATATTGCTCCCCATAATCCTTCCCAGCAGAAATTCAATCGATAAATAATAGACTTGCTTCGTTTCAGTGGAACGATATACTTGATTAGTTTTAATCCAATTGGTGCTGATATATTCTCGAATCATGTTGCCTAGTACATGGTACTGGTCTTGCGGACTCGTCTCTTCGAAGCTCTTTCCCACGGACATCTCTAGCTTGGATAAAAAGGCTTTCTTAAATTGTTCTTTATTTTCAAACATCTAAAAATCATGCCCCCTAAATCAAGTCTGTATATAATCTCTCATACTCAATAGCTGAGCGTGCCCAGCTATAATCTTTCTCCATTGAATTCTTGACGATTTTCTTCCAAACATCTGGTTTCTCATAGAAGGACAAAGCCCGCTGAATCGTATATAGCATGTCATGAGCATTAAAGTTCGTAAAGGAGAAGCCGTTTCCATCCCCTGTATATTCATTATATGGCTGTACCGTATCGCGCAGGCCTCCTGTTTCACGCACGATTGGCAAAGTGCCGTAGCGCATCGCAATTAATTGGCTCAAACCGCATGGCTCAAACTTAGACGGCATAAGGAATAAGTCAGCCCCAGCATAGATTTGGTGCGCAAGATCTTCATTAAAACCTATATGCACACGACATTTATCCGGATACCACTGAGCTGAATAACCGAAGAAGTGCTCAAATTCCGGATCACCAGTTCCGAGCAAAATAAATTGGACATCCTGCTGCATAATTTCATGGAAGACAGCCCGTACTAAATCAAATCCTTTTTGTTTCGTCAGACGGGAAACAACGGCAATTACCGGTTTATCCTCGGCAACCGGTAAGTTGAAATACTCCTGCAGCTTTTTCTTATTTATCTTCTTGCCGGCTAAATTATTTGCGCTGAAAAGACTAGCCAAAGCCTGATCATTCTTCGGATTGTACAAATCATGATCAATCCCGTTCACAATGCCGTATAGATCCTGATTCCTAGATTGAAGTATGCCCTCAAGCCGCTCTCCAAAATACGCTGTTTTGATTTCTTCCTTATAGGTTGGGCTGACAGTCGTGATGGCATCAGAATACGTGAGAGCTGTTTTCATGAAGTTGACACACCCGTCGAACTCTACCTGGTTAAAGTAATCATAATGCACGCCAAGCACATCACCAAGGAAGCCTTTTTCATAGATTCCTTGGAACATTAAGTTATGGATAGTAAAGACATTCTTCACATGAGCCAGCTTCGTATGCTGATGCTGGGTCTTCAAAAGGAATGGAATCATGCCTGTGTGCCAGTCATGGGTATGTATGATGTCAGGCAGGAATGGAATATGGTAAAGCGTCTCGACAGCTGCCTTGCAAAAATAAGCAAAACGCTCTCCATCATCGAATTGCTCATATAATTTTGGACGATGGAAGTAGTATTCATTATCCATGAAATAATAAATGACACCGTCATACTCCAATTCATATATACCGCAATATTGCCTTCTCCAGCTTAGCTGAACCTCAAATTCAGCAATTCTTTTAGCGGAATCAAAAAAATGGGCAGGGATTGTTCCATACTTCGGAAGCAATACTCTAACCTCATGCCCAAGTTTCTTTAATTCTTTTGGAAGGGA